>ENA-ORBV01011176-ORBV01011176.1-microbial-mat-metagenome-genome-assembly--contig:-NODE-11176-length-14174-cov-6.038377_pt1 | contig 14174 bp, 5 predicted proteins | sample MGYA00237777_ERZ505514 | MGnify/ENA primary metagenome ERZ505514 (study PRJEB26160, sample SAMN06269048) | microbial mat metagenome | isolation source: Oligotrophic lake microbial mat | place...
GTAATGCTGAGCGAAATCCTCAACATATTCAACTCTGGTGTCCGCATGCGCGTTCCGTTCGCCCTCTTGATCGCCCTCGGCCTCGCCACCCGTTTGCCCGCGCAACAGCTCTCGCCAGAGCTCGCGCGCGTGGATTCGCTTATTGTCGCGCGCAATGTTGCTGGCGCCGCCGCCATCATTGACGCCGAGGTCCGCCGCGCGCCGCGCGATTTCGAAGTGCTGTGGCGTGTGTCGCGAGTGCGGCTCCTCCAGGGAGACGCGAGCCTTCCGCAGAGTCGTGAACAGGACCGGCTGTATCGTCAGTCGTTGCAGATCGCCGAGCAGGCCATTCGCGCGAACCCGTCGGCGCCGGACGGCTACGTGCGTCGCGCGGCCGCGTCCGGAAAGGTGGCACTGTTCTCCGGTGTACTCGACGCCTCGGACTTCGTGCTGCAAGCGAAAGAAGATTCAGAGCGCGTCATCGGCATGAATGCGGCGCCGCCTGTTCTGCTCGCCACCGCGCACTATATCTTGGGCCGCACGCACCTCAAGCTCACCGAGACGCCGCGTCCGCTGCGGATGCCGATCGGGCTGGGGTTCGGTAACCTCGGTGACGCGTTGTCGAACTTGCGGCGTGCGCGGCAGTTGCGTCCTGGCTTCATCATGTTCGAGCTGGAGTTGGGCCGGGTGCTTATTGCGAGCGATCAGGGCCCGCAGGCGCGGCCGATTCTGACCGCGATCGCGAACCTGCCGGAGCTGGAGCCCGGTGATGCCGAGCGGAAGCGCGAAGCGGTCGAGGTGCTGCGCGGCATTCGCTGACGACTGCGAATGTCCGCGGACTCGCGCTGACTACCGCCGCGCGAACGACTCGGCGCGGGCCATCTCCATGGCGTAGCGTCGCTCCGACCGCGCGAACACCGCGCGGCACAGGCTCCCCTTGAGGAAACGAGCCGCCAACCGCTGCGCCGGCGTGATGCGCACCGGACGCATCGCCCAGATGGCAATCGCGAGGCCGATCAACACGGTGCCCGCGAGCAACACCAGGAACCCGACCCTGGAGACCTGGCGAATCCCGTTGGCGGTCTCACCGAGCCAGACTAAACCGATCGGCTGACTGGCGATGCCGAGTATCCCCGCGGCGATCGCGAAGCGCTGCCGGTGCCGGTTCCGCAGGCGCTCAACCGGATCGCCCAACAACTGCGCGCGTGCTCGCGCGATCTCGCCCGTGATGTCGTCGACCGCCGTCGCGACGTCCGGCGCGGTGAAGCCCTGACGCACGACGAACCGGACTCGCTCGATCACCTGCAGGATAATGGTGACGGAAATCGTCGCGGCGAAGAGCGAGATCACGATACGTCCCGCCTCATCACGGCTCGGAAGGAGCTGCATCAGCGTGAAGAGGATGATGCCCATGGTCAGCAACGCCTGCACCGACTGCGCGGTCTGCTGGTGAAAGAGCCTGAGCAGTGGCGCGACCTCACGGGTCCGCAGTTGCAGATTGTTGATCGCCTCGGCCAGTGCTTCGCCGGAGGAGAATCGCCCGCTGCGATCCTTGGAGAGCAGTCGCCCGACGACCTCGCCGAGCGGGCGCGGGAACTCCGGACGCAGCTCAGTCACCAGCGGCGGTGCCTGCGTCATATGCAGCATGAGCAGTCGATGCGCCGCCGTGGCGACGAACGGCGTCCGCCCCGTCGCGGCGAAGAATCCGACGCAGCCGAGCGAATAGAGATCGCTGCGTCCATCGATCTCCTCGGCCGCGGCCTGCTCGGGGCTCATGTAGTGCGGCGAACCAATCGACTGCCCGACCTCAGTGAGCGAACTCGCGTCCTCACTGCGCGCGATACCGAAGTCCATGATGAGCACGCGCCCGGTGCCGCGCTCGATCATCAGGTTGTCGGGCTTCACGTCGCGATGCACGATGCCGCGGGCATGGGCGTAGCCGAGCGCCCATGCGGCGTCTTGCACCAGGCGCGCGCAGTCGGCTTCGTCGTAGGGCCCGGAGCGGGCGATGCGTTGCGAGAGGGTCTCACCATCGACGTATTGCATGACGATCGCGAGCAGGTCGCCCTGCTCCTCGACGGCGTGCACGTGGACGATATTCGGATGCGAGAGCGAGGCGGCGAGCTTGGCCTCTCGAACGAATCGCTCGCGCAACACCGGATTGAAGGCGAGGTCCGGGGGAAGGACCTTGATGGCGACGAGGCGATCGAGGCTGAGGTCGCGGGCGAGATAGACCGTGCCCATCCCGCCGCGCCCGAGCTCGCGTTCGATGGTGAAGCGGCCAGCGACAACGCGTTCGAGGGAGGTCCGCACTGGATCGGTCATCGGCTGAAGATGGGGCCGAGGAGGCGGAGGGGCCAGATGCTGGTTTCGGGGGCAAAAAACGTGCGCGCCCTCATGCCGTGTCGGAGGCGCGCCCGTCTTTATGCCTGCGGCTTCGAGCTCAAGGTTTCTGGCTTAGAGCTTCTATCCTCCAGCCTCCAACCTCCGGCCTCTAGCCTCCAACCTCCAGCCTCCAGCCTAGATCGTTGCTCAACTGAACGCCTACGGCAGACAGATCGCGGGAATGGAACCGGGGCCAGAGATAGTCCCGCCGAGCCGGTTGCAGGTCGTGACGTTGAGTGTGCCGCCGACGGTGGTGGTGGAGCCGGGCTGCAGGTTGAGCGTGGTGAGTGTCGCAGTGCGCGTTGGTTGCACCGTGGCTGTATTGCGCTGATCAAGGGTGCCGGCGAGCGTGAACCCACCGTCGATGTTGATGCTGCCGAGATTGTTCACGGTCGCCGCGGTGATTTGACGTGACGTGACTCCCACGGGCACAAGGATCTGGCCCGTTGCCGCGTTGGTGAGTGTCTGACCGGTCATCACCAGTTGCGAGGCGAAGGGGCCCGCCGGCGACGTGAGCCGGATGGTCCCGTTGTTGGTCAGGCCCTGTGTATGGAACAGCGACGTCCCCCGCACTTCGATGTCGGAGCCCACCGTTGTGGTGAGGGGCGCCGAGATCGTGGTGTTGGTGAGCGTGATGAGCTTGCCCTGCAGATCAATACCGGCGCCGCCGATGGTGCCGCCGAAGAGCATGAGGGAATCGCTGGCCGCGACCGTGAGTGGGGTGAGCATGGTGGCCAGCGTGCCGAAGTTGACGGGCGTCTGGACGTTCGCGGCGGCCATGTTGAGGGAGACCGAGCCTTGCAGCAGGAGGACAGCGGCACCGGGGGAGGTGACGCTGCCACCAGTGAAGCTCGCCGTGCCCGCGTTGACCGTCATTCCGTTGCCAGTGCCCGCGAGGACGATGTTGCCCGTGTTCGTGAAGCTGGGTGAGGTTCCGGTCTGCGTCACGGTGAGCGCACTGGTGGTTGCCACCTGAATGGTGCCGTTGTTGACGTGCGCCGCACTCGCACGACTCAGCGTGAGCGGGAAGAGCAGGTCCAGCAGGCCGCGGTTGTCGAGTTGCGCCGCCAGCGTGCGCCCGCCGAGGCCCGGGAGGCCCGGGAGGCTGCGAATCCGGCCACCCGCCGCGTTGATCAGCGTGCCGCTCGTCACCGTGAAGGTCGTGGTGTAGCCCAAGTCGAAGGCAATGAGGTCGATCGTGCCCAGGTTCTCGAAGCCGTTGACGACGGTGAGCGCGGTGCCGCCGCCCACGAGGGACGACCGCGCCAGGAGCGTGCCGCCGACCGTCGTCGTGACGGGCGCGTTGATCGTCACCGTCCCCAGCCCCACGAAGGTGCCCTCCACGGTGAGGCCGGGCGCCGTCAGCGTCCCATTCAGCACGCGGAGCGAGTCGCCCGCCGGAATGGTGTAGGGGCCGGTGAAGCTCGTGCCCGTGCTGAAGTTGAAGCGCGTGCGCGCCGACGCCGGCGTCATCGTGAGCGCGACGTTGCTGAGCGCCAAGGTGGCCGTATCGCCCACCAGCGTGCCGCCACTGAGATTCAGCGCGCCGCCAGTGACCGTGAGCGTGCGCCCGCTGGCCATCGTGATGCTGCCGATGTTCGTGAAGCTCGGGCTGGTCCCGCTCAACACGACCGAGAGATTCTGCGTCACCGCAATGGTCCCACTATTGACGTGCGCGGCGCCGGCCCTGGAGATCGTGAGCGGATGGTTCAAGACAATCGCGCCAGAGTTCACCAGCTGCGCATTGAGCGCGCGGCTTCCGATGGACCCCGTGCTGATGAGCCGTCCCGTGCTCTCGTTCACGACCGAGCCAGTCGTCACTTCGAGCGTGGTGGTGTACGCCGCGTCAATGACATTGAGCAGAATGTCGCCTGCGTTCACGATCCCGACCGCCGCGATCAGACGCGTATTTCCGCCAGCGTTGCTCGAGCGGGCCTCGAGGGTTCCGGTCGCCGCCACGCGAACGGGCGTGTTCGCGACGGAATTCGACGTGATGTTGACGCGGCCCTCGATGCTGAGCGTGCCCGCGCCATTGATCTGCGCGCCGGAAAGATTCGCGACGGCACCTGGCCGCACCACAAAGGAGTCGGCCACGGCAATCGTGCGCGCACTTGCCTGCAACGTCTGCACGCCCGTCCCGCCACCGAGCACGAGGCGGAACCCCGTGAAGTTCACGTCCATCGTCACCGTGTAGGTGCCGTTGAGCGAGATCACCACCGAATCCGTGCCGCTCGGGATGCGACCTTGGCTCCAGTTGGCGGGCGTGCTCCAATTCCCGCCGCTGGCGTTCACCCATACGTTGGTCAGCGCCGAGACGGTCGCGGTGAATGGCGTGCTCGTCGCGCTGCTCAGGCCCGCAGACGTCGCACCGAGCGTGTAGCCCACGCCCCCCGCGTTCAGCGTGAGATTGGCGAAGGTCGCGACGCCAGCCACTGCATTCGCCGTGAGCGTCCCGCCGAGGGTCGCCCCTCCCGCGTTATTCACCAGCGCGATCGTCACTGGGCCGGTGAAGGACGGGGCAACATTCCCCAGCGCATCCTTGGCCGTCACTGTCACGGCCGGCGAGACGACCGCGCCCGCCAGCACCGCACTCGGCTGACCGCTGAACTCCAGCTGCGTCGCCGGTCCGGAGGCGGTGACCGTGAACACGCTACTGTTCCCGATGTTGATGCCGACTGACGTCGTGCGGAGCGAGTAGTCGCTGGGATTGTTCAGGAACAGAGTACTGAAGGTCGCGATGCCGTTGATCGCGTTGACCGTGCGCGTGCCCGAGAGAAGGAAACCCCCGGGGTTGAACTGCAGTTCAACGGTGACAAGCCCATTGAAGCCGGTGGCGACCACGTTGTTGATCGTGACCGCCTGCACCACCACCGCCGGCGAGATCACTTGGCCCGCCACGGTGTTGGTGGGCTCCACGACGAAATAGACCATCACCGCCCCACCTTGCCCATCCACTCTCAGCGGGTCGGCGCTGGCCACGATGAGTCCCACGGCGCCCGCCTGCACGACGTACCCACCTCCGGGAATATCGATCGCGACCCCAGGGAAACTCGCCACTCCTCCCACCGCATTCACCGTGCGTGTGCCAATGAGCTGCGCCCCTGCGGTGCCGCCACTGAGCGTCAGCTCAATCGCTCCGCTGAACGTGGGCACGAGCGCCCCCAGCGCATTGCGCGCCTCAACGGTGAAGACCGGGTCGAAGGCCACGTCCTCCGTGGCGCTCGTCGGCTGCTGCACGAACTGCAGCTGCGTTGCCATACTCGCCGCGGTGACGGTAAACGCGCCCGTCGTCGCGCCGGTGAGCCCAGCCGTGCTGGAGTTGAGCGTGTAGCCCACACCAGCGACGCTGAGTGTGAGATCACTGAACGTCGCGACGCCGCCCACGGCGTTCACCGTGAGCGTCCCACCCAGCGTGCTGGCGCCAGGATTCGTCCCGATCGCAATCGTCACGGGGCCAGTGAACGACGGCACCAAGACATTCTGCGCGTTTCTCGCTTCGACCAGGACCGCCGGACTGATCGCCGTGCCAGCGACCACACTGCTTGGCGAGACGGCGAACGCCAGTTGCGTGGCCGGTGCGGACACCACCGCGAAGGTAGAACTCACGCCGAGAAGGGATCCGCTCGACGTGGCCCGCAATCGGTAGCCGCTCGCGACTGCGTCAAGCGTCACGCTGTTGAACGTGGCGATGCCGGCCACGGCGTTGACGGTCAATGTGCCGCCGAGCGTTGCGCCCCCCGGGTTCTGTTCCAACGACAGCGTCACCGAGCCATTGAAATCCGTGCGCAGGAACCCGAGCGCGTTCCGCACGCGCACGGTGATGGGCGGGGCAATAGTCGCGCCGACCGTTACGGATGACGGCTGTGTATCGAAGGCGAGTGAGCCCGGAGCGGTGATGCCGGTATTGAAAATCCCCGTCACCTGCGCGGCGGTCAGCGCGCCACGGTAGATCTTGAGATCGTCCATCTCGCCGGCAAAGAAATCATTGCCGCTGTAGCTCCGGCCGATCAGCGTGCCAGCGCTGATGGCGGGCAAGGTCAGCGCACTCGGGAAGGATTCGCGCAGTATGCCATCGACGAAGAGCTGTGTGGAGCCCGCCGCGGAATCCACCACCAAGGCAACATGGTGATAGTTGCCATCTGCGGAAATCGCGTTGGTATTCGCAGTGAATCCCGACGACGCGATCGTGAACTTGCCAAGCGCGTTGGAGCCAATGCGCAGCATCGCCCCGCCATCAACGCCCTGCACGAGATACGCGACCGAGTCCGCCTGCGCCCCAAGAACGCGGGCAAAGAACGAGATCGAGAACGCGCCTGTGGACGGCACGAGCTGCTCAGGGTACTGCACGCTGCCCGTGAACCCATCAAGGAGGAGCACGCCACCCGCGATAGCCGCGCCACCAACGAGCAGCCCGTTCACACCGCCCACGGCATCGTTCGCGTCGGTCTCGAAGGGGACGTGATGATCGAGCAGCACGTTCGGTGTCGTGGCACTGACCGAGAGCGGGCTGCCCGTGAGTCCCACCGAGGTGACAGTCATCGAGCGCGGCCCAAGGCCGTTGCCGAGCGCCCAGCGCACGGTGGCGAGCCCGGTCGCGTCCGAGATGATTTGGTCAACGAGCGCCGCGTTGGCCTCGACCACGTCGCCGCTAAGACTCCCGCCATCGGTGATCTCAAAATTGACCGTGATCCCCTCGACGGGGAGATTGTCGGTGGCCCGTACGCGCACGACGATCGGGCTGTCGAGCTCTTGGCCTGGCAAACCCGTCTGCGCGTCGCCCGAGACAAGCTGCAGCGTGCTCGGCTTCGGCAGCACCAGCAACGAGACGGTATCGGCCTGCCCAGTGAGCAAACGGGCGACAAAGCGCGCCGTGCCCCGACTCGGGAGCGAGGTGCCGCTCCCGGCGGTCCCCGAGCTGAGTGGGGCAATAGTGGGGTTGAGGGCGATCCACTGAATGGGCGCCGTGATCACGCCCAGCTGCGAATCGAGCGCCTCGGCGGTGAACGCAAAGGCTTCGCCCGCGACAACCGTGTCGGCGTTGATGGTGATGCGCACGCCGGCGGCGTTACTTCCAGGGCCCGTGTAGCCGAGCGGGACCTGCACTGGCGGCTGTGTTTGGCCGCCCGCGGTGCTGGGTAGCACCGTCACGGGGGATGTCCCCTGCCACACCGTATCGCCGGCGGTGTTGATGTACGACAGCGCGAGCGCCATGGGCTCGCCGGTCGGCGGGGTGTTCGCGGAAAGAGGCACATCAATAGCCAGCGAGACTTCGTTGCTGCTGGCAGGGAAGCTGACAATGCGATCGACCACGATCACGTTCGCGCTGTTGCGAATCACGACCCGCACGCGATCAAAGGGCGCGAGTTCGCTGGCGACGCTGTTGGCTTGCCCATTGGGCCCGAAGCGGGCGATGAAGCTGAACCCGCGCGCGACGAGCCGTCCGTCGGGCCCAGTGATTTCGCGGCCGCAGCTCAGTCCGGCGCCCACGAGGGCGGTGAGGACAAGCAGGCGGCGGATGAGCCCCGCGCGCGTCTTTATCATAGGATAAGAAAGTGCGCCGTGGGGGCGGAGGGGCGCAAGAACACAGGTCACACTTTGAAGGGAAAGAACGGCCTCGGAAAGCGTGATGTACGAGGCCGCCACACGACGGGTCTCAGGAACCTCTCCATTCCCCAATAGCTGGACAGTTCCTAGCTCGCCCTATTAACCGGTGGCGGCCCGATGGAAAACAATGGGTTGTGGCCGGACACAGAATCTATATGGTTCTGCACTAACGCAGAGCAGAACTTCCTTAGTCGCCATGACACCCAACACGTCAGAATCTGCCGCCACTCAGGACGCGCAGATTGCCAAGCTCGTGCAAACGATCCACGCGGCCGAACGCGAGTTACTGGCGCTGACGGGCGGCCGCGCGGGCGCGCTCGCGGAAACGCAGGCGATCATCCTTAACGCGCTGCCGGCCCACATTGCGGTGCTGGACGGCGAAGGCGTCATCGTGGTGGTGAACGAGGCCTGGCGGAGCTTTGCCTCGGCCAATGTTCTGCAAAGCACGGATTTTTTCGTGGGGCAGAACTATCTCGGCGTCTGCGAAGACGCGCACGGCGATTGCGCCGACGAGTCGCAGGCCGTCGCCCAAGGGATCAGGCAGGTGTTGAGTGGCGCGGACAAGTTCTTCGCGCTGGAGTATCCCTGCCATTCTCCCACGGAGCAACGCTGGTTCCGGCTGATGGTGACGCCGCTCAGCGATCGACCGGGCACGGGCGCGGTGGTGATGCACGTGAACGTGACCGACCGCCGGCTCGCGGAGGAGGTGCTGCGCGAGAAGGAGGGGGAACAGCGCCGGCTGGCAGAAATGCTGGCGATGGAAACGCAGCGACTGCATGAATCGCAGGCGGTGGCGAACGTGGGCAGTTGGGAAACGGATCTCACGACGTTCGACGTCACGTGGTCGGACGAGACGTACCGGATCTTTGAGGTCAGCCCAGACGAATTCCCGCCCAACCATCAAAAGTTCTTGGAGATGGTGCATCCGGACGACCGGGCGAGGGTGGACGCGGCCTTCGCCTACTCCGCTGGTCGGTCGGAGGCGTTCGCGATCGAGCATCGGATCAGCCTGCCCGGCGGACGCATCAAAGTGGTGGAGGAACGTTGGCAGGCCTTCCGTGACGAAACGGGCAAGCCCACCCGCGCCGTGGGCACCTGCCAGGACATCACGGCTCGCGCGACCTCGGAGGCCGAACGGGACCGGATGTTCAATCTGTCACTCGACCTGCTGAGCGTGGCGAGTTTTGAGGGACGGATGGAACAGGTGAACCCCGCTTGGACCCGCTGCCTTGGATGGAGCGCCGAGGAACTCACGAGCCGCCAGTGGATGGACTTTGTGCATCCCGACGACCACGAAGCCACGCGCGCGGCTGGTGGGGTGATGGTGCGGGGCGACCGGATACAAGAGTTTGAAAATCGGTATCGCTGCAAGGATGGCACGTATCGCTGGCTGTCGTGGAACGCCCACGCGCTGCCGGAAACCCGCCAGATCTTCAGCGTCTGCCGTGACGTCACCGAACAACGCCAGCGTCAGGAGCAACTGCGGCTGCTGGAGACGAGCGTCGCGCGGCTCAACGATATCGTGCTGATCACCGAGGCGGAGCCGATCGACGATGCGGGCCCCCGCATCGTGTATGTGAATGAGGCCTTTGTGCGGCGCACCGGTTACACCCGTGAGGAGGCGATCGGCAAGACGCCCCGGATATTGCAGGGGCCCAAGACCCAACGGGACGCGCTGGACCGCATTCGCACCGCGCTGCAAACGTGGAAGCCGGTGCGCGAGGAGCTCATCAACTACACGAAGAGCGGCGAGGAATTCTGGCTCGAGCTCGACATCGTCCCTGTGGCAGATGTCAACGGGTGGTTCACCCACTGGGTGGCGATCGAGCGCGACATCACCGAGCGGAAGCTGGCCGAGCTGAATCTGCAGCGCGCCAACCGCGCGTTGCACATGCTGAGCACCTGCAATGAGGCGCTGGTGCGGGCGGAAAATGAGGCCGACCTGCTCGCCGCCTTCTGCCGACACAGCCGAGAGATCGGGGGATATCGCATGGCTTGGGTGGGGTACGCCCAAGCGGATGCGGCCCGCACGATCTCAGTTGAGTCGCGGTCCGGCGCTGAGGATGGGTATCTCGACGCCGTGCAGCTGAGCTGGGATGCAACGGTTGAGATCGGCCAGGGACCGGCCGGCCTCGCGATCCGCAGCGGGCAGCCGGTCGTCTCTGAGAATATCGAAACCGATCCGCTCCTCATTCCGTGGCGGGAACGGGCCCTGCAACATGGGTTGCGCAGTATCATCTGCCTGCCGTTGCGCGCGAGCGACCGCACCTTCGGCGTGATGGCCCTGTACTCCAGCGACGTGAATCAGCCCGGCGCGGATGAACTCAAGTTGTTGCAAGAGATGGCGGACGATCTGGCGTTCGGGATCGGCAACCTCCGTTCGCAGCAGGAGCGGCGCCGGATGGAAGTGGCGGTGCTGAAGGTGGCCACGAGCGTGTCGGCCAGTATCAGCGAAGAGTTCTTCAGTGATCTGATGGTGAGTGTCGCCGAGGCGTTGGGTGCCCAGGGCGCCTTCGTGGCGCAGCAGTTGCCGGGTGAGCCGGCGATGGCGCGCACCGTGGCCGCCGTGATCGATGGGAAGGTGGTGGAGAACTTTGGGTACGCCGTGAGCGGGACGCCGTGCGCGGCCCTAGTGGACCGCGAGGAGTCCGTCGTGCCGGCCAATGTGGCTCAGCAGTTCCCCCAGTCCGCCACACTGACCGCGTTGGGGGCGCAGGGGTATGTCGGGCGACGGCTGGTGAACACCACCGGTCAGACGGTGGGCACGATGTTCGTGCTCTTCCGTGAGCCGTTGAAGGATTCCGGATTCGTCGCATCGACGCTGCAGATCTTCGCGGCGCGCGCGGCCGCTGAGTTCGAGCGACTCGAGGCCGACACGCGAATCCGGGAGCAGGCGGCGTTGCTGGACAAAGCCACCGATGCGATTCTGGTCCGGGATCTCGAGCACCGCGTGATGTTCTGGAACCGGGGCGCAGAGGAAATGTACGGCTGGAGCTCAGCCGAAGTGCTCGGCCGGCCCACCGAAGAGTTCTTGCATGCCAGCGCGGAGTCTTTTCACGCGGCGATAGCGGCGGTGCTGGACAAGGGCGAATGGACGGGGGAACTGGAGAAGAAGAATCGGGCGGACAGTGTGATCACGGTCGAATGCCGATGGACACTGGTGCGCAACAAGAGCGGTGTCCCCGAGTCTATTCTGTGCATTGAAACCGACATCACGGAGCGGAAGAAGCTTGAGGCGAAGTTCCTCCGCGCGCAGCGCATGGAGAGCGTGGGCACGCTGGCCAGCGGCATCGCGCATGATATGAACAACATTCTGTCGCCTATCATGATGTCGGTCGAACTGCTGAAGGACGACACCACCGATGAGGCCACCCTGGATCTGTTGGACACCCTCGAATCCTCCTCGAGGCGCGGGGCGGAGCTGGTGCGGCAGTTGCTCTCCTTTGCGCGAGGATTGGAAGGGCAGCAGGTGGCGGTCAACATCAAGCACTTGATTCTCGAATTGCAAAAAGTGATGCGGGAGGTCTTCCCCAAGGACGTGGAGTTTGACGTCTCCGCCGGACGCGACCTGTGGACGATCGTTGGAGATCCCTCACAGTTGCACCAGGTGTTCTTGAACCTGTCCGTGAATGCGCGTGACGCCATGCCGCGCGGCGGCAAGCTGACGATGACGATGGAGAATGTCGTGTTGGACGATATCTACGCGGCCATGAACCCGGACGGAAAGACCGGGGCGTTCGTGGTGATCGGCGTGAGCGACACCGGTACGGGCATCGAGCCGACGGTGCTCGGCAAGATCTTCGAGCCGTTCTTCACCACCAAGGAACTTGGGAAGGGGACTGGCCTCGGGCTGTCCACCGTGATCGGCATCGTCAAGAATCATGGCGGCTTCATCAACGTGCACAGCGAAGAAGGCAAAGGCTCTGAATTCAAGGTGTATCTCCCGGCGCAGACCTCCAGCACCCAATTAGAAGAGGTCGCGGTGAGCCAGACCGGCATTCCTCGTGGGAAGGGGGAATTGATCCTGGTGGTGGACGACGAGCGAGGCATCCGGGAGGTCGCGGTGAAGACACTGACGCGGTTCGGCTACCGCGTTATGGAAGCGGCCAATGGCGCGGAAGCGGTGATCCTCTATGTGCAACATCACAAGGAGATCGCGCTCGTGTTGACGGACGTGTCGATGCCGATCATGGATGGCGCCGCCCTGATCACGGCGCTCAGATCCTTCAGTCCCGACGTCCGCATTCTGGTCTCCAGCGGATTGCCGATCAACGGCGGCGTGGCGAGAGCGATGGGAGCCGGCGTACGCCATTTTATCCCGAAGCCGTACAGTGCCGAGAAGCTGCTCGGGATCATCCACACCGAACTGCACAGCTAGCGGGAAGCCGGGCCAACGCGGAGATTCAAGCCGTATGACGAGCATCCCAACGAGCACCGACGAATTCCCCTCCGCGAGCCGACGTCCGCGCAAGAACGAACTGGACGTCTATGGCCTCTCCCATACGGGAAAGGTTCGCAAAGAGAATCAGGATCACTTCCTGATGGTCAACATCAGCAAGCGGATGGAGGTTCTCCGGACCAACCTCACCAAGGAGGACCACCTGATTCCCGAAGGGGAACAACAGTTGGCCTACCTCGCGATGGTCGCGGATGGCGTGGGTAGCGGGACGGGCGGTGGGGAAGCGAGCGCGACGGCGCTGCAGGCGACAATGGAGTACGTCGATGGCCTTATCACGACGTACCTCGCGAAGCGCGACGACGAAGCGGAGCTGACGCGACTGTTGCAGGAGGCCGCGATGCGCGCGCACGAAGCGGTGCTCGAGCGGCGACGCGCGGGGGAGATCACCGGGACGATGGCGACCACCCTCACGGTCTACCTGGGGATGTGGCCCACGTACTATCTGCTGCAAGTGGGAGACTCGCGTTACTACGTGTACAACGAAGGCGAGTTGCGGCAGGTGACGCGCGACCAGACCATGGCGCAGGATCTCGTGGACCTGGGCGCGCTCACGCAGACCGCGGCGTCGCGGACGCCGCTGGCCCATGTGCTCTCAAGCGCGATCGGCGCCGACGCCACCGTGCCGGTGGTGCATAAGCTCCGGTCGCATTGGGGACACGTGCACCTGCTCTGTAGTGATGGGCTGATCAAGCACGTGAGCGATGCGCGGATCGCTGAGGTGCTGGGCGCGATGACGAGTGCGCAGCAGGCGTGCGAGCAGTTGGTGCAGGATGCGCTGGATGGGGGCGGGAGTGATAATGTGACGGTGGTGATCGGGCGGACGGTGCCGCGGAGTGAGAAGTGAGTGGTGGGTGAGTGAGGGTCGGGTGGCACATAAAGGGGTTGTCTGCACGTGAGCGAGAGGATGGATTTCGAGGTCTTCTCGCGCGAGGTCGCGATGCGCTGGCGTCGCAGGCTGGGGTGAGTCTACGCCTCGTGGCGGAATTCGAGCGCGGCCAGCGGAGCAATGTGAGCCTCGAGTCGGCACTCCGTCTCTTCAAGTCCGTGGGGATCACGGTACTCGCGCGGGCGCCGCACGGGGGCGACGCCGAGATCAGGGGGACGGATGCCGCGCGCCTGGAGCGGGCCGCGCGGGCCGCGCGTCGTCGCGAGACGTGGACATCCCGCCGTCTCGGGCAAGAAGCGCCCGCGTAAATGAGCCGGCGTGCCGGCGGAGATCCTCGACGAGGCGACGCTCCTCACGGAGGACATCGTCACCCAGTTCGGGCAGCCTCCCTACCGGATCGACCTGCTGAACGCGATCGATGGCGTGACTTTCGCCGAGGTGCGGTCGCTCTCTTGGTCTGGTGCACGCGACGCAGGCGCTTTCCGCCGCGCGACTTCACCACGCATGATCGCACGCATGATCGCACGCATGATCGCACGGCTGGCTTCGGAATATCCGTGGCCAGCCGCCGATGGGCGGCGCTGCTACTGCAGATTGTTGAAGTCGACTCCCTCGCGCCGTGCGTTCGCCAGATACTCGACCGACCCCGATTGAATTTCCTATCCCGTGAGGCCATCGATGATAGGGCGAAGCTCCAATCTAACGTCTCGACCGTGGAGTCGAGTCAGGCACGCCGATGCGGAATGCGCCAATCTCCGACCTATGCCGCGCGGATCGCCGCCTGCAGCGCCACGGCGACCGCACTCGCATCGACAAAGCGGTCGTCCGGCGACTTCGCGAGACACTGCTCGAGCACGTCCG
>ENA-ORBV01011178-ORBV01011178.1-microbial-mat-metagenome-genome-assembly--contig:-NODE-11178-length-14171-cov-7.259614_pt1 | contig 14171 bp, 13 predicted proteins | sample MGYA00237777_ERZ505514 | MGnify/ENA primary metagenome ERZ505514 (study PRJEB26160, sample SAMN06269048) | microbial mat metagenome | isolation source: Oligotrophic lake microbial mat | place...
TAATGATACGGCGACCACCGAGATCTACACCTCTCTATTCGTCGGCAGCGTCAGATGTGTATAAGAGACAGATTCCTCTGAGGTTTCGCATGTAAGCGGCACTTCCAATCTGCGAAGGATCACAGCGACGGTTGGGATCTTGACTTCTGAGATGCTCACGAAGAAGGCGATTTTCGTCTTCTCCCCAACGCAAAGGGCCATTGCGTCTGTCGCCGCGACCACCGCCGCGTCCACGTCCACCGCCGCGAGCTGCCATCGTCAAACTGGTAGAGAAAAACTTGCAACAAGAAACATTTTCTAGAGCAAACAGTCAACACACCAATCGATGGATGGTGGATTGACACTCAAGAAATTTATGGCAGCGACAACACTCCATCTTGAACTCTCAAGGCAATCCCATCAACAAATGTGGTGCACCAGAGTGAACGGCAACAGCGCAGGATTGACATTTGTAAAACAATCTAGTCTTGCCCAAACACAGAAGACCGGAACGACTCCCGCTTTGTTTAGTTTGCGGTTTGTCATCTCTTAGCCGCTTTGCACATAGTTTGTTTGTTCATTTTGTTCAGTTTCTTGTCGGAGAGGCTGTCGGCAAACCAAACATGCATGTGTCTGACCTTCTTTTCTTGATTTCTCACTGGTTAATTTTGTTCGACTCCGCGCTTCTCTTGCTAATGTTTATAAGCAAAACGAAAAGTCCGAGATTAAAATTGACTTAGAAAATGCCACTGAGCAAGTGCTAATTTCGAATGGTCACAAACAATGCATTTGTTTTACCTATGTCTCAAAAATTACTCATTAATCACCAATTGCTTAAATGCTTCTTTTTTTTACTTATTTTCTACTCAAAAACTCCTTGTGCGACTCAAAAACTACTTACAAACTTCTTAAAAAATGAGTAGAAAATGAGTCGTTTCTCTAAATTTGAGTAATTTTTAAGCAGTTGTTAAGCAGAAAGAAACGAATTTCAATTTTAATCGCATTCTTTTGCCTATAAAAGAACAGAAAGAGATGAGCCTTGCGACACTCACAACGCGTTTCTGTTCGTTTGTGACAGAACAAAAGTTGGTTTGCATGACCGAAAGTGACCTTTGATCGTGCAAAATGCGAACATTCTGTCACAAGGAACAGAAATGATGGGCTTTTTGCTTCCGTTTTCGCTTGGCGCGATAACGAAGTGTGCTAAATAAACTGGGAATCGACTCAATCAACTTACAAAAAACCGAACCGAACAAACTTCCAAAGCACGAAAAATCGTTGTGAGTAGTTGGAAAAATTGTTGTGAGTGGTTAGCACACACGGGAGTGACTTTGGGAATTGTTGACAATGCGACGATTAGCTATCTGTTTTCTCTGTTGTTAGTAGCTACTTAGGCTAGTCTAACATGTTGTTGTGTCATGTGCTTACAAATGGTTTATGTTGAAGCGACAGTTTGGTTCGCACAACTGCCATAATTTTCGAAATCAATCGGAAGCAACACGACATTGTCAAGCAGCACAAAAAGATTTTCCACGATGGTTTTGGTCTTTGACAATGATGCCGTCGAGGCTTTTGCCGAGCAATTCGAGCACCACGCCTTTGTGCTCTTCCGCAATGACAACATTCCCGAAAGCAGTGCCGTTGCCAATCGCCGCTACCGTGGATGGTGTGGTTGTTCAACCACAGTCACTGCCATGATTTGGATTCTTCTCTTGGAAGCATTTGATGACAAACTTCCAGAAGGAGCGACCATGGAACGCTTGTTGTGGGGGCTTCTTCTTGTGAACGGCTATGACACGGAAATCAACAACGCTTCTCGCGTTGGTGGTGTCGATGAAGCCACTTTCAGCCGCTGGTCTTGGTTCTTTGTGAAGGAAATTTCCGACTTGGAGTGCCAAGTTGTAAGTCTCATTGGTTCTTGTTCATCTTGTTCGTCTGCTTTCAAAAAAATTTGCTTGCTCTTTGCCACGCATCTTTGCTTGCAGATCGATTGGGACAATCGCAAGATCGGCGACATCGGCAATGACTGTTTGGTGTCAGTCGATGGTGTCGATTGCCAAGTCAAGGGGCGAATCAATTTTGATGGCACGCCAGACCTCGGATGCAAGTCGCAGAAATGCCAGACCGGTGGTGCTTTGCGTTACGAAGTGGCCATTGCCATCCGCTCATCCTGCATTGTTTGGATTGCGGGTCCACACCTTCCTGGCAATTTCAATGACTTGCAGATCTTCCGTCAGTCTGGCCTCATTGAGCAGCTTGAAGAAAATGAACGGGTCGAAGCCGACGATGGCTGCATTGCCGAGGCTCCCCGCTATGTCAAGTGCCCCGGCTCTGTCTACATCAATGAAGAGCAGCGCCGTTTGCGTGGCAGGGTTCGCATGCACCATGAATCCATCAATGAGCGTCTCAAGAACTGGGGCATTCTCTCCAAGAAGTTCCGCGGAGAGAATGCTGAACACGCTGCAGCATTCCGTGCCGTTGCCGCAATCACCCAGCTTGCCATGGACGATGGAGAAGAGCTCTTGATGGATGTGCCGGAATACGATGACAATCTCACTGATGCAGACATCCTTGCCCAATTCGGCGTCTAGGCACAACAGCAACAACAGGCATGGCACGGACAAGTGACAAGAAACAATCAACAAGTCATTAGAAAATTAGAAAATCAGATAATAATTAGTAGTAAAAAAGATCAACCATGGCACTCTTAGCTGCTATTTTCCGTAACATTTGTAGCTTATAATCAACTAAATTACATTTGACTTATTCCGGCATAAGCTACTTTTCCAGCGGAGCCAATGGAATCAAGTTTTGGGAGTCTCCGAGTTTGGCATGTTTGGGTGCGAACCCAAACATCACGTTCCATCAGCGGACCAGCTTCTGAATTAAAAACTATTGTTGTCCGGGTGGGTGTCTTCAAAGTTCGTTGACGGTCTGAGTCACTGACTCCATTCCATCCACCTCGTACTTTAGAAATGCGTTTGCTTCCGCCAAACGACGCACGAGATTGAAAAAAGTGAGGCAACAGCTCACAACCAAGCAAACTAATTCAACCAAACAAACTAATAATTTATTGTTCGTCATTGTTTAGACCACAAAAACAAACAAACAACGAAAGTCAAACCAGCAGTACATAACAGGAGACAAAGCTACTTCAAGAGCAGCACGAGTACGTACTTGTACTACTGCGATTCGACTATCAGAGGGTACGAAGTAAGAACTTGCGAGCTCAGTAGCGTGAGCAAGACTGCTAGTACTCTAGATCTATGTCGTAGAACAACAGTAGATGCATTTTCTGTGTTTGTTCCAGAGGTGCTGGAGTACTACCTGGTAGTACGCACAATTATGTTTGGCAAAGGAGTGGTGCTTCTGCGAGCAGGTACTACTAGTAGTACTAGACCTACTAGTAGTAGAACAAAGAGCTTGGTGCTTCAAGTAGGAGCCAACACAGCCAGAGCCATTGCCAGAGCTACAGCCACCAGTACAAGAAGAACAAGAACAAGCACCACCCGATGTTTGACTACTACTACTAGTATTTATAGTCATGACGCACCTTCGCCCGCCGTGGTCGAAGAGGCGAAGTGGCTGTTTTCCATGCAACACGCCCACCAAAATGGACCTTGGCAGGCCATGACCAAAGCAGTACAAGCACACTATAACAATGATGCTATTACTATTACTAGGACTAGTACTAGTACTGCAGTGAGTGAATTTCGAGTGTTGGATCTGGCGTGTGGTCCTCGTGGAGAACCGGCAACCAGAATCGCAAGAGCATTGCCGGTACGTACCCTGCTTGTACCTGTTGACAGTGATTCGTTGAGGCGCACACTCACGTTCATGCACACCTTGTCTTGCCTTGCCTTCTTGGATTTTCTACTGTAGAACGCAAAGGTCCACTGTACGGATTTGTGCGAGGACGCCATAAAAGCTGTACCTGTTCGAGGGAAAGATGACACCAACAACAATGACAATTCCCTTCCTCCTCCTGCCAACCTCTCCAAATCCGTGGCCAGTTTGACGGATTTGTCGGCCTTTGAGAGTGCGTCGGTCGATGTCATCACGTGCTGCTACGGCTACAATTTGATTGATGAAAACGACATGCCCGAGGCACTAGCAGAAGCCTATCGCGTCTTGAAACCAACCGGAATCTTGATGGTGGTCAATTGGGAACGATCATCCTTGCATTCGATTGGACGCGATGTTTTGACGGGGGTCAAACGGGGGGCAGCCGATGATTTCTTAGACGCCAACGACAGTTTGTTCTTGCATTCCCAGGCGACAGAAGCACCGGATGCTATTGCCTTATCCTCGGGGACCCCCGCTGCCATTCTATTCGCTCGGGCATTGGAACAAGTGGGCTTTCTTCCAACCATCCACGACACGACAGGAACGTATCCCTTTCAATTGGGAGCGATGCGCAATCCTTTGCTCATTTTTTTCATGGGGACCATTGTAGTCAGAGACGAATTGATGGAATTGGGGGCCTTAAAAAGTGATGCGGATGCCGGGGCTGGGGGGTGGTCTTGTTTGGCAGAACAAATCTTTTGGACCAACATGCAAAAATGTTCGACACCAGATGACAATGACAACAAAGGGGACAAGGAGAATCAGGAGGGCAACGACCAAGACAAGCCATTTTGGATCTACGGGAACCAATGCAAAATGACCATTGTGCGCAAAAGCTAAACAGATTTTTGTAAACCCTGAGCAACAACAACAATCCCTTATCTTTTCAAGGACCTGCCTACTAGTGTGCCAACGACACTCGTTCATGCTGGCTTTTGAAATCAACAGTCTTTTTTTTGTGTGTTCGTCGACATCGTTCACACTCCAGCACCTCCCTCGCCTATGTAAAAGAAGCAGCACATTCTGCCACTGCTATCCACCTGTTCTCTGACTAGCTAGGGCTAGGCTGCTGCAAGCACATTCAATGCATTTGGCATTCCTAAAATTACTTCCATAATAGTAAGAAACAAGTTTGTAAACCACAACTCATAAAAAGCACATTGCAGAAAGTATGCAAGTGCACATCCACAAAGTTCTTCACCAACTTCATCTGCCTCCAATCCCATGATGATTGGCTAGTTTTTTGAACCACAAAAGAAAAGCATGCAGTCACCTTTGGAACAGTTGCTGCCACAGCAACAACTAAGACACAACAGCAGGTGCCATAAGGAACCTAGTGGACTAGTTGGTTCAAACAGTCACAGCAACAGAAATTGTGGCTGTTGTGTTCGTGCAGTTATGCTGAACAGCAAAGAGTGAATGATGTGTAGCAAAACAATTGTTTCTAAGGCTAGTGCTCTGGAACTGAATAGAAAACAATTTCTTTTTGTTGGTCCTCACAATGCTTCCAGTCAGACATCAGCTAGGCAAACATTGCACCTGGCAAAATCTGTGGTGACGTTGTGTGTTGGGCTGGCTGACTAATCAGTGCTGGGGGTGGCCTGCTTTGCACACATGTTGAAACGCAGTCTGTGTCCACAGGCTCCACAGATTTCATTGTCAGAGTTGACAAGGAGTTGTGGGTTGGATCTGGATTGTTTGAGTGTTGCAATTCTCTCTTTGGCACACAGGGCGCAGTTTTTGGTAGCGCATGTTTTGACTGAACTCATTTGGATGCCTTGCCAGATTGTGCCACAGGTTGTTCCTCCATGTTGGTTGACTGGGGATGGAATGGTGTCATGGAATTGGGTTGCAAAATGTTCAGTGTGTGGGTCCAATTTCTTCCCGAGGTTGACAAGCTTTTGAGCTTCATTGAAGTGTTGTTGCATTCTGGCTTTTGAATTTTGTTGTGTGTTTCCCATGTGTGCTTTTCCTGTGTTGTTGCATTTGACGCTGTGCACTGCTGTTGAGTTCCTGCACAGGTCATGGTGGCCACATGCACCATTTCCTCCACTTGTGAAATTGCAGGGCACTAGTGGAGGTTCAAAGTCTTGGGAGGTTGACCCGACTGTGAGTTTCCCAGACAGATCTTCTTGAAAGATTTCTCTAAGATTTATGAATCTGTGGCAAGACACAGACACTCTCAACCATGAGAGATTAAATTTGTTTTTGACAGATTTGATGATTGAACCAGATGTCAGAATGTCCAACACAAAAGCAGGTTGTTCTCCTTCTGTTGCATTTGTCATTGGAATTGTCCTGACCTGAGCTTGTCAGAGTGCTTTGGCATCTTTGATGTGTTGCAAATGTTCAGTCAATGTTGTTGCTTGTTGTTGCTTTTTTTGGTGATTGAACCTTTGTGTTGTGGGCAGACTTTGTCTGGTGGCAGGTTCTTGTTTGTTTCCAAGATTGTTGTCAGTTCAGACAGTCATTTGTGGACTCCTAAAGGGACAACTTTGAAGCATGTTTCAGTGTTGATGCTGTCTGTGTTCAAGCATTTCAGATGTTGGTTTGAGTGGTTTGAGATGCACCCGGAATTGCAGGTTTCCATTGGTTGCCCAGACAAGTTCAGTGTCCAGGCATGGAATGAAGTTCTCTGTTTCAACAGATGACTCAGGGTTGTTCCATGCTGTTGGCATCTCTCTTCTTGACTTATCCAGCCACATGCTGCAAGTGAATTGCATGCAGTTTCCGCCCACCAGTTTGTTTGCTGAGTTTTGGAATTTGGTTCTCCATTTGAGCATGTCATCGCAGGAAAGTTTGTTGTTGAACACTGCTGTTCCATCATTCCTGTGTGAGCTGCAGCATTTGGTTTTCCTGAATGCTGCCAAATCTGCCAGTCAGGCTGATTCACATCAACCAATGGCAAGCCCTTTTTCCTCAGGGTCCCTGTCACCATCACACACATGACCTTTGTCCACAAAGCTAGATGGTGTTGACTGCATTCCAAATTTGATCAGGTCTGAGCAGCGTTTGATGTTTGTTTCATCTTCTCGTGACAGTTCTTTGGAGAAGTGACAGACTGCTTTTCTCACTGGTTTCTGACCCAAATGCCGGGTCATGTGTGCGACTGTGGATAGCCTTTGATGCAATGTCTGTTGGCACCACTGTTCAGTTCCCTGCACACAGCGAGCCGCTTGTGTCAATTTGAATTCAAAGGCACTGAAAGCCAACAGCGAGCAGCTGAAGACCAGCCCACACACAAGACAACAAACAACAACAGGATCAAAGCAAACAGAGTTGAAGCAAGAGCTAACAGCTGCAGCGAGTAGCTCAATGAGGTCACATCGAGCAACAGGATTCACAGGAGGATTCGTGAGAAAGAAGTTTTCGCAAAATCGGCACAGCGCACATTTTGTGCTGCAGCCGACACGAAGCGAGAACCCTTCTTGTAAGAGTGTTCTCATCAACGCAATGCAAGAAGACAAACACAAGAAAACAAGAGCATTGACAACGACAAGAACGAGCTAAGAGGATTTAGGATGAACTGCCAAGAACAAGAGATGCAAGAGAAGGACAACGTGACATCGTCAGAAGGAAGGTTGTGTCAGAGGAAGTGTTGACCTGCAGGAGGAAAAAGGAAGAAGTGCGATCTCATCACAAGAAGCTTTGCTTGTGTCTCAGTCAATCATGAGCACTGCCATTGATGAGATTGTTGAATCATCAACTTTGTTTCTTTTTTTGTCCATTCACATGAACAACAAAATTGGTTTTCTCATCTTTGCTTCCAGCATGAACATGTCACAACTGCAGATGACACAGCTCTGAAAGCAAGTGACAAAATTTTGAAATCTTGCCATGTCGAACTTCCAGCTACCTTGCACTGAATGAATTGCATAAAAATCTTTTTGTCAAAATGGACAGCCAAAGTCCACTGCATGAGTGTTGCGTCCATGTCAATCGCTTTTGACAAATTTTTGAAAGACATGTTTTGATGACACTGGCTTGTCAGTGCCAAAGCAGCTTGTCACCAGCCTCTGAATGGTGGTTCGTGTGGGTTATGGAAAGACAAACTCCACCAGCTGAAGCACCTTGAGTTTTTCAAGGCTGTGCCAAATGGCTTTTAAGGCTATGTTTGCTCTAACCCTACTAGCACCGATGCTGTGCCTTCAGCTGAATCTTGAAAAAGCGCGCCACATGCATGAGAACGCGGGAAGGGCATTTCCCGGGACAATAAGAGTGGAAGTCCCGAATGGAAAGTCCCGAATGGAAAGATGAGAATGACGATTGATTGGTACTAGGTTGTCTGAGTGTGGGACAATGAATAGCAATGGTGCCCGTCCGAACCAGTGACAACAAAGCTACGAAGACCAATCAAGTTGATCCCTCGACCTCTTTTTGCTTCTTTGAGCGTCAGCATCCGGAATGTATTAGTAGAAAGGAAGTTTAGTTTTTAAATGGCATCACATCAGAACCTTTATTCATAGTGTTAGCTTCTGGTATTGTTTTAGTATTGAAGGTGTTGTAGGCAGTCGACACCACTGTTTAGCTAGATGTAATTTAGTCCCAGAACAGCAACAACAACAACAACACAATACAACACTACTAGCATCAAGATGAACGACTATAGCCTCCCTCGTACTACTACTGGAAGAGACGATGACGAGTCCGCCTCTCACCGCACCTCGTCGCATCGTGCTACGACTGGCAATGGGACGGTCGTGGAATTGGCGACTCTCATTTTGCCGGCCCATGCCGTTCATCAGGGACTGGAAGCTGGTGAAGGCGATCAAGTCGTACTAGAAGCCTTGCCCAGTACAGTGGAACATTTAGTGTCGGATTTGCAGCATCAAGCCGAACAAGTAGGAGAAGGACAATCACACGAGCAATCACACGAGCACGAACAACACAATCCAATTCTGTCTCAAATTTCGGCTGTGGTAAACCTTGAAGTTCTGAGTGAATTGGTGGGAATTTCCGAACAAGAATTCATTGCCGATTTGCACGCGGATGCCAATGATCATCGAGAGCAACAGCAGCAACTGGAAGCACAAGCCAATACAGAAAACAATAGGGAAGCAGACGAAGAAACGCCCTTGCTTCCAACAGTAGGAGGGGCTACCACTGGTATAGATGCTCCTAGTGTCAATTCTAGCGACAACATTACGGCCAAGATTACGCTGCAAGCAGACGCCTTTATTGAAACTCTGGCCGAAGCGCTGCCCTCCATGCCGGAAGAAACCGAACAGGATTTGAAAAAGGCCAATTCCATTTTTTCCCAAACTGGCTCTGTGGCCACCGTGGATTCCACGCCCGATAATTTGCCCACAATCCATACGGGTGTCACGGAAGCTGCCGCTACCAAAACCACGGATGAAAATGGGGATGCCCAACAACATTTAGGGCACGACGCCTTTTTGTTACATATTCCTCATTACGAAGGAACCGATGGAGAAATGCGGGATCATTTTGTACTGGCCTTGCCCGAAATATTGGTGGAAGCCTCCTTGGCCAATCAAACGCAAGAATCGCAATTGAGCATGGAAAGTGTTACCGGCATCACTATTTTGGAACGCGCCATGTCGTATTTGCCCACCGATTTGCATTTGCCCAACGATGTGCAAGCCGTACATTTGGAAGCCCATCAGGATACACCCTCGGATCCACAAAAAGAAGGAGCCCTGCATTTGGAATTGGTCGTCCAACATCAAGTTCCCGTCATTGGCTATGTCATTTTGATTTCCGGATTGGTCGCATTGGCCAGTGTGGGTGCCGCCTTGGATTTGCAACACGGACCTTCGCCGACCATCAAAACCTTGTGGCGGCAATTGTGTACGTCCATGGTTTTGTTTCCCCTCGTATTCAAGTCATTGTTTGGAAAAGACGGGGATGGATTTCCGGAATTGACACGATCGCAATGGCTCCAATTGATGCTCTGTGGCATGGCCTATGCGTACATGTGTTTGGCCTTTGTGGCCGCTCTGGAAATGACCACCATGGCCAATGCTTTTGTCTTGTCCAATATGACGTCCCTCGTCATTATTGCCGGACGATTTGTTTTGGGATTGCCCATTTTACCACTCGAGGGATATGGGGCCATTATTGGCTTTGTCGGTGCTGGAATTTGTGCCAATGATGCTTCACGGACCATGGCCAAGGCAGCGGCATTAATGGCGGCAAGTGTGGTCGCCGCGCAAGCTCATGGTGCCGGACCGAGTGATGCCATGTTGGGGAATATCATTGCCCTCAGTGCCAGTTTTGGAACCGCCTGCTACTTGATTGTCGCCAAGAATCTACGATCCTCCATGGATTTGTTTGTATTCATGTTTTCCGTCATGATGTTGGGAAGTTGTTGGCTCGTCTTGTACATGCTCATTATGGGATTTCAACGAGAACCATTGACCTTTGATATGCACCCTGACTATGGACTCTTTGGGTGGTTGAATACAACACCCGATCGATTGCCTTTGGAACTGTACATGGCCATTATTTGCAATTGTTTGGGGACCACCGGATACATTGCCGTCATGAAGTACTTTGATCCCATTGTACCGGCCACCGTCATGTTGATGGAACCGGTCGTTGGAGCCTTGTTGGGTGTGGCTGCGGGAACCGCCAAATTACCCGGCACTCAAACATGGTTGGGGGATCTCGTCGTTGCAGCAGGTACGTCCTCCTGAGCTGTCGCTTTTTGCCTCTATATCATGTAGCCACGATGGTGAAGAAAGACGATCACTGCTTTCAAATCAATTCTAATCTTTTTCTGTGCTCGTTTTCTTTTCGTTCTCCTCCTCCCCTTACTCCATAATTATAGGAACCTTTTGTGTGATCAAAGCCGGTGCCAAGAAATCCGAAACCATTGATGCTACCGAAGCTTTGCGCATCACGACGGGGGATGATGCTTCCACCGTGGCCAATATTAGCATTCTCAAGAGTCCCATGACCCGACGAAGCCAGGCCTCGGATCGTCATTCCATCAACAACAGCAGCCACAAAAATCAACCACCAGCTGCCAAGGTCATTTGGGATCACAGCTAACGAGACTAGAATTACTAGCTACCAGTAGTGAGTGGATGGCAGTTCGAGTCACTTCAGGGTACAGTAGACCTACGACTAGCTATGAGCTAGCCAATCTTTGAGCTATGGCTGCGCTAGCTAGCTACGGTAGCTAGCCACGCCGTCATGGTGAACGCCTGCAGTGGCATTGTGCCCTTCATGTTTTTCGTTTCATTCAACCATTACAAACATCCGTGTATATTGGCAATCATAATAGTACTAGTCCTACGACAATCCAATCCATGTAGTGCTTGTAATAGTCAGATGACTTCTAGTAGCTGCTGAGATTTGATTAGTTTGCTACATTCCATAATGACGGAACTTTTGGGGGGGTTCGGCAAAGGCGCTTCAATGCCGGCAACAATGCAACGCAGCAGCCAGCTGGATAGCTACGAATGTAGCTACAGTAGGAGCTATTACTATCGAGGCATGGGAATCCGTGGCATCATACTACTAGCTAGTAGCAATTTATTTGAGCTGGCCAGCAACCAGGCCTTCCCTTTGACGTAACTCATTGTTCTTGCAAGGTTGAACAGCGACAGCACCCACAAAACGACGCATCACCGTATGTATTTGCTTTAATGTTTTGGGGCCGTGAAGTATTTTGCTTTAATATTATAGTTTCAACACGCATTTTTAGAGTTGTATAGTTGCTAGCTAGTCCGAGACCATTCCCAATTTATGTCAACATGAACAATGCGTAAGTGTCGTTTTGTAACTATTCTTGATTATAAATAAATTGTTTACGTATGTATTTCTGTTCTTTTTCTAAACAACCAATAACCACCATTACTAGTACCAACCAACAAACAATCGAATAGTTCGTTCGTAGTGAAGTGTTTTTCTGAGAGGTGATATATAAACGTCATGACGTTAGGTATGTAGGTAGGTAAAGACATGGTAGAATGGATCCAGGACGGATGCATGTAATGTTTCCATTCCATGTACTACATAGTATAACTGTCTTCTAGGCAGCGGGTGACAAAGCACAGGATTGTCCTCGTTCTTGGGCATCCATGGCTTGTACAGTGGCAGTAAAAAAGGTGACATCGACCGGATTCATCGCCCAAATGGGAACATGAGCCGGTCGGGGTCGTGGCGGGGGTTGCATGGCATGGACTTGTCGCAACATGTTGTTGCGGTCTTGGAGCAACTGCTTCATGGCCAAAAAGCACTTGGTCGCGGCCGTATGTTGATCCCATTCGTCATGAATATATCCCAAATTGTTGTAAATGGCCAATTTGAGTTGTAGAATGTCTTCGGTCATGCGCGGCAAACGACGGCCTTGGGCTTGAGCTTCCTGCTCGTCCATGCCTTCGTCCCGTTGCAATCGTTGGATCTCCGCCAACGCTTGGTTTGTGGCCACGCGTTCGGCTTGTTCGTAGTCTCGAATGGCATTCAAGGCTTGAATGTAGAATCGTTGGGCCGTGGAGACAATCCTTGGATCCGGAGCACTCGGACAGTTGCTATTGGGATTGATGTACTGACTGGTGTAATACTGATGCCGGTAGTGTCTGTAATAGACACTTCTTCGTGCAAACTGTTGATACTGAAGACAGACCGCCAGATTGTAACAAATCATGGCAATGGTGAGAGGACGACCCGTCGACGTCTCGGCTTGTTCAGGATCATACCGGACCGTTCCAAAACTTTGATCGTAAAATTGAAAGCGACGATACGTCACTCCCAGAGGATTGGCACCATGTTGCTGCGGAAGCTGTGGATGATGGACGAGTATCGAATCGGCTTGAAGAAAGCTGGAGGGTGCAATCAAGGCACTGTTCGCAGGCGCGGAGTACAGTGTGACTTCATCATTGAAGTCTTGCGAATCATCCGGTTCTCCTTCGAGGGCATCCGCTTCCATCATGTCTTGTTCTAATAGTGCATCCAGTTCTTCCTGCGAGAGACTTCGAAGGTCAGGATCAGAGTACACTGTGCGTTCTTCTTCCTCCTCTGCTTGTTGAGCAGCTGCGGCGGCGGCGGCGTCTTGTTGAACCATTTGCATCCCTTCGACAGAAACCATGACTTGATGATCTTCTGGAACTTGCTGTTGCTGCTCCTGTTGGTCGGGGTTGCCGGCATTGCGATTGACTTCTGCCAGAGCTGCTGATTCGACAACCAAGTCCAAAGGGTCTTCTTTCTCTCGAGCAGAGGTTTGATCGTGCGGGTCATTGGAGTTCTCTTGCACTTGCTGTTCTTGACTTTCGTCTTGACTTTGGCCTTGACCTTGAGGATCTCTCCTTGTACTTGTAGGACTTGTACAGGCCGCAGCATCGCTCATAGTGACATCCGCAGCTGCACTTGCACTTCTATCACTTGCAGTTGCACGTCTACCTTGATGAACCAACCGCGAGAGTGTGAGTGTGAAGATTTGTGCCGCTCGTTCGTAATAGCCGCGCTGCACAGCCAGCGTGGCCATATTGTTCCAATCATAGACGGACTGCGAAGGATTCAATGCAAAGACGGTGTGTGCATGGGCCGTGTGGGCGACAGGAGGAACCAGAGGCAAAGGATTCTGCTGCTGCGGAGGCACAACGACCGCCGCAACTACCGGTCGAGCGTTTGGCGGTGCCTCTTGCAGTTGCTGATCTTGATGCGCCATCTTCGCCATATGGATTGAGTGTTTGAAAGCTACTATTAGTGTGTTACTTTTATGTGATCTTGTTGAACACAGCTGAACCACGGGGAGGGGGATTAGACAAAGTTATGATGCGAGAGTTATGATGCAAGGAACTGCTATCTTGTCTAGACCGCTACTGTCTCTTTATAAGCGCTGTCTGCTTGTTTTATTATTACTACTGCTTCAGCTAGCTATTAGTACGTGGTTCTACTCTAGCCTCGGTTGTGACTTTTTTAGCGCTGTTATTGACTGTTACCTTCTTTATTTGTACCACCAACAGCTCTTGGTACCACCTACTAGCTAGCTAGCACAGTTCTGCGTACAAACAGTATCGCGAGTACTAGTACGACGTACAAAAACTCAGTAAGAAGGACAAAAAACTGATCAGGCAAAATTTGGGAAAAAAATGGAAGGAAAAACCAGAAGAAGTGTAAAGGGGGATAAATGGGGCAGCCGCTTCCAAGCGCAAGAAAGTGAGCAGACGGCCAAGGCGACAGCCGTGCCTCTGGCCGGAGAAACGCCGCTTGGGGAGGTGGAAGCGAACGAAGGGACATTTGACTACCGCTGTGTGCGTAGAAACGCCTCCACATCGCGGATCACTTGTTCAGGAGAGAGATTAGCCAGAGGATCTTCATTGCTTGCTTTGGAGTTTCCACCCATTTGCGCAAGCAAGGCATCGTGCATTTCGACG
>ENA-ORBV01011179-ORBV01011179.1-microbial-mat-metagenome-genome-assembly--contig:-NODE-11179-length-14171-cov-5.444019_pt1 | contig 14171 bp, 14 predicted proteins | sample MGYA00237777_ERZ505514 | MGnify/ENA primary metagenome ERZ505514 (study PRJEB26160, sample SAMN06269048) | microbial mat metagenome | isolation source: Oligotrophic lake microbial mat | place...
TTTTTCAAGCAGAAGACGGCATACGAGATTCGCCTTAGTCTCGTGGGCTCGGAGATGTGTATAAGAGACAGAAAGGGGACGCGGACCCACCGCGTCCCCTTTTGCTTCCCATGCCCAGTCGCGACGATTTCGAATACGCGGTCGAGCAGACCCGCGTGTTGCTTGCACCGGAGCGTCGGATCGAGACGTTCGGCCGAACGCAGTTCCAGTTCCATGTGATCTCGGAACTGATGGATTCCATCAATCAGGTCCGCATCCGGTCCGGGCGGGTCGATGCGGAACGTCCGAGCATCGTCTCCCCCGACATGCTGGCGAAGCTGTTGCTGGAAGGTTTCGGGGAGCAGGCCCGGAAATATGCCGACCGGATCGAGGCCGATCTCGGGCGCATCGCACTCCTGAAATACGGGTTCGTGGTCCGGAAGGGCGAGGTGACCGAGAGCATCGTCCACGATCCGATCGAGGCGGTGGCCGCGCGGGTGTTGGCGGAGGTCCGGGCGTCGGACGCACCTTCAAGCGCCGTGATCCAGGGCGTGGATGACGTTTGGGAGGTCAGCCTGCTGCGGTTCACCTGGGATCTCGTCCGGAAATCGGCTGGCGAGAATTTCGGCGATCTACGAGATCGCGGACTTCTCTAGCCGGCCTTTCGCTCACGCCAGGTGAGACCTGCGGGCCAGTCGGCGTCCCTTGCGTCCCTTGCGTCCCTTGCGTCCCTCAGCGGAACGTCAGGTTCTTCACCTTCGCTGCGGAGGCGGCGTTGAGCACGTCCATAATCCGCTCGTGTTTGGTCTCGTTGGCGGGGCCGATGATCACGGGATCTTCGCCGCCGAATCGTTCGATCTTGTCCTTCAGCCAGGCGCGCAGTGCGGGAAGTTGCTTGTCCCCGGGTGTGTCCATCGGTTCCCCCTGAACCCGCACCTGACCTTCCTTGTCGATCTCGACGATGATCGGCGTTTTGATGGCTGCGTTGGGATTGGGCTGGCCGCTGGGCAGGTTGATTGCCAGTTCCTTCTCGACGATCTGTTGACCGGCGCACGCCATGAAAAACAGCATCAAGACGAACACGACGTCGACCATCGGTGCGATCTGGAATCCAAAATCGCCATCTTCTCCTCCGCCTCCTCCTGCCATGGGGTGTTGTTCCGGTTGGGGGTTGGGCCGGGTTCAGGGCTCCGGCGTGGTGGGTGGCGCTTCCTTGTCGACAACCGAGAAGGTGATGTTGGTGATCTGCGCATCGCCGCAGGCCTTCATGATCTCGCGCAGGTAGGCATACTCGACCCGTTTGTCGGATCGCAGCAGGACGCGCATGGTGGGCACGTTGGCGATGCGGCGCTGCAGTTCCTGGACGAGATTGTCCGGGGTGAACGGTTTTTCATCGAGCTGAATGCTACCCGCCCGGGAGATTTCGTTCCAGATCACGTTGATGATGGCCTGCCCGGGGTTGCCCCCTTTTTCCTTGTCCTGCGCATCCTTGGCGACGGGCAGGAGGATCTCCTTGTTGACCTGGAGTACCTCGGTCGAGCTGATCGACATGAAGAACACCAGAAGGACCAGGAGAATATCGATCATCGGGGCGATCTGAAACTCCGGCTCCTCCTCCGGTGCGAGCCGGAGGGCGTTCTTTCGCTGGGTGGTGCGGGAAACGCGGTGCATTGCCGGGAGATGGGATCAGGCCCAGTCGAGCGTTGCGCCGCAATGCGGGCACGGATTCACGCCGGGGGTGATGGCGCCATTGCAGACCGGGCAGTTGGTCGTGAGGCTCATCGAAACTTTGCGCATGCCGGCCTGGGCGGCCTGGGCGAAGGCTCCCGGGATCATGGCCGGGCGGGCCGGGGCGGTCATCGGTTGGGCGGCCATGGGGACGCCCGCGTTGAAGTTCTCGCCGATCTGCACGCCCTGGAGTTCGTCGTACGGGATGTCGCGCATGAGAATATGCACGTTGTCGTCGGCATGGACGATGACCGCCTGGGAACGATTGCGGAACACGTAGTAGAAAATGAAGGCCGGGATGGCGATGAACAAGCCGCTCGCGGTGGCGAGCAACACCTCGCCGATGGATTTCGCGAGCGCGCGCGGGTCGGCAATGCCGGTGTTGCCCAGCGTGGCGAACGCGTTCATCATGCCGATGACGGTCCCCAGCAGCCCGATCATGGGGGCGATGACTCCGATGACCGACAGGTAGCTGTTCCGGGTGCGGACCATCTGGGCCTCGCGAAGGCCACCCTCGGCGATGGCGTCCTCCGTGGCTTCCTTCCCGCGGCCGATGCGTTCGAGGGCCATGCGCAGGACGTTCGCGACATAGTTGCTGTTGGCCCGGCAGACCTCCCAGGCTTCCTGGTAGTTGCCCGAGGTGATCGTCTGGCGGAGGGATTCCACCATGGGCGGGGGTGCGAGCTTCGTGTTGCGCAGTAGCATGAAATTCTGGATCACCAGCGTCACCATGGTGATCGAGGTCGCCAGAATCGCGACCCAGATGGCGAGAATCAGCGGGCCGCCGTGCAGGATGAGGTCGAGCACGGAGTTTCCGCCGGCTTCCCCGCCCTCGGCCGCCAGCGCCGGTTGCAGCGCGGCTGCGATCAGAATGGCCGTCAGGCCGAGGGTGCGATGGATCGGATGGGTGACTTTCTTCATGGTGGGTGGTGGATTGGGTCGGTGGGGAGGGGGAGGAGGTGCGGCTCAGGGAACCATCACACTCCGGGATTTTCGAAGCGCGTCGGCCCGTTTTTGGGCGTCCTTGGCGGCGGCGGGGTCGTGGTGGAACAGGGTGACCGTGCGGAGGTAGGACTCGAGGGCCTCGGGGTAGCGACCCTCGGCCTCGTGGATGCGGCCCAACAGGACAAATACTTTGCCGTAAACGGCCCCGTCCTGCGCGGTAACGCTCTTCGCCTTGAGCGCCGCGTCGGCGATGGGATCGAGGCGGGTGCGTGCGGATGCCGTCTTTTTGTTCACCAGATCGAGTTCGGCGATGCCGACCTCGGCCCGGGCGGAGTTCCGCCCGCCCGGATATAGCTTTCGGAACTCGGCAAAGGCGGCTGCGGCCTTGGGCAGGTCTTTCCCGGCGATGTAGGCTTCCCCGAGCAGGCCGGTGGCTTCCTCGGCCCACGGGGCGGGGAGTCCTTTGAATTGCTCGACCACCGGGCGCAGGGAACCGATGGCGCTGGCGGCTTCCCCAGCCCGCAGGGCGGCCCGGGCGGTGGCGAGGCCGGGGGGTTCGGGCATCTCCACGCTGGCGACGATATTCAGGGGCAGGCCTTTCTCGCCTGCGGCCACCGCCTCCATCACGTTGCCGTTGCGGACGCCCGTCACGCGGCCGGTCTCCACCCGATTGTCCCGGAGGATCACCCGGTCCTGCGCATGGCCCACCCCTGCGGCGAGGGCGAAGAATGCCAACGTCGCAGAAATCATTTGCCGGGCTCTGGGAGGGCCGCTAACTCTCATCAGCCCGACATCTTACGAGAACGGGCGAATCGAAATCAATCACGAAGCCTCCATTTTTTCCGACCCCTGATGATCGCCCTCTTTCGCCGCCACCAAAAAGTCCTCATGACCATCGTCACCACCCTGGTGATCCTGGCCTTCGTCTGGCTCTACAACTACACCAGCCTCGACAAACTCGGCCGACGCGTTGCCGGACGGATCTACGGCCGGGAGATCCCGCAGGAGGAGGTGGACCGCCGGGCCCGGCTTTACCGCTTGGGCTACGAACTCGGCTTGAGCGATCTTCTGGGCGGACTGGACGCCCTCGCGCAGGATCCGCGTCAGGCCGTGCAGAGCTTCGTGATCAACAGCTACGTGCTGGACCATGCCTCCAGGCATTTCCAGATCGCGCCCACCGACGCCCAGATCGAGGCGGCGATCACCGCGATGCCGCTCTTCCAGACCGGCGGGGTGTTCGATCCCGCGAAGTATGCGCAGTTCGTGGATCGCGCCCTCGGCCCGAACGGATTCACCGTCCACGAACTCGAAGGACTCGCCCGCGATCAATTGCGGGTGGTCCGCCTCCGCGAGATCCTCACCGCGGCCGCTTCGGTCAGTCCGGCCGAAATCCGCGACGCGTACGAGCGGCTCCATCGCAAGCGCAACGTCTCGATGATCCGATTCCCAATGGAAGATTTCCGCAAACAGGTCCAGGTGGACGCCGCCGAAGTGAAGGCCCGGTTCGAGGCCGACAGCGCGGGCTATCAGAATCCGGAGAAGCGCCGGGTCCGATACGTGAGCTTTCCGCTCGACGAAGCGGCCGCGCAGTTGAAGGGGAAAGAGCACGTCGAGGCCCTGCAGAAGCTGGCCGAAAAGGCGGGGCAGTTCACGCAGACGATGCTCGCGGGCGGGGCCGATTTCGAAGCCGAAGCGAAGAAGGCCGGGGTCGAGATCCGCACCGCACCCGAGTTCGCCCGGGGCGAGCCGCCGACGGAGTTCGATGATTTTCGCGGTGCGGTCGAGGGTGCGTTCCGGCTCACGCCCGAGGATCCGAACAGCGATGTGCTCCAAGGGCGGAACGGATTTGTCGTGCTGCATCTCGACGGAGTTGCTCCCGCGCGCCCGATGACACTCGAAGAGGCAGCCCCCCGCCTGCGCGATCTCATGACCGAGGAACGGGCGCGGGCGGCGATGTCGCGCCGGGCCGACGAGGTCCGGACGGCGGTTGCAGCCAAGCTGGCGGAGGGCGTGCCGTTTGCCGATGCCGTCAAGGTTGCGGGCGTGCAGGCCGAGGTCGTGCCGCCGTTTTCGGTGATCGACCCGCCCGAGGATCTCGAGGAGGGCCGGGCGCTGATCCGGCCCGCGATTGAAGTCGCCCCCGGCTCGCTCAGCGCCTTCCTGCCCGGCCAAACCGGCGGGTTAATCGTCTTCGTGGACAAGCCGGAACCCGTTGACGAGGCCGATTTTGCATCCAAGAAACAGGAGGTGTCCGAGGGCCTGCTGCGTCGCAAGCAGTCGATCCTCTATCAGGAATGGCTGTATGCCGCAGGCCGGGAGGCCGCCCCGCCCCGCCAGGGCTCATGAGCGGCGAGGCCGAGCGCGACGCGCTGTTCGACGACGCGAATGGTGACTTCGCGCTGGGCGAGCTCGAGGGTGCGCTTGGCAAGTATGCGCGCTGTGTGGAACTCGATCCCGGTTTCTTCGACGGCTGGCACGCGAAAGGGATGGCGCTCATGAAGCTGGGCCGGTTTCCGGAGGCGATCCGGGCTGGGCTCGAAGCGACCGCGCTGCGGCCCAATGACCAACTCGCATGGTCGAGCCTCTCGATGTTCTATGTCCGCAACGGGCAGATCGCGGAGGCGGAGGCCGCGGGCACCAAAGCCCGCATCCTCTCGTGGGGCGGGAAGATCCAAATCGAACCCTCCGACCCAGGCCCCCGTCCGGATTCCGCGGCGGGCTGATCAGAAACTGTTTTCGAGAATCTCCGCATCCACGGCGTGGAGCGGTTGGCGGTCGATCTTCACGCCGGGAGCGAATTCAAGCCGGACATCCCGCAGCGTCAGCCGCCGCGCGTGGGCGATCACAAAATGCGCGCGGGCCGTCGCGTGGTTGGGGGCGTCGGGGTCGCGCGTGATGGCGCCGGAGCCGCCGGGTTTGGTGACCTTTTCAAACCGGCCCGGGCCCGTGATCTGCCAACGAATGTCCTCGAGGGTGATCTCCTCGAGGGGGCTTTCGGGATGCCCTTCGATCAGGCATCGACCGGGTGATTCGACGTCGAGATGGATCAGCCGGACCCGGCGGATGGACCCGATGGTCGGCGCCTGATATCGGCGGGGGGTGATGTCGATCAAGATGGGAAAATCTGACTGCGCACGGATGCGCATCCGCTCGAACAGGATATCCTCATAAACGGAGCCGTCCTTCATGTAGAGCGCCAGTGCGACGTCGGCATCGCGGATCACGCAATCGCGCGCGATGACATCGCGGATCGGGCCGACGGCTTCCGTGCCCAATTTGAGCGCCGCGCAACCGGTTTCGAGGTCGCACCCCTCGATCCGGATCCCTTCGCACGGCGTGCCATCCGTGCTTTTCACCACGATGCAGTCATCCCCGCATCGGATCCGGCAATTCCGGATCAGGACGTTCGAGCAACCGTCGGGGTCGATGCCGTCGGCATTGATGCGCCCCACGTGGCCGGTGATGGTCACCTCCTCGATCCGGACGTTTCGGCAGCGCTGGAGATGGAGTGTCCAGAAATCGCTGTCGGCAAGGATCACCCCCTCGAAGACCAGATCCTCGCACTCCCGGCAGAGCACCAGGGCCGGGCGGAAAGTCACGCCCTGGGCGGCCCAGAAATCGAGGGGGCCCGGGCATCCGCCGTCGATCCGACCCGGGCCGGAGATCGACACCCCGCGCGCCCCCTCGATCCAGATCAGGGCGCGGATGTCCGGCGGCGGCGTGCTGGTGCCGCGTCGGCCGAGCACAGGGAACTCACCGGGATCCTGGACGGATCGGAGCACGGCTCCCGCCTCCAGATGCAGGCGGACGCCGCTCCCAATGCGGAGGGTGCCGGTTGGATAGGTCCCTGGAGGAACCGACAGCGTGCCGCCGCCCGCACTCGACAGGCGGTTGATCGCGGTTTGGAGGGCGTGAGTATCGCGGGTGATCCCATCGCCGAGGGCGCCGACTTCGCGGGCATTGAGGAGCATGGCGAAGGATCGGACGAAGCCCGGGGTCGGGTCAATCGACTTGCGGGATCCTGGTTCCCGGAATGAATCCGAAGAGTGAACAAAATGCGCACCCGCGACGTCTGACTCCCAGTATGAAAATGTTTCTCTGCCGATTCCTTGCCGGCTGCGCCTTCCTGGCGCTCGGTTCGACCTCCACGTTCGCCGTCACCGGTTGGGGTGATGACTATGAAAAGGCGCTCGCCCAGGCGAAGGCCGAAAAGAAAATGGTGCTTCTTGATTTCACCGGCTCGGACTGGTGCGGGTGGTGCATCAAGCTGGACAAGGAAGTGTTCTCGGAGACCGAGTTCAAGAGCTACGCCAAGGACAATCTCGTGCTGGTTGCGGTCGATTTTCCGCAGCGTCACAAGCTCCCGAAGGAGAAGCAGGAACAGAATGATGCCTTGCAGGCCCAGTATGGGGTGCGCGGCTACCCGACGATTATCGTCCTGAATCCCGAGGGCAAACCGGTTGGCAAACTCGGTTACCAGCCGGGCGGTCCGAAGGCTTTCATCGCCAAACTTGACGAGCTGAAGGGTAAGTGAGGCGGAGCCGGCGGCGTGCCGGGCCTGCGCGCCCTCCCTGGCAGGCGGTCTGAGAGAGGTCGGTTACACCGGCGCGCGCGCCGTGTGCCATTCGGTGCTCTGCTCGTAGGCGTGGGCGATTCCAAGCAGGGTCGGTTCGTCGAGGGCCTTGCCGAGGAATTGCAGCCCGACGGGCAGGCGGACCCCATCGGTTTCGGCAAACCCGCACGGCAGGCTGATCCCGCAAATGCCCGCCAGGTTCGCCGCGATGGTGAAGATGTCGGCGAGGTACATTTGCAAGGGATCATCCGATTTTTCCCCGATCCGGAAGGCCGGGGTGGGGGAGGTTGGGCAGATGATGGCGTCAACCTTCTCGAACGCGGCGGTGAAATCGGTCCGGATCAGGGTCCGCACCTTCTGAGCCCGCAGATAGTAGGCGTCGTGATATCCCGAACTGAGGACATAGGTGCCGAGGATGATCCGTCGTTTCACCTCGGGCCCGAACCCTTCTTCGCGCGTGGCCCCATACTGGTCGACGATCCCGGTCGGTTTGGCGGTGCGATGGCCGTAGCGGACGCCGTCGAATCGGGCGAGATTGGCCGAGGCTTCCGCGGTGGCGATGATGTAGTAGACCGCGACCGCGTATTCGGTGTGGGGCAATGAAATCTCGATGACTTCCGCGCCCAATCGGGCGCACTGATCCACGGCCGCATGCACTGCGGCGCTGACCTGTGGATCGATACCGCCCTGGAAATATTCGCGGGGCAGTCCGAGCCGAATCCCCTTGAGATCGGTGCGGAGGGCGGCGCGGTAATCGGGCACCGGTTCGTCGAGCGAGGTCGAGTCGGAGGGGTCCCTGCCGGCGATGGCCCCGAGCAGGAGGGCGGCGTCCTCGACGGTTTTGCTGAACGGGCCGATCTGGTCCAGGGACGAGGCGAAGGCGACCAGGCCGTAGCGGGAGACGCGCCCGTAGCTCGGCTTCAGGCCGACGCACCCGCAAAGGGCGGCCGGTTGGCGGATCGAGCCGCCGGTGTCCGAACCGAGCGCGGCGAACGCTTCATCCGCCGCGACGACCGCCGCCGATCCGCCGCTTGACCCGCCCGGGATTCGGCTGAGGTCCCAGGGGTTGCGCGTGCAGCCAAACGCCGAGTTCTCCGTCGACGAGCCCATGGCAAACTCGTCCATGTTGGTTCGTCCGAACGGAATGGCGCCCGCGGCCCGCAGGCGGGCGATTACGGTGGCATCGTAAGGGGCGGTGTAGCCGCCGAGGATCCGGGATCCGCAGGTGCAGGGCTGGCCGCGCACGTTGAGAACGTCCTTGACCGCGATGGGCACGCCGCCCAGGGGCAGGGAGAGATCGGCTTCACGCGCTTCCGCCAGAGCGCCGTCCAGATCCAGGTGCAGATAGCCATGGATCGCCGGGTCCACGGCAGTGATCCGGCGCGAGAGGGCTTCCAAGGCTTCGACCGGCGAGACTTCGCGGGCGCGCAGCCGGTCCCGGAGTCCGGCTACGGTGAGGGTGTGGAGATCCATCGGGGTCACTCCAGCACTTTGGGGACGATGAACAGTCCGTTCGCCGCGCGGGGCGCGTTGCGCAGGGCCTCCTCGGTGTCGAGCCCGTGCCGGGCGACATCCTCGCGAACGACATCGAACACGGCGGCCGTATGGGCGGTCGGCTCGACGCCCGAGGTGTCGGGTCGGCTGATCTGATCGACGTAAGAAAGAATGGTCGCCAATTGCGATTGAAAGCGATCCGTTTCCTCCGCAGTGAGATGGATGCGGGCGAGGCGTGCGATATAGGCGACGTCGAGCTCGGCTGGGTTCATGGGAGGTTCAGCACAAGGAACCAGACCAGCACGGAGAGGATCAGGAGGAGAACCAGAAACTGCAGCCACTGGGCCTTCCGTTCCCGGCGCAACGGGCGCCGTTTGCGGGTGGGGCGCGGACGGTCGTCCGCCGCGGAAAAGACATCATCGAAGGCGCCGCGCGTGTGGGCGTGGAGCCGGGCGAGTTGATCCTCCTGCTGGCGCTTTCGTTGGGCGGCGACCCGTTCGGGGGCGCCGACGAGTTTGGACTGCAATCGGACCATGTCCCGGCGGATCTTTTCCTGTTCCCGCTCGAGATCCTTCGCGCGGCGGTCGATGGCGGAAGGGGAGCGGTTCCGGCGCGGAGGCATGTCAGCGGGCCGTGGCGAGGAGGAGCAGGCCGACAAAGATGAGCAGGGCGGCCACGGTCAGCGGCAGCGTGAACGCGAGGCCCGCCTTGAACCAATACCCGAAGCCCTGGGCGCCCCCCTCGAATTCCAAACCCCCGTCGGTGTCCGGTTCCACCGCTTCGGACGCCGCCTCGGCGTTGATCCGGGAGCGGCCGCGCTCGTACTCGACCCGCGCCTCGTCAAGTTCGCTCAGCGATTTGCTCAGCTCGCGCGGCAGCGCCGCCTTGTCCCAGGCCTTGGGATTGATGACGTCGAGGACCGCGAGATGTTTTTGGAAGGATTCGCGGGTGTTGACGAGTTGTTCGTAGCGGCGCTGGGTTTCCTGCGTCTCGCGGTCGACGACGACGATGCCCCGCGTCAGCTTCTCCATGAGATCCGCACGGCCCTGGTCCAGCTCGGTTTGTTTGCGGCTGAGTTCCTCGAGCTCCCGTTTCTGGCGTTCGATCTGTTCCTGCTGACGCTTGAGCGAGAGGAGTTGTTCCTGGGCGCGTTGGACTTCGTCGTCGAGACGGTCGGCGTCCTTCGGGTCGGGCAAATTCAAAAGGGATTCCTGGGGAGAGTTGGGATCGGGCATGGAACGCGCAGGGTTGTCACAAGCTATACGCGCGAGGATTCAAAACTCCAGATTTTTCACCCGGGCGCGGGCCATCAGCAGCGGCGCGAGGGCGGTGAGGGTTGCCAGCGCGCTCGCCGCGACAAACGCGGCGACCCGGAGGCGAGGGAGTTGATCGAGCGGCAGGCCGCGGGTGAACCGCAGGATATCCGGCAGCGCGATGAGCATCAGGGTCAGGAGCAGGAACGCGAAGCTTGTCACCAGACAGAGCGTGCCGCCGAAACCGGAGACGATTTTCGAGGGGTTCTCCTCCCGCAGATTCGGGAAGAGCGCCCCGAGTCCGACCGCCAGTCCGGTGAGCCCCGCGCCGATCACGAGCATGGTGCCGTTGAACATCAGGATGCGCGCCCACCCGAGATGGAGGATGAGGCCCGAGAGCGTCATCAGGGGGAGGGTGACCGCCGCCGAGGCGAGCAAGCCGACGCCGAATTTGATCACCAGCACAGAGGGAAGCCCGGCTGGCGCCATGCCTAAAATCCAAAGCCTCCGGCCTTCGAGGCTGAACTGCGGGAACACGAACCGGGTGGTGAGCGTCGAGAGGGTCAGCGACGAAGCGGCGAGGTTCATGTGGCTGATCAGCGTGGTCCAGAAATCGCTCGAAAAATCATAGGCGACATGGCGCAGGTTGAGGACATAGAGGCAAAGCAGCGCGAAAAATACCGCGAACTGGGTCCATTGCGCCGGATCACGCCAGAACATCCGCGCGTCCTTGAGAAAGAGCGCCCGGGCAGTCCGGCTCCCGACGGGCAGCGCCCTCAGCAACCGCTCGAAGCGCCCGGGCCCGAGCGCCGCCTTGCGCATCGCGCGGGCGGAACGCCGGACGGTCCGGTGGCAGAGCGCGTGGCTCCAGGTGCCGAAGAAGCCGCGTCCGGCGATTTCATAAGCGAGGACGAGGCCGAAGAGGGCATTGCTGACCACCAATGCGAGAAAGAACCAGCCGCGAGGACCGAGACGCTCGACCCAGGCCAGCACCGCTTCGGCCATCCAGGCGCTGGGCAATCCGGGATGGAGCGAGTGCCGGGTGTGGCTGAGCAGTTGCTCGAAGGTGAGGAATTCCTCCAGGGAAGTTGTCTGCGATTCCGACACCGGCCGGATGCCGAACAGGATGGCGGCCACGATGGCGACGGCCGTCAGCGGGAGCGCCCGGCGGAGCCAGCCGAGGGCGGCGGCGCGCACCAGCACGAGCAGAAGGATGGATGCGATGGCGCCGGGCAACACCACGAACGGGACCGAGGCGAGGGCCACTTTCGCGTAGAACCAGGGCTCGACGCGGTGCACCGCGCCGTACGCGGCGAGCAACGGGGCGCTGAGGAACAGGAGCGCCCAACTCGACACGGCGAGCGTCTCGAAGAATTTCCAGAGCCAGACATGGCGGTGGCGGACCGGAAGGGTGACCAGCCATTCCGTCTCGCGGTTCCGGAAAAACGTCGCGTATCCGGTGATGATGTTTGAGAACACCAGCATCAGGAAAAAAAAGCCGAACATCAGAAACAGAATGCGCTGGGAAAGAAGGACGCCCAGCACCGGAAAGTTGCGGACGTACTCAAAACCGCGCAGGAACAACCAGTAGCCGGCGCCGAGATACCCGGCGACGAACAGGGCGAGAACGCTGTGCAGCAGGCGCGAGCCATGGCGGACCCCGGTGATGCGGGCCTTGAGGGAGAGCCACTCGGCCCGGGCCATGGCGCGCACGAAGCGGGGTGCGGGCAGCAGGATTGGCGGGTTCATTCCTCCCACAGGAAGTGCTCCATGCGAATCCGGGCGACCCGGCCCGCCGCCTCTTCCGCGCGCGGACCCTTGCGCGCGGCGATCTGGCGGTACACGGCGATGGCGGACTTCCAGTCGCCGGCGGATTCGAGCAGGCGAGCCGCATCGAACGCCGCCTTGTAGAACCAGAAAAAGTCGACCTCGCCGGCCGGCGGGCGTTCAAGCACCTCGTAGTAGGCGGCAAGCGCCCCCCCGGCATCCCCGGTCTTTTCCAGGGTGCGTCCCTTGCGCCAGACCGCCTGATTCCGCCAGCGATCCGGGGCCGCCGCGTCACGGGCCAGGTCATCGAACAACCGGAGTGCCTCGACGTAGCGCTTGGGTTCCTGGCCTCCGAGCGAGAAGAGCGCCTCCCCCTTCCCGATCAGCGCCCCGTACTTGAGCTCCTCCTCGGGGTTCGACCGGAGAATGTCGTCAAACAAAATCACCGCTTCCTCTTCACGCCCGCTCGAGATTTTCACCCGCGCCTGTTCCCGGCGGGCTGCGAGTTTGAGGGCGCCGTCGCGCCGTGCCACCTGTTCGAACAGTTCGAGGGACCGTTCCACCGATGCCGTGTTCATGCTGCGAACCGCGGCCTGGCCGGCCAGGAAGAGCGCATTTTCCGCAAAGGCACCCTCGGGACGCTCCTTGGCGGCGGTTTCGAACTCGGTCTGCGCGGAGGCGAAGTCTTCGACCCGGAAACTAATCTCGCCCAGTTTCATCCGCACATCGGGGGCGAGCGGGGAGTTGGGGTGCGATCTCAGAAACAGACGCCCCAGCGCCAGAACGTCCGATGGCGGCTGGTCCGAGGAATCCGCCACAAACAGCGCAAGGTAATCGGTCTGGTCGGCCGGGGCCGGCGGGGTCGTGTTCGAGGATGCCCGGAGATAGTAGGAGGCGGCCTCGAAGTTGGGCGGGTTCGACAAGAACGCCGTTTCCGACATGGCGAGCAGGGCCTCGGGCACCCGGCGATGCTCCGGGAAATCGCGGACGAACACGGAGAGGGTCTGGAACGCCTGCGGATCCCCGGCGCGCGCCTGGCGTCGGCCTTCCTGGAACAGGAGTTCCCGTCGGAGCCCGCTTTCGGGGTAGAGCGAGCTGAAGCGTTTGTAATCCTCGAGAAATCGCTCGTGACTCCCCTGCGAGAGCCACGAGATCGCCGCGTTGAACTTCGCCGCCTCCGCCAGGGGACCCTGCGCTTCCGCAGAGGCCTGTTCAAAGGTCGCCGCGGCGGCGGGGAGTTGCTGGAGCACAAATTGTGCGTGCGCCAGCGCGAACCGGGCCCGTGCCCGGGCGGGATCGCGGCCGGGGAGCATCTCAATCGCGCGGGTCGCGGAGGGAATCGCGCCGGCCGGGTTGCCCCGGCGGATCTGGAGGGCCGCCAGGTCGGCAAACGCGTAGGGTGCCGCCGCCGGAGCCGGCTGTCGGCGGGCCACCCGCGTGAACGAAGCCTCGGCCCGGTCGAGATTTCCTTCGCGCGCATAGGCGTGGCCGCGGATCAATTCCGCCCAGGCGGCGCGGTTCTCGGGCGAACGCCGGCTCCAATCCCGCAGTTGGGCGAACGACGGGGCTTTATCGCGCGACATCAATTCGTCGAGCTGAAGGAAGACCGCCCCCAGATCGGGGTTGTCAGGTTGTTGTTCGATGAACGTTTCAAGAATGGCGCTGGCATCCTCGTTCCGCCCGAGCGCATCCAACGCGTGGGATCTGCCCAGGGCGACGCCCGCCGCAACCCGGCGGGTGACGCCCGACCCGGGATTGGCAAGCGACTCGAACTCGGCGAGCGCCTCCGCCGCGTGATGGGTGGCCAGGAGCAGGCGGGCCGCGAGGTAACGCCGCTCCGCCGCCCGGGCCCGGTCCTCCGTCCGGATCTCGTTCAGATGCGTCGCGGCACCGGCCGTGTCCCCCGCTTCCAGGTCGAGCTCGACGAGCCGAAGGATCACCTCGGGACGCGGCGCGTCGGAAGCAGCCAACTGCCCGAACAACGCCCGGGCGGACGTCGCATCCCCGGTCGCCAGGAGCGTCTCCGCCTCGCCGATGGAGGCCGGTTCGCGCACGTCGGCGGGGCCGGAGCGGCGCGCGAGTCGGTAAGCTTGGAGCGCCTCGCTCCAGCGTCCCGACGCGGCGAGCGCCTGCCCCCGCCAGAACGCATACTCCGGTTGACGCGAAACCGCCCAGCGATCCAGGCTGGCAAGAGCGTCCCCGGCCCGCCCGCAGCGCACGAGCGCCTCGACCAACCGGAGCCGGGCCTGGTTGCGCAGTTCCGTGCGCGGATTGGTTGCCAGAAAACCCTGGAGACGGGCGGCTGCCGCAGCGGGGACACCGGAGGTCAGCGGGCGCACCGCCTGCTCGAACCGGTTTTCCTGGGCGTTGCCCGATTGGGCCGGGAGCGGACGGGTGGCCAGCGCGCAGATGAGCACGACCAGCCCCGCAAA
>ENA-ORBV01011181-ORBV01011181.1-microbial-mat-metagenome-genome-assembly--contig:-NODE-11181-length-14170-cov-4.316327_pt1 | contig 14170 bp, 14 predicted proteins | sample MGYA00237777_ERZ505514 | MGnify/ENA primary metagenome ERZ505514 (study PRJEB26160, sample SAMN06269048) | microbial mat metagenome | isolation source: Oligotrophic lake microbial mat | place...
CATGATCTCTGAGTAGTAGGCCGCCTCGAACAGCGTGAAGGTGATCATCGCCGACAACTCGGCACCCAGCGGGCGGCCGGTCAACAGCGGGATCAGCAGGAAGAACCACAGGATCACCATCACCAGCGGGATGCTGCGCATGGTGTTGACGTACGCCGCCGCCGGTGTCACGAGCCAGGGTTTGCCGGACAGGCGCATCAGCGCCAGCAGGGTGCCCAGCACGATGCCGCCGATCATCGCGATCAGCGTCAGCTGCACCGAGAAGACCAGTCCCTTCAGGATGAAGCTGCTGACGATGTTCCAGTTCAGGAACGAGAAGTCGAGATTCAGCATGATGAGGCCCCCCGGCGGGCGCATGAAACGAGGCTCGAACTCATTATTTCCCCCCGATCATGCCGGGCACCCGGACGCGGTTCTCCACCCCCAGCATCAGCCGGTTGATGGCGAAGGCGGAGACAAAATAGAGCAGCGTCACCGCCAGGTACATCTCGACGTTGCGCGAGGTTTCCTCGCCCGCCTGCATGGCGAACATGGTGAGCTCGGCGATGCTCACCGCGAAGGCCACCGAGGAGTTCTTGACGATGTTCATCGACTCGCTGGTCAGCGGCGGGATGACGATGCGAAAGGCCATCGGCAGCAGCACGTAGCGGTAGGTCTGCGGCAGCGTGAACCCGACCGCCAGGCCGGCATAGCGCTGTCCACGAGAGAGCGCGTTGATGCCGGCCTTGATCTGCTCGGAGATGCGCGCCGAGGTGAAGAAGCCCAGCCCCAGAAAGGCCAGCACGAAGGCCGGCACGGCTTTGAGCGGCGGGATCAGCTCGGGCACCACGTAGTACCAGACGAAGAGCTGCACGATCAGCGGGATGTTGCGGAAGAACTCGGTCCAGGCCTCGCCGAACCCCGACAGGGCGCGCGACGGCGTGGTGCGGAAAATGCCGACCAGCACGCCCAGCACCAGCGCCACCACCAAGGCCAGGGAGGCAAGCGCCAAAGCGGTGCCCCAGGCCGTCAGCAGCCAATGCAGGTAGGTGGTGTCACCGCCCGATTTCAGGCAATTGGCGATCAGCTCCTTGTCTACCGTGTCGCGGCAAAAGATGTCCAGGCCCAGGATCGCCACGCTGGCTCCCTCTGTGTTGTGAGGCGGAAAGCAGTCGGGCGCGACGGCGAAGGTTGATCGCCACCGCGCCCGTGCGCAGCATATGCAAGCCCCGGGCCAATCGGCTCAGGGCTTTCCTTGAGCGCTTACTTCTTCATGTACTCCTCGACCGGCTTGTCGTTGGGCGTGGCCCAGGCGGTCTTGGTGGCTTCGCTCAGCGGCAGGCCGACCTTGGTGTTGGACGGCGCGATGGGCTGCAAGAACCACTTGTCGTAGAGCTTGGCAATGTCACCGGACTTCATCATGGCCGTGATGCTGTCGTCGACCGCCTTCTTGAACGCCGGATCGTCCTTGCGCACCATGATCGCGATCGGCTCGACCGAAAGGACCTCGCCGACGATCTTGAAGTCGGCCGGGTTCTTGGCCTTGGCGATGTTGCCGGCCAGGATCTGGCCGTCCATCACGAAGGCGTCGGCGCGGCCCGATTCCAGCAACAGGAAGCTGTCGGCGTGGTCCTTGCCGAAGACTTCCTTGAAGTCGATGCCCGCACCGCGCTCGTGCTTGCGCAGCAGTTGCACCGAAGTCGTACCGGTCGTCGTCGCGACGTTCCTGTCCTTCAACTGGGCTATCGAGGTGATGCCCGAATTGGCCTTGACGGCGATGCGGACTTCCTCGACAAAGGTGGTCACCGCGAAGGCGACGTCCTTCTGCCGCGTGGCGTTGTTGGTGGTCGACCCGCACTCGATGTCGACGGTGCCGTTCTGCACCAGCGGAATGCGGTTCTGCGAAGTCACCGCCGTGTACTTCACGTCGAGCTTGGCCAGGCCCAGGCTCTTCTGTACGTCGGCCAGCACCTTCTGGCAAACCTCGACGTGGAAGCCCGCGTACTTGCCGTCGCCCAGCGTGTAGCTGAGGGCGCCCGACGATTCGCGAACGCCCATGGTGGCGCTGCCGCTGTCCTTGATCTTCTTCAGCGTGTCGTTCGCCTGGGCGAATGCCACGCCGGTGGCCAACAAGGCGGCCAGGGCAATAATCGACTTCTTCATACGAGATAACTCCTGCAGGAGGTTGGGGAACGAACAAAACGCGATTGTAGGAAAGCTGGCCTACGTGCAACCACGTAGATGCCCGGGGGCCGTCAAACCGGCTCCTCCTGCCCCGCCTGCTGCAACTGCCACATGCGAGCGTAACGGCCCTGCAGCGCCAGCAATTCGGCGTGCGAGCCCTGCTCGACGACCCGGCCGTGCTCCAGCACCACGATGCGGTGCGCATCGACCACCGTCGACAGCCGGTGCGCGATCACCAGCGCCGTCTTGCCCTGGGCCACGGATTTCAGCTCCGCCTGGATGGCGCGCTCGTTGGCCGAGTCCAGCGCGCTGGTGGCCTCGTCAAAAATCAGGATCGGCGGATTCTTGAGCAGCGTGCGGGCAATCGCCACGCGCTGCTTCTCGCCTCCCGAGAGTTTGAGGCCGCGTTCCCCCACCATGGCGCCGTAACCGGCGGGCGTACTGGCAATGAAGTCGTGGATACGCGCCGCGCGTGCCGCATCCTCCACCTGCGCACGGTCGGCGCCCGGGCTGCCGTAGGCAATGTTGTATTCGATCGTGTCGTTGAACAACACCGTGTCCTGCGGCACGATGCCGATGGCGCGGCGCAAACTGGTCTGGGTGACGTCGCGTATGTCCTGCCCGGCAATCGTGATGCGCCCCTGCTGCACGTCGTAAAAGCGAAACAGCAGACGCGACAGGGTCGACTTGCCAGCGCCCGACGGGCCTACCACGGCCACCGTCTTGCCGGCCGGAATCTCGAAACTGACGTTCTGCAGAATCGGCCGCGCCAGCGCCGCACCGGCACGGCCACTGTCGTAGGCGAAACTGACGTCTTCGAACTTCACCGTGGGCGACCCCTGGGTCTGCAGAGGCTGGGCACCAGGCCGGTCGGCGATCTCGCGTTCTTTCTCCATCAAGCCGAACATCTTGTCCAGGTCGGTCAGGCTTTGCTTGATCTCGCGGTACAACACACCCAGGAACCCCAGCGGTATGTAGAGCTGGATCATGAAGGCGTTGACCATCACCAGGTCGCCCAAGGTCATGCGGCCTTCCACCACCCCCAGGGTGGCGCGGTACAACATCGCCACCAGACTGACGGCGATGATCAGTTGTTGCCCGGTGTTGAGCAGGCTCAGCGTGCTCTGGCTTTTGACCGCCGCGCGCCGGTACCGCTCGAGGTTCTCGTCATAGCGCCTGGCTTCGAACTCTTCGTTGTTGAAATACTTGACCGTCTCGTAGTTCAGCAGCGAGTCGATGGCACGGCTGTGGGCAGACGAGTCGAGATCGTTCATCTCCTTGCGGAACTTGGTGCGCCACTCAGTCACCGTGACCGTGAAGGTGACGTAGAACACCAGCGCGATGATGGTGATCCAGGCAAACCACACGTCGAATTTGACTGCCAGCAGCGTCAGCACCAGCGTCACCTCGATCAGGGTGGGAATGATGCTGTACAGCGAATAGGAGATCAGGGAATGCACGCCACGCGTGCCGCGTTCGATATCGCGCGTCATGCCGCCGGTCTGGCGCTCCAGGTGAAAACGCAGGCTCAGCGCGTGCAGGTGGCGAAACACTTCCAGCGAGATGCTGCGCGCCGCGCCTTCCGTGGCTTTGGCAAACACCAGCTCCCGCAGTTCGGTGAAGACCGAGGTAGACAGACGCAACAGTCCGTAAGCCACCAGTAGCGCCAGCGGCACGACCAGCAGCGCCTGCGTCAGGTCGGTGCCCGTTACTGCGCCGCCCACGACGCGCCCGCCATTCGGGCTCATGGTGTCCACCAGGTTCTTCAACAGCACCGGCACACCGACGTTGGCGACCTTGGCCGCGACCATAAAACCCAGAGCGGCGATCACGCGCCACTTGTATTGCCAGAGGTAGGGGAACAGGCGTTGCAGCGTGCCCCAGTCAGAGCGTTCAACGGGTGTCGAGTTGCCCGGATTGAGTGTGGGTAGGGATGCAGGAATTTCGGCGGCGCGGCGCATGGGGGACAATCGAAAGCGTGAACAACTCCAGATTGTGACCATGTCCGCAGATTCAAGCGCGAGTGCGCCCCGGGTACAGTTGCCAATCGACAAGGAGCTGGTGCTCAAGGTCATACCCATGCCGGCGGACTGCAATGCGAATGGCGACATCTTTGGCGGCTGGGTAATGGCCCAGGTCGACCTCGCCGGCGCCGTCATCCCGGCGCGTTACACCAAAGGTCGGCAAGCCACGGTGGCGGTCAATCAGTTTGTCTTCAAGCAACCGGTGCGGGTGGGCGACATCCTGTCCTTCTTTGCCGCCCTGACCCGGATCGGACGCACGTCCGTAACGGTGCAGGTCGAGGTCTATGCCGAGCGATTTCGCAACCAGGGCCACTACATCAAGGTGACCGAGGCCTCACTGACGTATGTGGCCATCGACGACAACGGGCAACCCCGGGCGCTGCCCCAAGCCACAGTGGCCTGAGCCTGGCAATCTGTTGCGCTTCGCCGCGGAGCCGCCGGGGTGGCGGGGCAATCCCATGCGCCCGCGCCGGGGTCGCCACGGGCTCTGGGCAACACGCGGCTGCGGCCCGCGTCAGGTCTTGGGCAAATGGGCTGGCCGGTATTCGACCCAGGTGGGGGTGCGCTCGGGCCAATCTGCAAGCTGCGCTTGCGCCGAGGCCCGGTTGCGCTGCAGCCCGCCCATCGCACTGCGGTATTCCTCCACCGGCAGGTAATACATGAACGACAACAGGCGCTGGGCGAAACGCCATTTGCCCTGCGACTTTTCATATTTGTCTGCATACCGCAGTGCGGTGATCATGGCGCGTTCGTTGCGCCACACCTCGGCGTGCAGCGACACCCTGCCATGGGCGCGGTTGGGCGCGTCGAACTCGACCACGTGGTCGTGGCTGACATGGTTGGAGGGGCCCATGACGCTGTACCGCGACTCGAACTGGCGCAGGATGGCAGAGCGGCCAACGGCGCCCATGGCGCCATCGGCAGAACCAAAAAACGCGCTCTCGGTAAACAGGTCCGAGACACTTGCAAGGTCCCGGTCATCGATGCCGAAGCAATAACGCGATACCAGTTCGCGAATTGCGAGCCGGTCTTCGACCTCGGCCAGCCGCGACTCCAGGGTGGGGGGATTGACCATACGCTTACTGTTCCTTTGGTGAATTGACACCCGGTGGACCGGAATTTTCGAACTGGCCGTGCCGTCCGGCGCCAGCCGCAAACCGGGCGGCGCCCTGCAATCCAACGCCAATACAGTGGCGGCCACGCTGCCACTCCTGGTGCAACGCGTCGGCCAGCGGCAGGTCCCACTGCGCATACACGCTGGCACGGTCCGCCAGCAGGGTCGGCTGCGGGAAGGCGGCCAGTTGCCGGGCCAGCTGCAGCGCGCCATCCAATGCCTGCCCAGTGGGGACGACGCGGTTGCACAGGCCAATCTGCAGTGCCTCGGCGGCCTCCACCTTGCGCCCGGTCAGAATCAGATCCATGGCGTGCCCCATGCCCACCAGCCGCGGCAACCGCACCGTGCCGCCATCGATCAGCGGCACCCCGAAACGCCGGCAGTAGACACCAAAGTAGGCATCGGCTTCCATCACCCGCATATCGCACCACAGCGCCAGCTCCATACCGCCTGCCACCGCAGCACCGCTGACCGCTGCGATCACCGGTTTGGACAACAGCAGGCGCGACGGGCCCATCGGCCCCAGGGCTTGCACGTCCCGCGCTGCAAAATCCAGGTCGGCGAAAACGGCTGGCACATCGCCGGCTGCCGCGTGCAGCGCACGGGCGCCCGAATGCAAATCCCAGCCGGCGCAGAAGTGGCCATGGGCGCCGTGAAACACAGCCACGCGTGACTGTGCATCGGCATCAAAGGCCAGAAAAGCCTCGTACAGGCTGCGCGCCGTGGCGCCGTCCACCGCGTTGCGCACATCGGGCCGGTTCAAAGTGACAACGGTCACATCGCCATGCTGGGTGACATCTACGGGTTTTCCCATAGCTCCGATTAAATGACCGGCTTTTTTGCGAAGCTATCGGGGACAACCCTCACAGTGAATCGCGTCAAAACGGCTATAAACCCTTCAACGAACGACGAGGGACAGAGTGCAAACCATTCAGCTGTTGATCAGCGGCATTGCGCAGGGCTGCATTTACGGCCTGATTGCGCTGGGCTTTGTGCTGATTTACAAGGCCACCGAAACGGTGAGTTTCGTACAGGGCGACTTGATGATGGTGGGCGCATTTTGCGGCCTGGGGCTCATGACGTTCCTCGGCTTTCCGTTCTGGTTGTCGGTCATCAGCGCCATCATCGCCATGGGCGCTGCCGGTGTGCTGCTCGAGCGCGTGGTGATCCGTCCCATCCTGGGCCAGCCGGCCTTCTCCATTGTGATGCTCACCATCGGCATTGGGTATGTGCTGCGTGGGCTGATCACCATGATCCCCACCATCGGCACCGAAACCTATGTGTTGCCAGTGCCTTACAAGGACCAGATCTGGAAACTCGGCGAACTCGTGCTCAATGTCGAACAGATGGCCGTGATAGGGACCACCGCAGTGCTGTGCCTGGTCCTGTTCGCGGTGTTCAAGTACAGCAAGCTGGGCATCGCCATGCAGGCCTCGTCGCAAAACCAGCTCGCGGCCTATTACATGGGCATTCCGGTGAAACGCCTCAATGGCCTGGTCTGGGGCCTGGCGGCGGCGGTGGCGGCGATCGCCGGCTTGCTGCTGGCACCGATCACCTTTGTACATGCCAACCTGGGCTTTGTCGGCCTGAAGGCATTTCCGGCGGCGGTGATCGGCGGCTTCGGCAGCCTGCCAGGTGCCATCGTCGGTGGCCTGGTAATCGGGCTGGTCGAGTCGTTTGCCGGCTTTTACGCGCCCGAAGGCATCAAGGACATTGCGCCATATATTGCGGTGCTGATCATGCTGTGGATCAAGCCGAACGGCATTTTCGGCGACAAGCTTCGCAAGAAAGTCTGAATGCGCTTCATCTTCAAAACCAATTACGGGCAGGACATCCGCCTGGCCAAACACGGCGGGCATGTGTTCTGGTACGCACTGCTGATGCTGACGATGCTGGCCGCGCCCTGGGTCCTCTCCGAGTACTTTCTGGCGCAGCTGACCTTTGTGCTGATCTACTCGATTGCCGGTCTGGGCCTGATGCTGCTGGCGGGCTTCACCGGTCAGTTTTCCATCGGCCACGCGGCTTTCCTCGGAGTGGGTGCCTATGCACAGGCGGTATTCACCAACATGGGGCTGCCGTTCCCGCTGGCCCTGGCACTTGCCGCCGGGCTGGCAGCGGCAATCGGCATGGTGGTGGGTGTGCCGGCGCTGCGCGTCAAGGGCATCTATCTGGGAATCGCTACCCTGTCCTGCGGCTTCATCGTGGAAGAGGTGTTTGCGCGCTGGGACAGCGTGACCGGCGGGCGCAAGGGTATGCACGTGACGGCGCCCGACATTTTCGGCTGGACGCTGGATACCGGTGAAGAGTTCTTCTACCTGTGTCTGGTCCTGACCGTTCTCTGCACCCTGGCCATCGTGAACATCCTGCGCTCGTCCACCGGGCGCGCCTTTGTGGCAATCCGGGACTCCGAGGTGTCCGCACAGAGCATGGGCATTCACCTCGCACGTTACAAGACCATCTCGTTTGCCCTGTCGGCGGCCATCACCGGCATGGCGGGCGCCCTGTACGCGCACAAGATGCAGTTCATCTCGCCGGACCAGTTTGGCCTGCTGCAATCGATCGAGCTGTTGCTGCTGATCGTGGTCGGTGGCCTGGGTTCGGTCCACGGCGCTTTTCTGGGTGCCCTCTTTCTGATCAGCATGCCGCAGTTGATCGCGCTGGCCAAGGACTACCTGCCAGCCGCCATCGGTACCGCTCCAGGTTTGCAGGGCGTGGTGTTCGGCGTGATCCTGATCGCCTTCGTAATGTTTGAGCCGATGGGCATCTACGGGCGCTGGCTGAAAATGCGAACCTGGCTGCAGATATTCCCGTTCTACCGTCAAGGCATGTTCAAGCGCCAGAAGGCTTTCCAGAAGTCGGACCGTTTGTCATGATGACCCCCACGCTTGTCACTGCGTGTACTGCGCTGCCCCCCGAGGGGGCTCTCGGGCCTTGGGGCGGCCCGGCGGCCCTCATGACGGCCCCCACGCTTGTCACTGTGTGTACTGCGCTGCCCCCCGAGGGGGCTCTCGGGCCTTGGGGCGGCCCGGCGGCCCTCGGGAGTCTTCGCCGTGAGTGAGGTACTGCTTTCCGCAAAGAACCTGAGCATGCGTTTTGGCGGTGTGCTGGCCGTCAACGATGTCAGCTTCGAGGTGCGCAAGGGCGAAGTCTTCACCCTGATCGGACCGAACGGAGCTGGCAAGACGACGGTGTTCAACCTGATCAGCCGACTCTACACCCCGACCACCGGCGAGATCCACTTTGAAGGCCACAACCTGACCCAGCGCCCGCCGCACGAAATTGCAAGCCTGGGCATTGCGCGCACCTTCCAGAACATCGAGCTGTTCGAACACGCCTCGGTCCTGCACAACCTTTTGGTGGGCTGCCACACACACCGCCGCACCGGCCTGTGGAGCGAGATTTTCTTCACCTCCCGAACCCGCGCCGCTGAAATCGAAGCGCGTGCGCAAGTCGAGCGCGTGATCGACCGGCTCGACCTGCAGCACTACCGCGACACACTCGTGGCCGGTTTGCCCTATGGTGTGCGCAAGGTGGTCGAATTGGCACGCGCGCTGTCAACCGGCCCCAAGCTGCTGCTGCTCGACGAACCGTCATCCGGCCTGAATGTGGAGGAGACCAGTGACATGGCGTTCTGGATCAAGGACATCCAGAAGGACCTGGGCATCACGGTACTGATGGTGGAGCACGACATGAGTCTGGTGTCCAAGGTCTCCGACCGCGTACTGGCGATGAACCAGGGCGCCATGCTGGCGACCGGGACCCCGGCTCAGGTACAAAACGACCCCGGCGTGATCGAAGCCTACCTGGGTTCGGTGGATGACGTCAGTTCCCTGAGGCGCGCAGCATGACCGGAGCGTCACCCCCGGTCGGCGAACAAGTGGTGCTGCGGCTGCTCAACGTCGAGAGCGCCTACGGCCCGATCAAGGCCATCCGCGGCGTCAGCTTGAAGGTGCGCCGCGGCGAGATCGCGACTGTGCTGGGCTCCAACGGTGCCGGCAAAACCACCATCCTGAAGACCATCTCAGGCATCATCGATCCGCGCAAGGGCACGATCGAATTCAAGGGTGAGGACATTACGGCGCGCGACCCGGCCCTGATCGTGCAGCGCGGCCTGAGCCATGTGCCGGAAGGCCGCGAAATGTTTCCGTTGCTGTCGGTGCGCGACAACCTGCTGATGGGCGCCTACACCCGCTCCGACCGCGACGGTGTGGCGAAAGACATGGCGCTGGTTTTCGGCTACTTCCCCATACTCAAGGAGCGCGAGGTGCAACACGCCGGCCTGCTCTCCGGCGGGCAGCAGCAAATGTTGTCGATCTCGCGCGCCCTGATGGCCTCACCCGAGCTGATGCTGCTGGACGAGCCCAGCCTGGGCCTGTCGCCAAAGCTGACCAAGGAGATCTTCGAGATCGTGGTGCGCATCAACCGCGAGCGCGGCACCACCATCCTGCTGGTGGAGCAAAACGCCAACATGGCACTGAACGCGGCCGACTACGGCTACGTGCTGGAGAACGGCCGCATCGTGATGGAGGACAGCTGCGCCAAACTGCGCGAGAAGGACGACATCAAGGAGTTCTACCTGGGCATGCAGGACAGCGGCGTGCGCGGCGAACGCCGCTGGAAAAAGAAGAAAACATGGCGCTGAGAGACCAGGGCCTGCCAACGCGAATTGAGGACTGACGTGACCCATAAAACGAATGCCATCCAGGCGCAAAGCGAAACCTTGGCTTCGGCCAAGCTGGGTCTTTGCAACGCCGGGGGCGTTTGTTTTATGGATTCACCCGAGGGGTCCGTGCCGGGCAGGCCACAGGGCGTTGTTGTCCGTTCGTGGTGTGCCAAAGTCACACGGCCTCACTCGCGCCTGGCGCTGCGGGCTGCGCGGGCCGGGCGTGAGCCCTCATTTCGCGTGAAAAGGCCCTACCCATGAGCAACCTGTGGGAGTTTGGCAACACCCGGGGCGAGCCCGGCATCGTGGTGCCCGGTGAAACCGTTCCCGAGGTGTTCTGGAACGCGGTGGCCAAACGCGGGCCGCAGATCTGGCTGCGCCAGAAACAGCTTGGCTTGTGGCGCAGCTGGAGCTGGGACGAAGCGGCACTGGCGATCAATGAAATCGGCGCCGGCCTGCTCAGCCTGGGTTTTGCCCGCGGAGAATGCGCATCCATCCTGGCCAACACGGTGGTGGAATGGGTGCTGTGTGACCTGGCCATACTCAGCTGTGCCGGTGTCGCCAATGGCATCTACCCGACAGACGCGGTAGGCCAGGTGCAATACCTGTGCGCCGACTCAGGCACCACCATCCTGCTGGTGGAAGACGAGGAGCAGCTCGACAAGGCGCTGGAGGTGCGCGACCAGTTGCCGAAGCTGCGCAAGATCGTGGTGTTCGACATGGAAGGCCTGCGCGGGCTCGATGATCCAGGCGTGATGTCGCTCGAAGCCCTGCGCGCGGCTGGACGGGCCTACCTGCAGCAACATCCGCAGGCGGTACAGGACAGAACACGTTCGTGCCAGCCGCAAGACCTGGCCATTCTGGTGTACACCTCGGGCACCACCGGCAAACCCAAGGGGGCGATGCATTCGCAGCGTGGCCTGGTGCACGAGATGCGTGGCATCAATACCCTGGCCTCGGCCTACGAGAGCGACGAACGCATGTGTTTCCTGCCGCTGTGCCATATCGCCGAACGTATGGGCGGCGAGTACGCCAGTGTGTACGGTGGCTCCAAACTGAACTTTGTCGAAAACCCCGAAACCGTGCCGGAGAACGTACGCGAGATCGCGCCCACCGTGGTGACGGCCGTGCCGCGCGTCTGGGAAAAGTTCTATTCCGCCGTCATGATTGCGCTCAAGGAGTCCAGTGGCCTGCAGCGGGCTGCCTATGGCTGGGGCATTGGCGTGGGCGCGCGCATCGCGGACAAGGTGATGGCCGGGCAGCCGGTGGGCACCGCGCTGCGCCTGCAGTTCACGCTGGCACGCTGGATCGCGTTGAACAACGTGCGCAAGATCATCGGCATCCACCGCGCGCGTTACCTGATCACTGGCGCCGCACCGATCTCTCCCGAGTTGGTGAAGTGGTACCTTGCACTCGGCCTGCCGATGATCGAGGTCTGGGGCATGACCGAGACCTGTGGCCTGTCCACCGGGGTCCCGGCCGGCGGCATGATCAAGCCCGGCTCGATTGGCCAGGCGGCCCCGTTTAACGAGGTCCGGCTGGACCCCGACACGGGCGAGATCCTGGTACGTGGCACAAACGTGTTCATGGGCTACCTGAACATGCCCGAGAAGACGGCCGAGACTATCGATCAGGACGGCTGGCTGCACACCGGCGACGTCGGCAGCGTGGACCAGGACGGGTACTTCCGCATCACCGACCGCATGAAGGACATCATCATCACGGCCGGTGGCAAGAACGTGACGCCCAGCGAACTGGAGAACGACCTCAAGTTCTCGCCCTACATCACCGATGCCGTTGTGATCGGCGACAAGCGGCCGTACCTGACGGTGATCGTCATGATCGACCAGGAGAATGTGGAGAAGTTCGCGCAGGACAACGACGTGCCTTTCAGCAACTACGCCAGCCTGACCCGCGCCGAAGCGGTGCAGCAGTTGATCCAGGACGAGATCGAACGGGTCAACAAGAAGTTTGCGCGCGTCGAGCAGATCAAGAAGTTCTTCCTGCTCGACACGCTGCTCAGCGCCGAGGATGAGGAACTCACCCCGACCATGAAGCTCAAACGCAAACTGGTAGAGAAGAAGTACACCCCGCAGATTGAAACCATGTACCGCTGACAGGCGATGCATAGTCCCCAGGCAACCGGCAACCACAACTTTTTTGAAGGAGAACCCCCATGAAACTGAGAACTACGATCGCCCTGGCCGTCCTGGCCCTGGGCAGCAACCTGGTGCTGGCACAAAAGGCCGTGCCGACCCAGGGCGTCAGCAAGAACGAGATCCTGATCGGCTCGATCCAGGACCTTTCCGGACCGATCGCCGCGTTCGGCAAGCAGGTGCGCTTCGGCATGCAATTGCGTGTCGATGAGCTCAACGAGCAGTCTGGCGGTATCCACGGCCGCAAGGTAAAACTGTTGATCGAAGACTCTCAGTACGACCCGAAAAAGGCCGTGCTGGCAGCCCAGAAGCTGGTCAACCAGGACAAGGTTTTCATCATGGCGGCGCACATAGGCACCACCAACAACCTGGCAACCATGCCGATCCTGTTCGCCAAGAACGTACCCAACTACTACCCGATCACCGCGTCGCGCCAAATGGCCGAGCCGTTCAATCGGTTGAAGTTTGCGCCGGGTGCCAACTACTTTGACCAGATGCGCATTTTTGCGCCCCGCCTTGCCAAGGAAAAAGGCGCCAAAAAAGCCTGCAGCATCGTGCAGGATGACGATTTCGGGCAAGAAGTCGCCGAGGGCGCGGAAGCTGGCCTGAAGACCATGGGGCTCGCGTTGGCCGAGAAAACGACCTTCAAGACCGGCGCGACCGATTTCTCGTCACAAGTGGCGCGCATGAAGGCAGCCGGTTGCGACATGGTGATCATGGGAACCATCATTCGTGAGACCATCGGCACCATCGGCGAAAGCCGCAAGACCGGCTTCAGCCCGGTCTTCCTGGGCTCCAGCGCGGTCTACACGGACCTGATCCACAAGCTGGGCCGGGGCGCCATGGACGGACTGTATGGCGTGATGACGGTGCAAAACCCGTACCTGGACGATGCCTCGCCGCAAATCCGCTTCTGGGCAACCAAGTACCAGACCAAGTTCAACGAGGAGCCCACCGTGTTCTCGATCTACGGCTACCAGGCCATCGACCAGATCATCGCTGCGGCTGGCAAGGCCGGCCCGAACCTGACCACCGACAGCTTCATCAAGGCGCTGGAAACGATCAAGTTCCCGACCGACATCTTCGGCAGCCCGGAAGCTGGATATTCGCCTACCAAGCGCCAGGCGGCCGATGTGTCGCGCCTGTCGCAGATCCAGGGCGGCAAGTGGAAGGTGGTCTCCGAATACGTGCGCTGATCCGGGTTCCCCGGCAACCGAAAAGACCACCACCCGGTGGTCTTTTTTTTCCCGCCTTGATCGGCACTGCGGCAAGACCGCATTCCTGCACCAGGACATGCCACCGACCGCGTGCAAGGCCGGATACGGTGTCGCCTATGCCGACCTGTGACAGGCCCGCATCAATCGGTGTGTGGCGCTGGTGCACGCGCTGCAGGAGGCGCTGGGGTTGCCGGCACTCGACGCCACCAAGGTGCAGTTTGCCCTGCGCAAGCTGGGCGACAGGAACATCGTGGGCAAGTCGGCACGCAATCAATTCGTTTTCGATAGCGCGGCGTTTGAAGGCTGGGTAAAGACGCTGGCGGTGCAGCCTGTGGCACGCTGGAGGTCTGGTCGAATGAAGCGCTACCTCGATGACTTGGTTGCCGCAGACCTGCAACGCAAGCTGGTGTTTGTCACCGGCGTCCGGCAGGTGGGCAAGACGACGCTGAGTCGGCAACTGCAAGCGGCAGTGCCGTCGGCGCAATAGCTGAACTACGACGTCCGCACCGACTGCGCGATCATCGAGCGGCAGAGCTGGCCGCCCGAAGCGCGGCTGCTTGTGCTCGATGAGTTGCACAAGAAGGCCGACGGGAAGGCGTGGCTCAAGGGCGTCATCCTAGAAACCGCAGTTGACCGCTTTCTTCCGCTGGGTACGCGTTATCAACTCCAGCTTTCGTGCTCACGGGCAAGGTCACCTAACGGGTGACAACGCTACGCACCCGATTGAGCTGCGATGGCGCCTGCCTGCGGCGTTGCTTCTCCTTGCGCTCAGGAGCCCGCAGCGTCGTCGGCCTTGCAGGCCGCAGTCAAGCCAGAGGCTTGCCTTCTTCGCG
>ENA-ORBV01011182-ORBV01011182.1-microbial-mat-metagenome-genome-assembly--contig:-NODE-11182-length-14169-cov-6.134544_pt1 | contig 14169 bp, 11 predicted proteins | sample MGYA00237777_ERZ505514 | MGnify/ENA primary metagenome ERZ505514 (study PRJEB26160, sample SAMN06269048) | microbial mat metagenome | isolation source: Oligotrophic lake microbial mat | place...
AATTCACCCCGGCCATGGCCGCGGCGAAGGCCCGCGCGCGCGCCGCCATGATGGCGCGATTGCCCTCGCGCCAATCGCGCAGCCCATCGATCGCCCAGGTCAGCGCCGTTTGTGCAGCGCGCGGTGGGCAGATCTGCATGGTGTCGAGCACCTTGGCCAGTTGCTCGCGCAGCACCGGGCCGGCGGCGATGGCGCCCACGCGATGGCCGGGCACGCAATATGCCTTCGAGAACGAATAGAGGTGCACGACATTCCCGCCCCAGTCGGGGTCGGCGAAGATCGCGTGCGGCGGCGCGCGGTCGACGGGCAGGAAGTCGCGATAGGTCTCGTCCAGCACCAGGAAGGCGCCGTGCGCGCGGCAGCGCGCGGCGACCTGCTCGATCACCGCAGGCGGATAGATCGCGCCCGTCGGGTTGTTCGGCGTGACCAGCACCACCGCGCGCGGCCGGTGCTCGGCCAGCAGGGCGGCGATGCGTGCGGGGTCGGGGACGAAGCCATCCTCGGCGCTTGTCGGCACGGGGATGGCGCGCACGCCCTGCATGGTCAGCGCCATGCGGTGGTTGAAATACCAGGGCGCCGGCAGCAGCACCCGCGGCACTTCGGCCGCGACCACCAGCAGCTGCCAGAAATACAGAATCCAGATGCCGAACAGTGCTGCCGTCATGCTGGCGTAAAAGCCGCTGCCGGTGCCACGGATCGCAGCCACACGCCGAACGCCGACGGCTGCGAGCAGCGCCAGCGCGGCGGTCGCGATCCAGAATGCCGCGCCCACCGGGGCCTTTGGCGCGGCCAGCGGCGAGAACATGAACACGATGGCCAGCGCCAGCGACACCGCAACCAGCACGGCGGTCGACCTGCCATCGGGTTGCGCTTGTGGAGCAGGGTTCACTGGTCTACCTCCGTGCCGCGCACTTCGGAATTCGCCATGGGAACGGCCCTGCGGCTCATTGGACTATCCTTCGCACTGCGTGCTGCGGTGCGAGCTTGCTTGGGGCGGCCCGGCGCGGCGCTCATGCATTCCTCCGGTGGCGCAGCACCAGATGCTCCAGCGCCGCCATGGCGGCGGTCAACACCAGTCCTAGCACCGCCGCCATGACCAGCGCCGACCAGATTTGCACGGTCTGTCCATAATACGAGCCGGTCAGCAAGCGTGCACCCAGGCCAGCCTGCGCGCCGGTGGGCAACTCGGCCACCATGGCGCCGACCAGCCCGGCCGCGACGCCCACGCGCAAGGCCGGAAACAGGAACGGCAGCGACGCCGGCAGGCGCAGCATCCACAGCGCCTGCCACGGTGTCGCGGCATAGGTGTGCAGCATCTCGGTCTCGATCACCTGCGGAGAACGCAGGCCCTGCACCATCGCGACGGTGACCGGGAAGAAACACAGGTACATCGCGATCACCGCCTTGGGCGCGACCCCGGTGAGGCCGATGGAGCCCAGGATCACCAGCACGATCGGGGCGATGGCCAGCACCGGCACCGACTGCGACGCCACGATCCACGGCAGCAGCGCGCGGTCCAGCGTGCGTGAATGCACGATGGCGATGGATAACACCAGGCCGAGCACCGTGCCCAGAACAAAGCCGACCAGCGTGGACTGGGCCGTCACGGCCATGTGGAACAACAGGTTGCGCGGCGAGCCCAGCGGCCAATCGGTCATGCTGGACCACAGGTCGAGCGCCACCTGGTGCGGCGCGGGCAGCACCGGGCGCTGCATGGCCCAGGTCGTGGCCACGAGTTGCTGCCAGTTCCATGGCGTGTCGGCAAGATCGCGTTCGATTGCACCCTGCGCGTTGAGTCCGACCGCCAGCGCGTACCAGGCGATCACGACGAATCCCAGCACGACAGAGATCGGCAGGCCCTGGTGCGACAGGGTCCGCGCGAAAGATGGGCCGGACGCCGACTTACCCATCGTGACCGTGGGCCAGTGCCTCACGCACCGCGTGGGCGACCTCGACGAACTGGTTGGTGTCGCGCATGTCGAGTGTGCGCGTGTCGGGCAGGGGGGATTCGATGACCTTGACGATGCGCCCGGGACGCGGCGACATCACGACGATACGTGTGGACAGGTACACCGCCTCGGCGATCGAGTGGGTCACGAAGACCACCGTGCGGCGCTCGCGCTCCCACATCTGCTGCAGCTGCTCGTTGAGCCGGTCGCGCGTGATCTCGTCGAGTGCGCCAAAAGGCTCGTCCATCATCAGGATGCGCGGCTCGAACGACAGGGCGCGGGCGATCGACACACGCTGCTGCATGCCACCCGAGAGTTGCCACGGGTATTTGGACTCGAAGCCGGTCAGGCCGACCCGCGCCAGTTGATCGCGCGCTATCGCGTCGCATTCGGCGCTGCTACGGCCATGGATCTGCAGCGGCAATTTGACATTGCCCAGCACGGTGCGCCACGCAAACAACCCTGGCGCCTGGAAGACATAGCCGTAGGCGCGCGTCAGCCGCGCCTCGTGCGGCGATACGCCGTTGACCAGTACGCTGCCGGCGGTGATGTGCTCCAGGTCGGCGATGACACGCAGCAAGGTGGTCTTGCCGCAGCCCGAGGGCCCGATCAGCGACACGAACTCGCCCGGCTGGACTGCCAGGTCGACTTCACGGAGTGCATGCACCGGCGCCTGCAGCGGGTTGTAGACCAGCGACGCCTTGCGCACGTCGACCGCCAGCGGCGAAGTGGAATCAGCGGGTGGGTTTGCCTGGGTCATCGAACGGTCTCGGTACTTCTTGTAATGGCGTGCGCCCGGCCGCTGACGACGCGTAATGGCGAGGCGGCGCCAGGCGGAAAACGGTTGGCAAGGATTATGCCCATGTGGTCATGGGAACTGTTCATGCCCGGCGCGGACGTTTCGAAGGGGCTGGCGGCCCCCTCGGGGGGCAGCGAAAGCTGTGAGCCTGGGGGCTGCTTTATGCCAGTCCAGGCCCCCACGGAACTGGCTTTGCCAGGCCGTTGGGGGCGCCCCCCAGTGGGGGGGTCGGACGGTCTACACGAAGTGAGACCGTACAGACGGGGGGCGTCTTTCATCTTAGCGCTCGCCTTTGCGGTAGGGTTTCATCAGGGCTTGCGGGTAGCTGGCCTTGCGCGCCACCAGCACCAGCGCGACGATCGACAACACATACGGCAGCATCAAATACATCTGGTACGGCAGCACGGCGCCGCCAGCCTGCTGCAGCCGTAGCTGCAAGGCATCGAAAAACGCGAACAGCAAGGCGCCGAGCAAGGCCTTGCCCGGGCGCCAGGACGCGAACACGACCAGCGCGACGCAAATCCAACCACGCCCGTTGACCATGTTGAAGAAGAAGGCATTGAACGCCGCCAGCGTGAGGAAGCAGCCGGCCACGCCCATCAGCGCCGAGCCGGCCACGATGGCACCGTAACGCACCGCGGCCACCGACACGCCCTGGCCTTCGGCGGCTTGCGGGTTCTCGCCTACCATGCGCACGGCGAGTCCGACCGGCGTGCGATATAGGGTGTAGCCGATCAATGGCACCAGCACGAGAGCCAGCAGGGTGAGCGGTGTCTGCTGGGCCAACACCGGAAAGCCCAGCCACTCCATGTCCGCGAACGGCGTGACCGTGGGTGGCGTCGACACCTTGGGGAAACTGACCCGGTAGCCGTAATAACTCAGTGCCGTGGCCAGCAGCGTGATACCCAGGCCCGACACGTGTTGTGACAGCGCCAGAGTGACGGTCAGGAACGCATGCAGCAGGCCGAATGCAGCGCCGGTCAGCGCCGCGACACCGACGCCCACCCATAACGGCGCGCCGCCGTAGACGGCCAGCCAGCCGGTGAACGCCCCGGCCACCATGATGCCCTCGATGCCCAGGTTGAGTACGCCGGCACGTTCGCACAGCAAGACCCCCAGCGTGCCCAGGATCAACGGCGTGGCGATACGCAGCACCGCTACCCAGAACGCGGGTTGCAGCAGCAGGTCCAGCACCTCCATCATGCTGCGCCGCTCATTTCCAGCGCACCCGGTATTGCGTCAGCAGCGTGGCCACCAGCACCGAGATCAGCGATGCGGCGACGATCACGTCGGCGATGTAGGTCGGCACACCGACGGCGCGGCTCATGCTGTCGGCGCCCACGAGCATGCCGGCAACATAGATGCTGGCCGCGACGACTGCCAGCGGATGCAGGCCGGCCAGCATGGCGATGACGATGCCGGTATAGCCGTAGCCGGGAGACATGTCGAGCGTGACATAACTGGTGCGGCCCGCGACCTCGATCGCGCCGGCCAGTCCGGCCAGCGCGCCAGACAACATCGCCACCAGCACGACGGTGCGGGTTACCGGAACGCCGGCGAAGGCCGCCCCGCGCGCATTTGCGCCGATGGCGCGGATGTCGAATCCGAGCACCGTGTATTGCATCAGTACCCACACGCCGACGGCCAGCGCGCATGCCCACAACAGACCGGTGTGTACGCGGGTCTGGTCGATCAGCTTGGACAACTCCAGCTCGCCCATCAATGCCACGCTCTGGGGCCAGCCCATGGCGGTCGGGTCTTTCATGGCCCCGTCCAGCATCATCGAGACGAACAGCAACACGATGAAATTGAGCAGCAGCGTCGTCACGACTTCATCGACGCCCAGGCGCGCCTTCATCAGCGCCGGACCCAGCAGCAGCAGGGCGCCGGCCAGCGCGCTGGCCAGCATCATCGACACGAACAGCAGACTCGGCGGCAGGTCGAATCCGGTGCCGCCGTGCAGGCCGCCGACGGCAACCGCAGCCAGCGCGCCGACATAAAGCTGGCCTTCGGCGCCGATGTTGAACAGCCGCGCCTTGAACGCCACCGTTACGGCGAGGCCGGTCAGGATCAGCGGGATCGCCCGGGTCAGGGTTTCGCTGAGAGCGAACACCGATCCGAACCCGCCCTTGAACAACAGCGTATAGGTCTGGCCCACTGCGGCGCCGGCCCACAACACCAGCAGGGCGCTGACCAGCAAGGTGAAAGCGACCGCACCCACTGGCGCCAGCACCAGGGCGGCGGTGGAGTTGGCGGCGCGTTTCTCCAGCCTCACGTGGCGCGCTCCGAATGGGGTGGTTCCTGAGCGACGCCGGCCATGGCCAGGCCGATGGCCTCGCGCGACCAGTGCGTCGCCGGCTTCGATGGCGAGAGCTGGCCGGCATGCATCACCGCGACGCGGTCGCCCATGGTCAGCACCTCGTCGAGGTCGTCGGAGATCAGCAGCACGGCCGCACCGGCGTCGCGCGCGGCGATCAGCTGGTCCTGCACGTAGGCCACGGCGCCGATGTCCAGGCCCCAGGTCGGCTGGTGCGCAACGATGAGTCTGGGCGGGATCGGATGAAGGGCTTCGCCCAGCGGGTGCAACAGCGCGCGGCCCAGGATCAGCTTTTGCATGTTGCCGCCCGACAAAGCACGCGCCGGTGTCAGTTGGCCGCCGCCGCGCACGTCGAAGGTGCGGATCACGCGTGCGGCATGCTCGCGCGCCTTGCGCCGCAAGATCCAGGACCAGCGCGAGAAAACCGGGCTGCGCAGACGTTCGGACACCGCGTTTTCCCATACCGGCAGGTCCCCGACGACACCGACCGCGTGGCGGTCTTCCGGTATACGCGCCACGCCCAGCTCGACTAGCTGCGCTGGCCGATTCTGCAGCGCCTGGCCGAGCAGCGTCACCTGTCCGCCGGTCACCTGGCGGGTCCCCGACAACAACTCGGCCAAGGCGCTCTGGCCATTTCCCGAGACACCGGCGATGGCCAGGATTTCACCGGCGTTCAGCTTCAACGACACCCGGTCGAGCCGCTCGCGGCCACCTGCGGTGCTGGCATTGGTCAGTTCGCAGACCAGGGCACCGCATGCGCGCGTCGGGCGGGCCTGCGCCGCGCTGATGGCGTGGCCGACCATCCACTGGGCGAGTTGCTCCTGGCTGGTGCCGGCGGCATCGGCTTCGGCCACCAGCTTGCCGGCGCGCAATACTGCGATGCGGCTGGATACACGCAGCACCTCGCCGAGCTTGTGGCTGATGAAGATGATCGACAGGCCTTGCGCGACCATCTGGGTCAACACGCTGAACAAAGCCTCGCTTTCCTGCGGAGTCAGCACAGCGGTGGGCTCGTCCAGGATCAGGATGCGAGCCCCGCGGTACAGCGCCTTGAGAATCTCCACCCGCTGGCGCTCTCCAACCGACAGATTGCCGATCAGCGCATCCGGATCGACCTCCAGGCCGAATTGCCGGGCGACTTCGTCCAGCCGTTCGCGCGCCTTGCGCTTGCGCGCGAACGGCTGCCACAGCGGCTCGGAGCCCATCATCACGTTATCGAGCACACTCAGGTTGTCGGCCAGCGTGAAATGCTGGTGCACCATGCCGATGCCGGCCGCCAGTGCAGCCCGCGGGTCACCGGAGGGCAGCGGCCGACCGAAGGCCGTGATGCTGCCTTCGTCGGCGACATAGTGCCCGAACAGGATCGAGACCAGGGTCGACTTGCCGGCCCCGTTCTCGCCCAGCAGCGCCAGTACCTCACCCGCGTGCAGTTGCAAGGAGATGGCGTCGTTCGCCACCAAGGCGCCAAAGCGTTTGGTGATGCGCGACAAACTCAGTACGGGCTCTGCCATCGATGTTGCTGGTGAACAGGCCCGAATAAAAAAGACACCCGTAGCCTGGGTGTCCTGGTTGCTTGCCTCAAACCTACTTGGAGGTGGACTTGGGCTGGCCGTCGTCCACCTTGACCGTGAACGTGCCGCCCAAGATGGCTTTTTCCTTGGCGCGGACTTTGGTGACGATGTCGGCCGGGATCTTCTTCTCGAAGGTGCCCAGCGGCGCGAGCTCGGAGCCCTTGTGTTTCATCATCGAGTACGGGCCGTAGTCCTCGGCCTTGAACTTGCCGTCTTTGACCATCTTGATCGCGCGATCGATGCTGGGCTCCATGTGCCACAGCGCCGACGCCACAACCGTATCCGGGTATTGCGGCTGGGTGTCGATGACGTTGCCGATCGCCAGCTTGCCCTTTTCCTTGGCCGCGTCGCTGACGCCAAAGCGCTCGGCGTACATCACGTCTGCGCCCTTGTCGATCATCGCGAACGCGGCTTCCTTGGCCTTGGGCGGATCGAACCAGCTGTTGATGAAGGTCACGCTGAACTCGACCTTCGGGTTGGTCTCCTTGGCGCCCATCATGAAAGCGTTCATCAGGCGGTTGACCTCGGGAATCGGAAATCCGCCCACCATGCCGATCTTGTTGCTCTTGGTCATACCGCCGGCAATCATGCCGCTCAGGTAGGCAGGTTCCTGGATGTAGTTGTCAAACACACTGAAATTGGGCGCCTGCGGCTTGCCGGAAGATCCCAGCAGGAACGAGACCTTGGGAAAGTCTTTGGCCACCTTGCGCGCAGCGGCTTCGACTGCAAACGACTCGCCGATGATCAGCATGTTGCCGCCGGTCGCGTATTCCCGCATGACCCGTTCATAGTCGGCATTGGAGACGTTCTCGCTGGCCTTGTATTCGATGTCGCCGCGCGCCTCGGCTGCCTTGAGAGCCTTGTGCAGGCGACTGACCCACTGTTGCTCGAATGGCACCGTGTAGACCGCAGCGACCTTGAGTTTGGCCTGCGCGAGGGCAAGGCCGGGCGCGAGCACGGCAAGCGATGCGGCCAATGCCACGGCGTGGCGGCGGTTGAGGAGCTTCATGGTTGGTCTCTTTCCGAAATGATCAGTTGTTGGTGCCCGGGTGAGGTGATAGTCGCCACCCGGGGCGGGGGTGGTGCCTAAAGTGAACAAAGGCGATGCTGTAACTTATTGGCAATTCTGGAAATCTAGACGTCGACCCCCTATCCGTTCGCCCTGAGCCTGTCGAAGGAGTCAGTCCTGAGCTTGTCGAAGGGCTTCGACAGGCTCAGCCCGAACCGGGTTTGTGTTGCATTCAGGAAGTCTCAAAAGGTGCCAGCACGCTCGAGCATCGCGTGCAGCAACACGTTGCAGCCTGCGGTGATGTGTTCGGGCTTGGCGTCCTCGATCTCGTTGTGGCTGATGCCGTCCTTGCAAGGTATGAAGATCATGCCCGCAGGGGCCAACTGCGCCATGTAGACAGCGTCGTGGCCGGCACCCGATACCGTGGGCATATTGGAATAACCCAGCTTCGCGGCGGCCCGCCCAACGGCGTCGACGCAGTCCTTGTGGAATGCCTGTGCCGGGTAACCCGAGACCTGCTTGATCTCTATCGCCAGGCCGGATTGCGCGCTCAGCCTGGCGGCGAATGCCTTGACCTCGTCGGCCATGGTGTCAACGATCGCGTCGGTGGCGTTGCGCAGGTCGATCGAGAATTTCACCTGACCGGGGATGACGTTGCGGCTGTTCGGATGCACCTGCACCATGCCGACCGTGCCGCGTCCGTGCGGCTTGTACCGCAATGCGGCAGCCACCACTTCCTGCATCAGGTGGGTCGCGACCTGCAGCGCGTCCTTGCGCAGCGCCATCGGGGTCGGGCCGGCGTGGGCCTCCATGCCGGTGACGGTGCAGTCGAACCAGCGGATGCCCAGCACCCCTTGCACGACGCCGATGGTGATGTCGTTGTCTTCCAGCACCGGCCCTTGCTCAATGTGGGTCTCGAAATAGGCACCAATGGGATGCTGGCCCGGTTCCTCGGTGCCGATATAGCCGATTCGCCCGAGTTCGTCCTTCACCGACTTGCCCGCGGTGTCGGTGGCCGCATAGGCATGTTCGAGCGTGAACGCCTTGGCAAACACGCCCGAGCCCATCATGACCGGCACGAAGCGCGAGCCTTCCTCATTGGTCCAGAACGCGACTTCGATCGGCGCCTCGGTCTCGATGCCGTGGTCGTTGAGCGTGCGCACCACCTCGATGCCGGCCAGCACGCCGTAGTTGCCGTCGAACTTGCCGCCGGTGGGCTGGGTATCGATATGGCTACCAGTCATGATGGGGGGCAGTGCGTTGTTGCGCCCGGCGCGGCGCATGAAACCGTTACCGATCTTGTCGATCGTCACCGTCATGCCGGCGTCCCTGGCCCACGACAACACCAGATCGCGCCCCTGTTTGTCCAGGTCGGTGAGCGTCAGGCGGCAGACGCCGCCCTTGGGCGTGGCACCGATCTGCGCCAGTTCCATCAACGAAGCCCACAGGCGTTCACCGTTGATGCGCACGGCGTCGATGTGCGGGGCGGCTTTGCTCGTGTCCATTGCGGTGTCGTTCATGTTCTTGTCCTTGTCCTTGTCCTTGAGGTCGATGGTGCGCGGGTCGCGCTTGCGTGGCCCGGTCAGGCCTTGGCTTTGCGTTTGGCGGCCGGGCGCTTGACGGCGGTCGGCCGGGTCGCCTCGGCGCGCTTGTTGGCCGCGTCGAAGTTGGTGCCGAAGGCCGGGCGCTTGACGTATTGGCCGGCGCCTTTCTCCGCACGCAGCTCGCCCTTGGCATAAACCAGCTTGCCCCGGCTCAAGGTGTGGCTCGGGATGCCGCGCACCGTCATGCCTTCGAAGATGTTGTAGTCGCCTTTACTGTGTTGCGTCTTGACCGACAGCGTCTTGCTGCCTTGCGGATCCCAGACCACCACATCGGCGTCGGCGCCGGCGCTGATGCTGCCCTTGCGCGGGTAGATGTTGAACAGCTTGGCCGTGTTGGCCGAGGTGATGGCGACGAATTCGCTGGGCGTCAGGCGTCCGGTGTTGACGCCCTGGTCCCAGATCACGGCCAGACGTTCCTCGACACCGCCGGTGCCGTTCGGGATCTTGCTGAAGTCGTCCCGGCCGGCCGCTTTTTGCTCGGCGCAAAACACGCAGTGGTCGGTGGCGGTGGTGTGCAGGTTGCCCGACTGCAGGCCGCGCCACAAGAACTCCTGGTTAACCTTGGGCCGGAACGGCGGGCTCATCACGTGGGCCGCGGCGGCGGTGAAGTCCGGGTTGCGGTAGACCGAGTCATCCACCACCAGGTGGCCGGCCAGCACCTCACCGTAGACCCGCTGGCCGCGGGCGCGGGCGCGTGCGATGGCCTCGGCCGATTCGATGCACGACACATGTACGACGTAGATCGGCACGCCGATCACGTCGGCGATCGCGATCGCGCGGTTGGCGGCTTCGCCCTCGACCATCGGCGGGCGTGACATCGGATGGCCCTCGGGACCGGTGATGCCCATTTTCATGACTTCGCGCTGCAGCAGATAGACCAGTTCGCCATTTTCGGCATGCACGGTCGGCATGGCACCGAGTTCGAGCGCACGCTTGAAGCTGTTCACCAGTGTCTCGTCGTCGCACATGATGGCGTTCTTGTACGCCATGAAGTGCTTGAAGCTGTTGATGCCTTCGTTGTTGACCAGTTTGGCCATGTCGGCGTGCACGCCTTCGCTCCACCAGGTCACGGCGACGTGAAAGCCGTAGTCGGCGGCCGCCTTCTCGGCCCAGCCCCGCCACTGCCGGTAGGCGTCCATCAGCGGCTGCTGCGGATTGGGAATCACGAAGTCGATGATCGAGGTCGTGCCGCCGGCTAGGGCTGCTGCAGTGCCGTAGAAGAAATCGTCCACCGCCACTGTGCCCATGAAGGGCAGCTGCATGTGTGTATGCGGGTCGATGCCGCCGGGCATCACGAACTGGTCGCTGGCGTCGATGGTCTTGGTGCCCGCAGGTTTGTCGAGCTTGCTGCCGACGCTGTGGATCGTGCCATCGATGCACAACACGTCGGCCTTGAACTGGCGGTCGGCGTTGACGACCGTGCCGCCGCGAATCAGGATGGAACTCATGGGGATACCTTTGCGTCGGGTTGATTCAGACAAGCATCATATGCGGGGCATGCCATGTGTCAGGCCGCGACCCGCATCGGGTTGTTCGGATGGGTGGTCCAGTTGGCGTAGTTGGCTGGCACCGGCTTGCCCGAGCGCTTGTCGATCTCGCCGGGGGCCAATGTGCGCATCGTGATGGTTTCAGGAACCGGGCAGACCGATACACACAGATTGCAGCCCACGCATTCGTCTTCCTTGATCTCGAAATGGCGTTTGCCGTCCTTCGTGGCGGTGATCGCCTGGTGCGAGGTGTCTTCGCACACGACGTGGCAACGACCGCACTGGATGCAGGAGTCCTGGTTGATGACTGCCTTCTCGATATGGTTCATGTTCAGGTTGCTCCAGCCGGTGATGCTGGGTACTGCCTTGCCGACCATCTGGGACACACTGGTGTAGCCCTGTTCGTCCATGAAGTTGGACAAGCCGTCACACATGTCCTGCACGATCCGAAAGCCGTAAACCATCGCTGCAGTGCATACCTGCACCGTGCCCGCGCCCAGTGCAATGAATTCGGCCGCATCGTGCCAGGTGTGCACGCCACCGATGCCCGATATCGGAAGACCGGCGGTCTGCGGATCGCGTGCGATTTCAGCCACCATGTTCAGCGCGATCGGGCGTACCGCGGTGCCGCAATAACCGCCGTGCGACCCCTGTTTGCCGACGCTGGGCGACATCGTCATCGTCTGCAGGTTGACACCCATGATGGAGTTGATGGTGTTGATCAGCGAGACCGCGTCGGCACCACCGGCCTTGGCGGCGCGTGCCGGGTAACGGATGTCGGTGATGTTGGGCGTGAGTTTCACGATCACCGGCAACTGGCTGTAGGTCTTGCACCAGCGCGCCACCATCTCGATGTATTCCGGTACCTGGCCGACCGACGAGCCCATGCCGCGTTCGCTCATGCCGTGTGGGCAGCCGAAGTTGAGCTCGATGCCGTCGCAGCCGGTGTCTTCGACCATCGGCAGGATGCGTTGCCACGCCGCCTCCTCGCACGGCACCATCAGCGACACCACCACCGCGCGATTGGGCCAGGCGCGCTTGACACGCCGGATTTCGTCCAGATTGGTCTGCAGCGGCCGGTCGGAAATCAGCTCGATATTGTTGAAACCGATGACGCGCCGGTCATTGCCCAGCAGTGTGCCGTATCGCGGACCGTAAACGTTGACGATATGCGGGTCTTCGCCCAGCGTCTTCCAGACGACACCACCCCAGCCCGCTTCGAAGGCGCGCACGACGTTGTATTCCTTGTCGGTGGGCGGGGCGGACGCCAGCCAGAACGGGTTCGGACTTTTAATGCCCAGAAATTCGGTTGTCAGATTGGCCATGCTCGCTCTCCGTGATCGTGTGGTGGGTGTCCGTGGCGCAACCTGCGCAGCGCCGTCATGCCTGCAGCGCCGCATCGATGGCCAGCGCGGCCACCTTGCCATGCTCGACGGCCTCCACCGTCAGGTCGCGTCCGCCAACACGGCAGTCGCCGCCGGCCCATACCTTGGGGTGGGACGTCGCTCCGCTGGCATCGGTGGCGATTCGGCCCGACTGGAGTTCGATCTTTGCGCCCAGCGGCTGGGCGACAAAACTCTGGCCGATCGCCTTGAGCACTGTGTCGGCCTCCAACGCAAAGGTCTCGCCGGTCTCGACCAGTTTGCCGTCGTTCAGGGCCGTGACAGCGAAGCGTATGCCGGTCACGCCTTGTACGCCTGCCAGCACTTCACATGGCGCGGCCCAATGCCGGATCGTCACCCCGTTCTTCTGCGCCCAGTCCTGCTCGTAAGCCGATGCGGACATGCCGCCCGGGCCACGCCGGTAAACGATGGTGACCTGCTCGGCGCCCAGTTTGCGCGATTGCACGGCAGCGTCGACCGCCGTCATGCCGCCGCCGATGACCACCACGCGTCGTCCGACCGGCAGCGTGGCGTAGTCGTCGACCTGGCGCAGCTCGGCAATGAATTCCACCGCATTGCGCAGACCCGGCGCTGCCGGTTCAGCAATACCGATGTCGTTCACGCCACTCAGGCCCAGGCCGAGGAAGACGGCGTCGTATTTGGCGATCAATTGGTCCAGCGTCACGTTCTTGCCCAATGTGGTATCGGTGCGGATCTCGATGCCGCCGATCGACAACAACCATTCGATCTCGCGTTGCGCGAAGTTGTCGACCGTTTTGTAGGTGGCGAGCCCGTATTCGTTCAGTCCACCGGGTTTGGCATTGGCGTCGAGCACCACGACGGCATGTCCGAGCCGCGCCAGACCATGCGCACAAGCCAGGCCGGCCGGTCCGGCACCGACCACCACCACCGTGCGGCCGCTCGCCTTGGCACGGGTGAACAGCGGTGCGCCCGGTTTGGCGAAATAGGCGTCGGTGGCATACCGTTGCAGCAGGCCGATCTCGACCGGCTTGTCTTCATTGCTGTTGCGCACGCAGGCCTGCTCGCACAGCACCTCGGTCGGACAGACCCGGGCGCACATGCCGCCCAGCGGGTTGGCGCTGAGGATGGCGTGGGCCGAACCGCGGATGTTGTCATCGGCAATGCGCTGGATGAAGCTGGCAATGTCGATGCCGGTCGGGCAGGCGGTCTGGCATGGCGCGTCGAAGCAGTAATAACAGCGGTCGGCCTCGATCCGGGCCTGCGCCAGGCTCAAAGGCGCGTGGGCGTCACAGAAGTTGCGCTGGTATTGCTCGGCATGCAGCCGGCCGGATCGGATATCCGTTGGCGCGGCGGTCGCAGTGTCAGGTGCAGTCATCGGCTTGCCTCATTGTGGTGCGTTGCGTCGTCAACTCTTACCATCTGGTAAATGTTGGTGCATTTGATCGCCATTGCGGTGCGTCTTCAACTAGGGATTACCCGCTTTCACCGCGGTGCAAGAGTCGGGCCAAGGGGGGGCGGCAATTGCCGCTACCATGCGCAGCTATGGCGATCAAGCAAAAAGTGCGACCGGTCAGGGAGAAGCGCAGCGACAGCCGGGAACGGCTGGAACAGGAGATTCTGGAAGCGGCCAAACGTTTGTTCGCCGTGCGCGGTTTTGGTGGTGTCTCGCTCGACCATATCGCCCGCGAGGTCGGTACCGCGAAACAGAACCTGCTGTATTACTTTTCGAGCAAGGAAAGCCTGTACCGACGCGTGTTGCACGGTGTGCTCGACGTCTGGTTGTCCTATATGGAGGCGATCACGCAAAACGCCGACAACCCCGAAATGGCCTTGCGCAAATACATCGCCGGCAAGCTGCGGTTCTCGCGCGAGCATCCATACGATTCCCGCGTCTACGCCAGTGAGGTGATATCCGGGGCGCCACTGTTTGCGCAGGAAATCCGCGACCGGGTGCTGCCGGCGCTGCAGGCCGACATCGCCGTTTTCAACCGGTGGGCGGAGCAGGGCGTGTGCCGCAAGGTCGATGCGGCCCACCTGATGGTCATCTTGTGGTCGTCGACCCAAGCCTA
>ENA-ORBV01011183-ORBV01011183.1-microbial-mat-metagenome-genome-assembly--contig:-NODE-11183-length-14169-cov-4.417755_pt1 | contig 14169 bp, 13 predicted proteins | sample MGYA00237777_ERZ505514 | MGnify/ENA primary metagenome ERZ505514 (study PRJEB26160, sample SAMN06269048) | microbial mat metagenome | isolation source: Oligotrophic lake microbial mat | place...
TTTCAAGCAGAAGACGGCATACGAGATTCGCCTTAGTCTCGTGGGCTCGGAGATGTGTATAAGAGACAGGGTCTCCGGGTTTGAGCTGGTTCATTTCCGGGCTTTTGGGATCGGTACTATCGACAAGGTGGAGATTGCCGCTTTTTTCGACCCAGAGATAGAAGTCGCTGGCCATGCGTGGGACATTGCGTAAGCCCTGTTTCATTAAAATATAATTAACGAAACCCGAGCAATCCATCCCGCCCTTAGCCGGATCGGCGGAACCGTATTTATAATCGAGTTTTTGGCGCGACAGCGCGAGACTCTCGCTGATCAATTTGCGCACGGCTGGGGAATTCTCGTCAAAATTCTTTAATTCAGTTTCACTAATCGAACTCGTGACCGCATTGAGTCCGGGGGCTAGGCAAAAAAGGAGTCCTGATAAAATGGTCCAGAGTGTAAAAGTGATTTTCATTGATCAGAAATGTAACGTCGATAAATCGACTTGTCCCGAGGTATATACGAAAAAGTGGTTTTCTCTGGAAATTATCTCCTCTGGGGCGAATTGTGCGGATAAAAAATGAAGAACAAAAACCTATCCGGTTTTGGTTGTATTTTTGATTTTCCCATGCATATTCTCTGGGCCTTGTCCGGATATAGCTCCGGGCGAGAGTGAAGAGGTAACCACGATTTTTTGCACTACGTCATTATGGGGATTTTATTACTACTTGCCATATTAGCACCGCTTTTCGGCGGCTTTTTGCTGGCTTTCGCCGGAAAAAAGCTGGGATCGAAGATTGGTTGGATGGCGTTGTCTTTTCCAGTCTTTTCCTTCGTCCTGATCCTGACGCACTTGCTGGTAGTGGGAGCGCAGGGCGGACAGGTCTATTCATGGCCATGGATTCCATCATTGGGGATTAATTTTTCGATCTTGGCCGACGGACTGGCTCATTTCTACGGCCTAGTCGTCAGTGGGATGGGAATACTGATCATAGTGTATGCGTGTTCCTATATGGACAACCACGCGAAAGAACACGGGCGATTTTACGCGTATATGGTTTTTTTTATGGCCTCGATGCTCGGGACAGTCTTTTCCGACAATCTGATGCTTCTTTTTGTCTTTTGGGAATTGACCGGCATTTCTTCATTCTTGCTGATCGGGTTTAACTACGAAAAGGAAGAGTCCCGCCGAGGGGCGCGCATGGCGCTTTTGGTGACTGGATTGACCGGGCTGATCATGATGGTGGGGATCATTATGCTCGGGATACAAGTGGGCACTTACAGCATTACCGAGATCACCGAGCGCGGGATAGATATCCAATGGATGGTGGAGTGGGGTAATATCGTGATGTTCCTAGTATTAATCGGGGCATTCGGTAAATCCGCCCAGTTCCCCTTCTACTTCTGGCTTCCGAATGCGATGGCGGCTCCGACCCCCGTGAGTGCCTATCTCCACTCGGCGACGATGGTCATGCTCGGGGTCTTTCTCACGGCACGGATTTATCCGATTTTCAACGAGTGCAGCGCATGGATGCCCTTACTCGTATCGGTAGGGATGGTGACCATGCTTATTGGCGCGATCTGGGCACTCTTTTTCTCCGATCTCAAGCAGGTGCTCGCCTACATGACGGTCAGTCAGCTCGGCATATTCATTGCTTTTTATGGGCTTGCGGCCGATGAACTCGTCGTCCATGACTACCTGCACATCGCCTGTCACACTTTTTATAAAGGCTCACTTTTTATGCTTGCGGGAATTATCGATCATTCCCTCGGCACCCGAGACCTTAATCGCATCGGCGGATGCGCGCGCAAATTGCCCGTGGTGAGTCTGCTGGTGATCATTGGTTGCGCGACGATGGCAGGAATACCCGGGACGATCGGGTTTATCAGTAAAGAGCTGTATATTAATGAGATTTTTGAGTTCAAAGAAAATACTTGGTTTTTTGTCGCTATTCTGGGTGCTTTTGCCGTGGGCGCTACGATTAAATTTATCATCGGAGCCCGCATTGTCTGGACGCTCTACTGGGGAAAACCATCACCGGCGGCAGGGATCGAGCATCATTTCCACAAACCCTCTGCATTATTTACCCTGCCTCCGGCGATCTTGGCGGTGGCGGCTGTCGTTTTAGGAGTTTTCCCCGCACTTTCTGAGCCTTTATGGAATGGGCTTTTGGTTCCCGGTATTCATGAGATGAATTTACCTCACCTACATCTCTGGCATGGATGGAATGAAATGCTCGTAACCAGCCTTTTGATTTTTGCGGTGGGATTTATCTTGTTTGCGCTTTTCTGGACAGGTCGACTGATGGATCATTTACATTTACCGATATGGTTGAGACTCGATAAGGGGTTTGACTGGTGTGTGGAAAAGCTCCCCTACGTGGCATATTCTGTAACGCGGCTCCTGCGATCAAATCAGCCTTTTGATTACCTTTTGATTGTCGTGAGTTTTTTTGTTTTAGTCACAGGGACAGCACTCGTTACAGCTTTTATTCAATACCCGACGCTTTTTGAGCTTATCCGCCCGCGCCCAGAAAATAGCGTGAGTTTGCTACGGACTTTTTCGGCAATATTAATCAGTTTAGGAGTATTGGGTGTTGTCTTTCTTAAAAAATGGACGACGCAGTTGCTTTGCCTCTCGGTGTCGGGCTTCCTGGTTAGTTTTTATTTCTTCCTCTATCGTGCACCGGATTTGGCATTGACACAAATCCTCATTGAGTCGGTGACATTGATTTTGCTCCTTCTTTTGATGGGGAGATTCACTAAAAAAGTGCAGGAAGGCGAAAATATCACACAGCCAAATCCTGTCCGCGAGGTCATTAAAATTGTCATTTCAATTTGCGCGGGTGTATTCATAACCACCATGGTTCTCCTAGCCACCGCCGCTCCAAATGCACATCGCGTGGGTGACTTTTTCTTGGAGCAATCGCTGCCTCTGGCCAAGGGAGCCAATGTGGTTAATGTCATTATTGTTGATTTCCGAGGGTTTGATACTCTGGGTGAGATCACGGTACTCGTCGTGGCGATGCTAGGATGTCTGGGGCTGCTCATGCGCCGGAAACGGAGCCGTGAGGAGTATGATAAAGGGCCCACTGGCCAATCAGGAATCGTTAATGCGCATACGGAGGAAGCGGACTAATGAGAAAACTAGATTCATTCCTTTATACAAATGTCATCAGGGTTTTATTTTTTATCGTGAACCTCGTGGCGATCTATTTACTTTTGCGTGGGCACAATTTACCGGGAGGCGGATTTATCGGGGGATTGGTTTCTGCCATTTCCTTCGTGCTTTTAGGCATTGCTCTGGGAGTCGAGGAAATCTATCGCATCACCCGCGTGGATCCCGCGCGAATTGCTTTTACCGGTCTAACGTTGTCCGTGATGAGTGCCTTGATTCCTGTTTTTATAGGCGACCCATTCATGCAGCAATACAATACATATTGGACGCTTCCCCTTTTGGGAAAAACAGCCGTGGGGACTCCTCTCCTTCTTGATACGGGAGTATTTCTCGTAGTGGTGGGGATTTGCACAAAAATTATTTTTGTCCTGACACAATCCACCAGCCGGATCAATGCCTTGGTTCGTGAGGAAGAAGCGGTGTATTACTCGATTCTAGAGTCGCCGATTGAGGGTGATGATGTGGATGCGGACGATCAGGATTTTTTGGAGAAGAAAGAGGAAAAGTCATGCAAATAGATACCGCTATTCTCATCGGAGTGATGTTTACTTGCGCCATTTACCTGATGCTCAATCAGAGTTTTGTTAAAATCCTCTTTGGGATCGCGATCCTCTCTAATGCCGCTAACCTCCTGATTCTGGCTATGTCTGGGTGCCCGGACAATGCGGTGGAGCCTTTTATCAACGGCCAAGGGGTTCCTATGGTGGATCCGTTACCTCAGGCTTTGATATTGACCGCTATTGTGATCGGGTTTGGGACGATCGCCTATATGGTATTGCTTTTATATCGATTATTTCTGGATTTTAAAACGACCAGTGCCAAAGACCTTTACCATGAGGAGCTGGACCAAAGAAAATGATCGCTAAAGAACTATTCCTGCCTGTCGTCATTCCTCTGGTCACAGCGTTGATCGGGTTGATCTGGTTAAAGCCGGGTTTCAGCCGCCGGATCCTTTATGCTGTTTCCGGTTTTCTCCAGCTAGTCATTGCTCTTTGGTTAGTCGACAAAACCAAAGGCGGAGAACTTTTGATTCTGCCCTTGGGTAATTGGGGCGCGCCCTTTGGGATCATGCTCACGGTGGATTTGTTGGGAGCGATTATGTTAGTTTTGAGTTCGTTGACCGCTTTGGCGGCGATCCTTTACGGGTTTGCTGAGACCCCGATCCGGGTGGGGCACCCGATGAGGTTACCTTTGATGCAGTTTCTGGTGATGGGAATCAATTTAAGTTTTTGTACGGGTGACCTGTTTAATTTATTTGTTGGATTTGAGATCATGCTCATTTCTTCCTATGCCCTTTTGACTCTTGAGGCCGATGATTGGGATATCAAACACGCCTTTCCGTATCTGGTCATTAATATCTTTGGGAGCGCGATTTTTCTGGTAGGAGTCGGTCTTTGTTATGGGTTGACCGGAACTCTGAATTTCGCGGATTTGTGCCGGATTTTTGGTGAGATGGGGCCGGATCCAAGAATTGACATTTTTGCAGCGGTCCTCGTTTTTGTTTTCGCGGTTAAAGCAGGACTTTTCCCTCTTTATTTCTGGCTTCCTCATAGTTACCCGACATTACCCACTTCGGTGGCGGCGCTCTATTCAGGAATGTTGACCAAGGTGGGGGTCTATGTGCTGATCCGGATGTTGGGAACGGTATTACCACACAATTTGCATTACATTTACACGGCGTTGATATGGTTAGCGGTGGCGACGATGATTTTTGGGGTGTTAGGAGCCTTGTCTCGGGGCTTTATTCGTGGAATTCTTTCCTATCACATCTTGAGCCAGATCGGTTTCATGGTTTTGGCCATTGGATTTTTCACCCCACTATCGGTGGCCGCTGCTATATTTTATATCATGCACCATATCATTGTTAAATCGACGCTTTTCCTGATTGGTGGGACAGCCGCGTTGCTTAATAAAAGTGATGATTTAGATTTTATGGGAAACTTATGGAAACAAGCGCCATTCTTGGGAGTGCTCTTTCTCTGTCAGGCTCTTTCACTGGCGGGCATTCCGCCCTTGAGTGGGTTCTGGGGTAAATACATGATTATCGTTGTCGGAATCGAGCAAGGACAGTGGATCCCTGTGGCTGCCTCCGTACTGGCCAGCATTTTGACTCTGGTGAGTATGCTTAAAATATGGAATGGAGCATTTTGGAAAGAATCGACGGATGTTCCCGTGCGATCATCAGATCGACGTTGGGTAAAAATGACAGCCGTAATCGCTGTCATGACAGCGATTTCCTTGGTGATTGGTTTGGGAGCGGAATATTTCATCGGCTTGGCGGAGACGGCGGCCAATACGGCACTCGACCAGCAGGGCTATATCCAAAAAGTTCTCACAGTACAGGGTAAGGAAGGAGCGTTATGAAAAGTTTCGTCCTTCATTTATCCATCACGATTCTTTGGCTTTTGCTCAGTGACGAACCTTCATTGGGTTCATTTGTCGTGGGGATATTTATTGGGTTTGTATTACTTTATCTTTTTCAGCCTGCCCTGCAGAGTTACTCCTATATTTACCGGGGCATCGCCTTTTTTAAATATACACTGATTTTTACATGGGCTTTTTTGGCTTCGTCGGTGAATGTCGCTTGGATATCCGTCATACGTGATCCTCAGAAAATAAAGTCGGGCTTTTTGCGTTATGACGTCACGGGTTTGAGTATGGTGGAAATCATTATTCTCAGTTACAGTATCGGTCTGACCCCGGGCACGACCCCGGCAGACTTGGAGGATAACGATAAGACATTGGTCATCCACGTACTCGAACTTGACGATCCCGAGGCCGTCTCCTCGGAGATTACAACCACTCTAAGGAATAACATTCTCGGATTTACCCGTCACAAGGATACACCCCTATGACCATTTTTTACGCCATTTGTTACGGGATGCTCATTATTTCGATATTTTGCGGGCTCTATCGACTTTTCAAAGGGCCTACGGTCGTGGACCGAATGTTATCATTTGATATGATCACAGTTTGTGTGATCGGGCTCATTGTCCTTTTTTCGATCACGCGTCAGACGGTTCTTTTTCAAGATTTGATCCTGATATTTTGCCTCATGGGATTTGCCAGTACGGTAGCTTTTGTTTTTTACCTTCACCGGACGGATGAATTGCTTGATGAGAAAAAAACAGACGAAATAAAAGTGAAATCGGAGGAAGAGAAATGAATTTTTACGATATTCTCTCTTCGATATTTATCTTTGCCGGGTGCGTCTTTATTCTCGCTGGTTCCATCGGCGTGGTGCGTTTGACTGATGCCCTTGCCCGTTCCCATGCTTTGACCAAGTCGATGACGTTGGGAATTATCCTTTTACAGATGGGGATGGGTGTGGGATTGTACGAGGAAATCAGCGGGTTAAAAATTATTTTGGCCATTCTTTTTCTGTTAGTGACGATTCCCATCGGTGGACATCTTTTTGTCATGGTCGTATATCGTAAACTGGTAAAAAATAATGCGGTGATCATCCAGAGCACCAAAAAAGTGGACTAAAAGACTTTGGTCGTACTGCATTGATTTGATATCATGCGTGTGGAGAGCGTCTTCAGAGGTCGATAGTCTGTACCGCGTATGGGGTGTGTGCCCGTTATGGCTTACGGTTTTGGTCATCCCACCCACGGTCATTGTCGCCCTTTGTTTCATTTTGATAAAGTAGGTGTGATAGCAGACGCCGCCTGTGACGGTGATTTTGTTAACCGATTACGGGATTTATCTCCAAGGCGAGAGTGATTGTAGCTTGACGGCCTGCTCTTGCGCCCATAGTCTGGCGCGCCATATATGAGTTACAGCATTAATATCCGTAAGCTGGCTTTAATCGCAGTCCTCTCCTTTTCGTTTTTGTATGTTTTTCCTTTGCTGGCCGCTACTTCTGAGCACGGCCATGATTCCACTCCTGCCTTGATTCCCCGGTCGGTCGATAGCTACGGGGATAGTCATATCGAGTCTGTGTCCGCTGTCCTGAAAAACCGTGTCGAGAAAGAACCATTTAACCTTGTGGCTACCTTGCTTTTCCTCGGAGCGATCATACACACATTTATGGCGGGTAAATTCCGCTCCATCGCCCACCACTATGATGAAGAGTACAAACATAAAATGAAACAGAAACATGAAGGCGGGCATTTTGGTCGTTATATCGACCAGCCAGCCATTACCAGTTTCAAAGGGAAACTTTTCCATTTTCTCGGGGAGATCGAAGCAGTTTTCGGGATTTGGTGTGTTCCTCTATTAATCATTATCACTCTCTTTTATGGAGGGGATGCGGTTTTTGATTATCTTGATGGGGTGAATTTCACCGAACCGCTATTTGTCGTGGTGATTATGACCATCGCCTCGACGCGGCCGGTTGTCCGGTTTGCGGAGTCTTTTCTGCATAAATTCGCCTCAATCGGCGGAGCATCTATAGCCGCTTGGTGGCTCTCGATCCTGATGATTGCGCCCTTATTGGGTTCATTCATTACCGAACCGGGGGCAATGACGATCGGTGCCCTGCTTTTAGCGAAACAGTTTTATTATTACCGGCCATCGGAAACACTCAAGTACGCGACGATTTCGCTGCTTTTTGTGAATGTCTCGGTCGGAGGTACCCTCACGCATTTTGCTGCACCACCGGTCGTTATGGTGGCGGGAAAGTGGGACTGGACGATGGGATATATGTTTACTCACTTTGGATGGAAAGCGGTACTGGGGATCGTCGTTTCTACTTTGATCTATTTTGTGATTTTTCGGAAGGAGTTTGTCCGCCTGACCAAGGAGACCCCGGAGGAAAAAGCGGCGGATGCGCATGGGGTGGTGGGTTATTGGGCCGACCGCAATTTGCCTATTCCCCACTGGATCACCACGACACATTTGCTTTTTGTGGCATGGACGGTTTTCACCCTGCATCATCCGGTATTTTTCATCGGGGGATTCCTCTTTTTCCTCGCCTTTACTGAAGCGACCATGACGCATCAGAATCCTGTGCAGCTGCGTTCCTCACTCATGGTGGGATTCTTCCTCGGCGGCATAGTGATTTTTGGTTCTTTGCAACAGTGGTGGCTGGGCCCCGTGCTGGCGCATTTGGGTGAGGTCCCTCTTTTTATCGGTGCCACTATCCTCACCGCATTTAATGATAATGCAGCCATCACATTCCTCGCATCACAAGTCCCTCTTTTGGATCCGAAACTCACAACCGACCCTCTACTGGCGGAGACTTTGCGTTACGCTGTCGTCGCCGGGGCGGTGACCGGTGGCGGACTTACTGTCATCGCCAATGCGCCGAATCCCGCCGGGCAATCTATCCTTTCGAAATATTTTGAGAACGGGGTCTCCCCGCTTTGGCTGGCGATATGGGCCATCCCACCGACGATTATTGTCGCGCTGTTTTTTATGTTGATGAAGTAAGAAAACGGTGGGACGCGGAATAACCAAGTGCCATACAAAGTCCGTAATATAGATTAGTTCCTTTGTGTCCTCTCGTCCTTGCCTCCTTGGCATTGTGCGAAAGTGTAGCGACATAGGGCTGTGTGGTGGGACGGGGGTTGAGACTTTCGGCACTGCCCAAGCAAATATAAAAACACAAGCTGCCTGAATAAAAAATAATTTCATTTGGCAAACTCAAAGAAAAAAGTGTAAAGTAAGAATATTAAAAATTAACTTCCCTCATTTATGATTCCTAATATCGAGTCCCAAGGCACACCAAAAGTCAAATTCATCATCATGATTGTCGCATCCGCTGCTTTAGGCGGATTTTTATTTGGGTTTGATACAGCGGTCATTAATGGGGCGGTATTGGCTATGAAGAATTATTTTGGAATTGGTGAATGGGCGACGGGATTAGCTGTTTCCCTGGCGCTTTTAGGTTCGGCTGTGGGGGCCTTTGCCGCTGGACCTTTGGCTGACAAGATCGGGCGGGTGCGTTCCATGATGATTTGTTCGGGACTCTTTGCAGCGAGTGCGATCGGGTCAGGATTACCTTTTTCGATTTATGATTTTATTTTTTGGAGAGTATTAGGTGGGGTCGCGGTCGGGGCCGCGAGTGTTTTGGCTCCTGCCTATATCGCGGAGGTCGCCCCGGCCAGTATGCGCGGTCGGTTGGGGAGTATGCAGCAACTTGCGATTGTTACTGGTATATTTATTGCCCTTTTATTGAATTTTGTCATTGCTGATGCGGCCGGAGGATCAGCCGAGAATCCTTGGTGGTTAGGGTTGCCGGCATGGAAATGGATGTTCCTCACTGAGCTTCCCCCTGCCATCCTTTATGGGATCGCCGTAGCGTTTATTCCAGAGTCGCCGCGTTACTTGATGGCTGTGGGACGCACACAGGATGCGAAACTCGTTTTTACCCGTTTATTTGGTGATGAAAAAGTGGCCCAGGATAAAGTCCTGGAAATCCAGCAAACCTTGAATGCTGAGAGTAAACCGCACATGCGCGACCTGAGAGGGTCCGCTCTTGGGTTGTTACCGATTGTTTGGATTGGGATTGCCTTGGCGGCATTCCAGCAGCTTGTCGGGATTAATGTCATTTTCTATTACAGCAGCACACTTTGGCAGGCGGCTGGATTTGGTGAAGGCAGCGCCTTGAAAATCACGGTCATTACGGGGGCGGTCAATATCCTCACGACCCTGATTGCCATAGCCTTTATTGATAAAATAGGGCGTAAACCGCTTTTGATCGTTGGGAGTATCGGAATGGCTGCCGCCTTATTGACTATGGCCCTCTGTTTTTCGTTTGCGACAAAAGGGGCAGACGGGGCCCCTGTCTTGAGTGGATCCATGGGGATCGTGACCCTCTTGGCGGCAAATATCTATGTCTTCTTTTTTGGAGCTTCCTGGGGGCCGATTGTCTGGGTGCTCCTCGGTGAAATGTTCCCAAACAGGATACGGGCGGCGGGCTTGGCCTTAGGAGCATGCATCGGATGGGTGTCAAACTTTGCCGTGAGCACGACTTTTCCCCCGATGCTTGCCGGGATAGGACTGGGGGCGTCCTATATGATTTACGGGGGCATGTCTGTCATTTCCTTTTTCTTCGTCTGGAAATATGTCAAAGAAACCAAGGGTAAAGAGCTTGAGGCGATGTAGGTATCTTTTTTCTGTTTGAACTATTGCTCGATCCTTGGTTGGAATGGTCTTGGATATTTAAAAAGTGAACCCTCGGTTAAGTTTAAATAAAATTATGACAATGAAATACTCTTCCCTCTTGGCACTCGTTTTTTTCGGACTACTGGCTACTTCACAGGCACAGGGCACCTACCGGATTTTAACCGAAGAAGATCCCCCTTTTAATTTTACACAAAACGGAGAAGTAACCGGTTATTCAGCAGAAGCCGTTACGGAAATCATTAAACGCTCCGGGGGCACAGGCAAAATCCAAGTCATGGAATGGGATAAGGCCTATCAATTAGCAAAACAGGGGCCGAACACCATTCTTTTCAGTATGATGCGTACGGATGACCGCATGGGGGAATTCCATTGGGTCGGGCCGATCGTGATTGCCGAGCTGGTAGCATTAGTTAAATCCTCGTCGGATTTGAAAACCGTAACACTTGATGAAGCGAAGAAACTAAAAGTAGGAACGATTAATGGATGGTATTCCGAACACAGCCTCAAAAAGCTGGGGTTCAAAAACCTCCAGCTTTATCCCACCTCCAAAGATGCCGTTCAAGCCTTGATGACCGGGCAGATCGATATTCTGGCCATGACAGAGGCTAGTGCCATGGCTGAGATCAATGCAGAGGGATTAGGTCGCGAGAGTGTGCGCAAGGTCGCGACACTCGAGCAGCTGCCGCTCTATATCGCTATTTCAAAGGATGTTCCTCAGAAAGTCATTAACAAGTGGCAGGATACACTTGATGAAATGGCCCGGGACGGTACTTCGCGTAAGATTAATCAAAAATGGCTGGGCGAAGTGTTTTTGTCGGCCCCGAAAAATTAGGGGCGTTTTCTAACGCTCATTTGCTGCAATCAGGAGTTTTGTCCTGAATTGTGTCGGGCTAAGCCCGGTATATCTGCGGAAGACAGTGGCAAAATACTGGGATGAAGGAAAATTCAAGTCGATAGCCACGTCAATGACGTTTGATTTTGATTTGGTCAACCGTCTCTTGGCTTCTTCTATTTTACAACGCAGGACATATTCAGCCGGAGGAATGCCGACCTCCTCTTTAAAACGGATTTTCAAGCGCGGTAGGGAAAGGCGGATGCGTGCCGCGAGGACTCCCAAAGGAAGTGTCTGGTGGGCATTTGCCTCGATATAACGCATGAGTTGGCTGATGACTGGCGAGATGGTTTGGCGTGGATTTTCCCGGGAGCAATCGATGATTTTGAGGAGGAAATCAATGACACGGTTTTGGAGTGTGATCTTTTGGAGGGGGGATTGTATTTCAGAAACCTTGAGGATTTCATCGAGGATTTTCCCTAAAAGGGGGTGTCCGGGGAAATGCCGGTGGGGGATGGTCTGGAGCGCGTGGAGCAATTTGCGGCTATCTTCACGGCTGTAGTTCAGGAATGGCCCGGCATTTTTGGGTAATAAGATATGAAACCAATAAAGGCTGCCTTTTTCTTGCGGTGCTTCCCCTGTGCTGTGTTCTTCCCCCGGAAAGGTCATAAAGACATCACCCCCCCGCAGAGCGTAGTCATTTTTACCGACACGATATGTCTGCCGGCCTTTGGCGAGATAACAAATCTCCATGACATCACGGTGGGCATGGGTCAGGAGACCGGCCTGGGCTTGCCTGTAATCATAACGGCCCAGGACGGGGACTTCCGGGATGCCAAGGGGACGGAGATCGATGATAATGCGTTGCGACATGTATGAATTCGTATCGTGATATTAGCACAAACGCAAAGCATGTGAAGCATGTTATGTTGTTCCATCCCCAAACTAATCAAAGGTGACCCTATGAGTGAAGAAACAGTATTGATGGCTGATGAAAAAGATTTGAATGTCGAAGAGCAGAAAAGCGGCCAGGCTATTGCTTGGTACCGGACAAAAATCGATCCAAAACTCCTGCAGAAACTCCATAAACGCAGTGACTTTCTGGCTCTATCCCAGACACTCGGCTATGTCGGCCTCATGGCTCTGACAGCGGCAATCTCGCTGTGGTCATTCCACTCCGGGTGGCCGTGGTACGCGACGGTGGGTTTTGTCTTTCTGCACGGTATGGTTTGCGCTTTTATGATCAATGGTGTCCATGAGCTCTGCCATAATACCGTATTTAAAACCCAATGGATGAATTCGCTTTTTGTCCGTGTCCTGTCTTTCCTCGGCTGGATTAATTTCCCCCTGTTCGAGACGAGTCATCTGCGCCATCACCGTTATACCCTCCATCAACCTGACGATTTGGAAGTCACCCTGCCTTATCCCTGGTCTTGGGCTAACTTTTTTAAATTCGGCTTTGTGAATCTCGTCTCGCTCTATGAACATTTTAAGTATGTGATCCGTATTGCCTGCGGGAAATTCAGTGGGGAATGGGAAACAAAACTTTTTCCGGACACGGCCCCTCAAAAACAAAAAGTCCCCATTCACTGGGCCCGGACAATGTTGGTCGGACACGCTATTATCGTGATTGTCTCCCTCTATTTCGGATGGTGGCTCGTACCTGTGCTGGTGACATTAAATCAGTTTTACGGCGGCTGGCTTTTTCTGCTGTGTAACAATACCCAACATATTGGCCTGACTGACAAAGTTCCCGATTTCCGCCTTTGTTGTCGCACGATCACCCTCAATCCTGTGGTACAGTTCCTCTATTGGCACATGAATTATCATACAGAGCACCATATGTATGCGGCTGTACCTTGTTATAATCTGGGCAAATTGCACAAGGCGATCAAACATGATCTGCCCGCGACAAAGGGTTTGATCGGGACATGGCTGGAAATCAATGAGATTAGACGTAAACAAGCGATTGACCCCGCCTACCAATATACCGCTCCCTGCCCTCCGGCACAAGCGAGGCCTCCCCGCGGAGGGCAAGCTTTACAAGGTGCGTAACGCTAAGTTTATCAAAAGAAAAATGATGGGGATATTTTAGAAAATAAAATGTCCCTCATCTGTTATGGCATTCGACGGGAAGAGTAACGATTCTTCCCGTTATTTTCCGATACAAAATGAGGAAAAGATGCGGTCGAGGAGATCTTCGGTCGAGGTTTTCCCGGCGATCTCACCGATGACTGAGCATGCACTACGCAGGTCCATCGTGATGAGTTCAAGTGGCTGGTCAGCCTCGAAAGACGAGAGGACATGGTCCAATGACTTCACGGCTCGCATCAGGCAATCGCGCTGGCGGGTATTTACCAGGAATTCTTCTGCCCCAGCATCCATGGATTGGAATCCGATTTTTTCTAAGATCGTTTTTTTCAGGGTCTCGATACCTTCGCCTGTTTGCGCGGAGACAAAAATCCCATTCACATCGAGGAGTTTCTTTTGCTGGTCATCCAGCAGGTCTGATTTATTCCACACACACAAATTGCGCGGGTCAGGATTTGTGGCGACATCTGCTCCGGTCTGGACAAACTCGCGGGCATCCCGGATTTCGAGGATGAGCTCAGCGGCTTCCCTTGCTTGCTGGCTGCGCCGGATCCCCTCGGCCTCGATCACATCCTCGGTGTGCCGGATGCCGGCAGTGTCGATGAGGACGAGGGGGACCCCGTCAATACTCAAAATCTCTTCTAGCGTGTCCCGTGTGGTGCCGGCCAAAGGAGTGATAATCGCACGGTCACTGCCGAGCAGGAGGTTAAAAAGGGAAGACTTTCCGACATTGGGTTCACCCGTAATGACGGTGCGCAGGCCTTCACGCAAAATGCGCCCGTTACGGCTGGAGCGGATGAGGCTCTGAGCAAATTGCTGCGCATTGATGATTGTCCCGTGTAGTTTTGCCCTCGTGTCGGGGGAAATGTCTTCATCGGGGAAATCAATATGCGCTTCCAGGTGTGCCAGGGTTTGCATCAGCTCATCTCGGACCACCTCGATTTTCCGGGTATATTCTTCATTTCTGATGCAGGTTGCAACTTGTGAATTCATCGAAATATTATATAAGCAGTAC
>ENA-ORBV01011184-ORBV01011184.1-microbial-mat-metagenome-genome-assembly--contig:-NODE-11184-length-14167-cov-5.512562_pt1 | contig 14167 bp, 9 predicted proteins | sample MGYA00237777_ERZ505514 | MGnify/ENA primary metagenome ERZ505514 (study PRJEB26160, sample SAMN06269048) | microbial mat metagenome | isolation source: Oligotrophic lake microbial mat | place...
CCCCAACTTCAGACCCCCCACTGTTCCAAGGCTAAATGACGGCAATGCGATGCTCCAAGGCATGCTAGCTAATGCGATACTGGAGCGTGAGACGGGGCGACAGTTCTTCGATGTGCCGCATGCACCGCCGAATCCCAATAATGTAATTTAGGCTTAGGCTAGTATGCAAAACTACTAGCTAGCTAATTACTAGTAAAAACACTAGTTATTGTTTTTTTGCCCAACTTGTATTTTTTCGCAGATTCGAACTTCGAACCTCCATCGTACTTCGTGAGATGGTACTACTACTAGTGTCATAGTCCTGTACAATTAGTACCATGTCCTACGGTAACATTTTGTGTTACTATTATTTTACACTGCGTTCACAGTACTGTCGATCTTTTGTTGTAAGCGGAGCTCGAGCGAGACAATGCAGTACGAGCTAATCGTCAGTCCTCTGCGTTGGACCTCGCAATTGGATGCCAAGCCCCTGCAGGGGTGTGTGTGCACTTTTGAGCCCATGTGGAACAGTCCCACTCATCAAAGAGTGTTTTTACCAGGAACTGTACAGGCTTGATGTCGTTGTTATGATGCTACCATTGTCCATTCCAGTGCAGCAGACTAGGCAGCAGCAAAAATCTTTGCTCCAATTCAGCATGTTGTTGGGTCCAGTGTTGCAGTGCAGTGGTCCACCCACCATGTTGACCAATGAAAAACATGTGGCTAGCTTTTCCTTTTGCTTCAGCTTTCCATCAACTTGATTTTTCTTTGGTGAACCCTCAAAAGGGGTGTGTGACAAAGAAACAATAACTTTTCCTTTAAAGAATTTCTTGTGTTTCTCTTTTTGCCTCCATGTGCAGCATGGAAGGAATTGCAAAAAGGAAACTGCAACCCAATTCACTGGCATCTGCAATGGCTTGCACATGTGACCAGGGAGAAAGAACAATGAATGGTGATAGCCCACATGAACCAAATGAATTGCTCTCTCCTTTCTGTTGCCCCCCAACACTCTCATGATGAACAGCATCCGTCACTGATGAACTGAAGACAATTGTTGTGGCTTGCAGCAGCACTCACTTTGTTCTCTGCAATTGTGCTAAACACAAATGGAGTTGGATAAAAAATGAAGTGTCCTAAGAAATTGTGCATGCCTGAGCAGTGTCTGCAAGAACAAGAAAATTGGTTGCAGTCACATTTGAATCATTTAGCTTGACACAAAAGCAGTGTTTTCGGAACTTAGTTAAGCAGCAGCTTCACCTTTGACAATTTGGTGCCACCTTTGACAAATGCAACTTCCTAGACATTTCCACTTTGAGTCTGGGATCAGCATCAATGACAATCAATGTTGCTGTTCTTGTTGTGCTTATGATTGGCTTTTCCCAGACTGTTGATGGCGAACAAAACAGCTAAAGGTGGATTTTGAGCATTGATTGCTCAAAGTGGGCTACTCAAATCATTCATTATTCGACAATTAACATGTGGCACTCAAAGTGTCAATTGTTCTCAGCTTCCTTGACAAGTTTTGCATGCTAAGTCAGAAAACCTTCCTTCCTTCCTTGCACACAAGCAGCAGACTCCCCGGGCTCACGTTGACAATGGGTGGGCCCTCTGCTAGCTGACAGGCAAGACTTGCTACTTTGCTTTGTTCATAGGGCAGACATGTTATGCCTTTTCCTGACACATCTGATGATGATGAATTGGCATGACTTTTGCTGACTTTTCTATGTCCTATCTGTGCTCATTGGTTGGCACATCTCTAATAGCTGCTGTTGCAGTTCTAGCCAAACCTAATAAGCCAACCTCCTCCAAAACAAGTCTCTGGCAGTTGGATACTTTTCTATTTTGATCTAGAGATCAAATTGAATTGAATTATCCGTTAGCTACTGAACTAGCTAGCTGGTTGACTCATACTGTGGTAATCATGAACAGCTTGACCTCGGGCATTGATTGGGGAGCTATCCATTTTTTAATTGTTAGCCATGACTTACACACACTTACAAACTCAACTCAAAGCACATTGAGCTGAATAAAGCGCATAGCCATCAATGACACCAAATAGATGACGGCCATCAACAGAGTTCCCAGCAATGGGTCCTTCGGAAGCAGGTCAATGACAAGTGCATGCAACGCCACTGAAATCGGAGTGAACGGAAACCCCGCAAAAGCCAGTCCCAGGACTAGGAATATGCCTTTCTTTCTCGGCGTTGGAGCGCTGGTGGTCCGCAGAAAATCGAATGGGCCAGTGAGAATATCGAACATATGCATGAGATTGGTATCGGTATCAAACCTATGAAGCGACCAACAAAGCTCATACAGTCTGTCAGATACGGGTTTAGGCCATAGTGCGGCACCAATGTCGTTGACAAGAAGTTTGTTATGCAGCAATTCATTGGGGGTACGAAGAACTTGGCCCATTCGCAGTGCTGAGTGGCCAAGTGCCAAAAACAGAGCCGCTTCGACGAAGCCGGCGCCCATTATAATGTACAGAACCCCGATTGTTCCAGATGTTGCGTATGACAGAGCACCCTTGCGGTCAGAGTGAATATGCGACAACAACCCAGCATGCACAGCAGTGACAAGGCCAATGATAGCAATGACGGCACGGGCAGCCCAAAATTCCATCCATACAGCTGTCGTAGATGACAAAAGCACCAATCCTACATGAGCAGATAGTCCAGCATATCCGAGCGCACTTGTCGGTGTCGGTCCCTCCATGGATCGAGAAAAGAGTGAAGTCAAGGGAAACTGGCTAGACTTCAACATTGCAGCCAGTATCACCCCTGCTGCGGCCAGGCCTGGCCTGTAGTGGCCGCCTTGAATAGCTTCCTTCCCTCCAAATGCGACGGAAACAAGCAGCGCAAAATCGGCGAGGCGGTAGGAGGCAAAAGCAAAGAGTGCATTGGACTGAACGGTCACGCGGTCATTGTATGTACCAATCAGAAATGCGGAGGCGAGACCAAACATAGCCCAACCCTCCACCAGGTCTTCAAGACTTGGAGCCAATGCAATGTAGTTAAAGCCAAGGAGTAACCCGGAAGACAAAAAAGATGTTTGTGTAAATACTTGTTCTCCGTGCATGTAACGTCGCGAAAATGCAAGGACTGGGAGTGAGAGCGCAGAAGCGCAACCCGCAATCATTGTCCCATGGGCATTCATCATCTTCGATGTATCCAAGAGGACGAACGGCACCATGAAGGATAACACCGCCGTGAACGACGCTGCACGATAGACAAGTCGCTCATTGCGGCGTACATTCATACCGCGATCCCATGACGGTTGAAATGCCTTCCGCTCGCTTCGTATTGTCAAGCGCTTCTTTGAGACAGCATCCTGTAGCGGAAGAGGAACAAATGCGCCTTCGACGTAACGGTAGATTTGACCAGTTTTCGGGTCACGAGTTGCCAAACGGATCCAATCGTTGTAAGGCAATTCTTCGAGTTCCTGGTGGCGCTTTAACACGCGCTGAACTCTATCGACAGGAGCATCAACAATGAAGAACGCACGTAACGGTGGGTGCATATCCACCATTTGCATTGGCAAACCAGTTCTCAGGTCGCCGTATGTCCCCTGCTGCATGCCAATATTCCCAACAATATTCAGAGGTGTCTTTGTCCCAGCTCCATGCTTATCCATCGATACAGTTGAAAACAGATACTCAAGGTTGATTCCAGAGCACACTTTCAAGGAAGGCACCAAAACTTTCTCTAAAAGAGTCCCGTCGGCGTCGTCCCCAAAAGGATCGTAGCTGGTGAGAAAAAGGCGGCGATCAAAAAAGCTTGTCTGTGTGAGGCATCTTCGCCCAACGACAACGCCAGCATTACCCGCATGGTTGAGCTCTGGTCTCACTTCACCAAAATCTGTTGCTCGTTTCAGAACGTGATGAAGAGCTTGCTTGGGCGTCTTTGCGTCAGACAGGAAAAACCTGTGACATCTTTCAAGAGCATTATTCCCAAGAGCCACGGATACAATGTCCTTCACTTTTTCAAAACGTTGAAAGCAACCCAACGGAATATGACTAACATCATAGTAGGACACCGTGTCCTTCGTTGTGTCATGCTCACCCGCAATAAAGACAGTTTCATCTGGAATCGTAATTCCATGGTCTTTGCTGAGGTAAGCTCGTACTTTTTTGTCATTGGCAAGCCGAGCAAACATTCTAGCACTAGGGCCTCCTTTTTTGCCAGCACAAGCGCCGCAATTGTACCCAGAGAAATAAGGATTATTTACCGAAGAGGCTCCATGACCAAAGACGACAACCAGCGGAGAAAAGAAATTGCCGAGCCCCGTCATTTCGAATGTTGGTGCGAGTACCGCCGCGGCAACCTCTGGAAAGATGTCAGACTTGACGTCTGTAGCTGGAAGCGGGGCTAGTCGTGTCAATCTACTCCACAACGCATGCTCCACTGTTGGTGCATAACCCATCAGGAAGATTCGAAGGGCAAATATCGGAGAGAGCACAAGAAGAAGAATGGACCATAAAGGGGAGAAAGATGCAGTCTCAAGCATAGCTGTAAGTTTACCAAGCCACTTTGCCCTCTTCTTGTAAAGAGCGATGTCTCCCGAATGATATTTGTCGTCAATTTCCTCAACGTTCCAAGAAGCACTTCCGTCTGGGGTCATATCTTGGCCCACATTCTCACAAAAAGACTTGTAAAAAAGAGGAAGCCCAAAAAATCCGGCAACGCCAAAGGTCTCTACGTGGATTCCTGTGGAGCGCTTTGTCTGTTCCAGTTGGCGCCGAAAGGAGCCTTCCCGGTCGTCGAGGCACGTAATAAACTGTATTTCAGGTGGACCCTGGTCCGTGCCTAGTGATTCCGACGCTGAAATTGCGTTGATGAGCTTTTGCTCAAATTTATCTTGCATGGCTTCGCTTTGGTCGCTGCCAAGGTAAGAATCCTCCGCAAAACTACTAAAGGCGGCAATGGATCCGTAGCAGGCGAGTTTATTCCGGCGAGGAGGGATCTGGTTCAGCCAGATGTTCAGCGGAACAATTCCTTTTCCTCGCCAGGAGCCACTTTTCCTGGCGACATATTCAATGGCTGATCTGGCAATTATCGTGTGGACGGCGCAAAACTCCACGAGCGACACTCGCACATTTACTGGAGCCTCGTTGGGATGTGTCTCCATACGATGAAACATTCCGGCCCATCCTCGCAACTTGGATACAATTGAAATGAGGCAGCTCCCCCAGTCCTCAGGCGGGATACCAAAATGTTTCAGATTGTCTTCAATAATGTACTCGGAAAGCATGGTAACCTGGGCTACGTAGTCCTGTTCTGGAAAGTTCTTTATCTTTGCAAGTAAATCGATAGCGACCTTTCGAGCGTAGGAACGCCAAGGAGCAAAGCCCTTCCCCTCCAGGCGAGCATAAAATAGCAAAAACCCTTGATTCCGAAAGGTAGGTGCCCATTTGGCTGCACCACGATCGAGAAAGCTAGAGGCCAAGTGGACCACCACTGCCTTTTCCAACTTCCATGGATCTATACCGGTCAACAAGGCAGTCCGTTGAGCTGGCGACATGTAATTTTGTAAACTTTCCAAATAGGCCACGGCTTCTTGGAATTCCAAGTACTGAAGATCCGCCAATGGGTTGTGATGGACAAAATTCTCTAGGATTGCCTGATTCGGTAAAATGATACAAGCCCGCTCGAGGGCAGCGCGAATAGGAGACGGAGGTGTCAATCCCTCCTCTTTGGCAACTCCATGTCGGCTTTGTAGCACAGGAGAGGGAGCAGCTTCATCATCAGGGTCACTGTTCTTTAATTTCATACTGTTCTCCGTACCAGACTACTTAAAAGTAGCAGCAGGTCTCACAGAAGTTTGTCAATTTATGTTGGTTTTTTAATTACACGATCTCTATTAATTTATGTCTTTTGCTTGCCACAAGTGATTGGCAAATGATTCTGTTTTCTGTTGTGTTTGTGACAACGTTTCCATGGTTTTGCGTTGGGATAAGCCGACGTCAGCATCTCCGTTTTTTCACCATGTGATGACGTGTTTTGAGAAAGAGATTTCAGTTGCTATGAATAGTAGTACCTAACAGTCTAACACTACCCTTACAGCTACCCTAACCCTAAAGTAAAAGCTGATGAATGCAAGCTCATGACCTGATAATTTGCTGATCCAACGCGTACGACGTACGTCGTACCTCCTTTCGCACGTTTGTTTGTGGGCGTGAACATCAACCATGGGCCAACCTCAACCAACGGAGACAAACAATCTTTTTTGACCGAGCTATCGGCCGTAACCTACTATACTGTATCTTCGATCAGCCGACTACAAGTAGCTAAATAACTTTCGTCGTCTCTTCACAACCGAAACAACAATGCCTACGCTAGCTGTCGAAAAGGACATTTTGTACGCCCATTTAGGCCGAACGTACACGGACAAGGATTTTGACGAACTGTGCTTTGAATTTGGGGTGGAATTGGACGAGATTACGAGCGAACGCGAAGAAGCTCAAAAGTCGGCAACCGTGACGTTGACCAAAGATCAAATTGCCAAACTCAGTGACAAGGTTGTTTACAAAATCGACGTCCCTGCCAATCGCTATGACTTGCTGTGCGTAGAAGGACTGAGCCGTGGACTTAAGATTTTTTTGGGCGACCAGGATGCGCCCGTCTACAAGAGCGTGGGCGAGCCATCACCAGGCACTGCCATGACGGTGCACAAGACCAACACGGACAAGATTCGACCCTTTGTTGTCTGTGCTATTCTTCGGGACGTTACCTTTGACCAGACTCGCTATGATTCCTTCATGGATTTGCAAGATCAATTGCATCGCAATCTTTGTCGAAATCGAACACTCGTGGCCATTGGTACTCATGATTTGGACTCCATCAAACCGCCCTTCAATTACGATGCGCGGGATCCAACACAAATCTCGTTCGTCCCTTTGACACCGGATGATCGTGCCTTCACGGCCAAAGATTTGATGGAACACTACGAGAAAGAACCCACCTGCAAGCACTTGAAACCCTACGTGCCCATCATTAAGGATTCACCTGTGTACCCTGTCATTATGGACTCGGAAGAAACCGTCATGTCATTGCCACCCATCATCAATGGATCCAAGTCAAAAATTACCTTGAATACCAAAAATGTCTTTATTGAATGCACAGCCACCGACTTGACCAAGGCCAACATTGTACTAGATACCATGGTGACCATGTTCAGTGAATATTGTGCCCAACCGTTCACCGCGGAACCCGTGACTGTCAATTATGTCGATGAGAGTGGAGCCATTGTGGAATCCTATGTGACGCCCAAGTTGTTCACTCGTACAGAATGTGCCAAGGTCGACTTTTGCAATTCCTTGATTGGCATTCAAATTACGGCGGACGAAATGAAAACCTTGTGCAACAAGGTGCAATTGGGACCCGCTCAATTGTTGGAAAACGACACAGTGCTCGAAGTGACAGTACCACCCACGAGAAGCGATATTTTGCACGCAGTGGATATTGCCGAAGACATTGGAATTGCCTATGGATACAACAACATTGTCAAAAAGGTTCCCACGACATGTACGGTGGGTGGAGAACAACCACTCAATCTCCTGGGAGATTTGTTGCGCGATGAAATTGGACGGGCCGGATACATTGAAGTTTTGACACACGGATTGTGCAGTAGGCGCGATAACTTTACAGCCTTGCGACGACCTATCACAGCCGCCGTAGCGCTCTCCAATCCTGCCAATATTGAATATGAAGTGGTCCGAACAACACTCCTGCCCGGTCTCTTAAAGACTCTCCAACACAACAAGAGTGCGAGTTTCACGAATGGCTTTCGATTGTTTGAAATTAGTGATGTTGTCATGCCGGATGACAAGTGTGTTGTCACCGAGACGATAGTCGGTGCCAGGAATGCGCGACGTGTCTGTGCCGTTTATGCTGGTCCCACGTCGGGCTTCGAAATTATTCATGGACTGGTCGATCGCATTATGACTCTGTGCGAAGTGGCACCAGAACCGGCCTATTGTGCTAATTCGGCCAGTGCCAAGGAAGAAAAGTATCGTGTCAGCCGGGAAGGGTGGTTTTATACCATTGCTCCCTTGGAGGAAGGTGATGCCGATGCTGGAACGTATTTCCCCGGTCGCGCTGCCAGTGTCTTGTTGACGACGCCGGGCAAAGAGCAAACTAGGATTGGAACCTTTGGCATTTTGCACCCTGAAGTCTTGTCGAATTTCGATATTCAGTATCCGTCGTCGTGTGTCGAGGTGGATCTCGAGGCTTTGATGTAGAGTTGAAGAAACGAGGGATGGCGCGCGGTGGACGACGGGAAAAAGACGTGAACGTGATTCCAGGAGGACAAATAAAATTACAATAAGGGAAGCCTTTTTATATTTCACTGCAGAGCGACTTCTTCATTTAACTAGCTACACTAGAAAAAGCCCGAGCGATAAAAAAAGTGTTCATACTAAAGATTAAAGCGACGCACTCCTGCCAAACACGGGACCAATACGTGCTGTTCCAGCATCAAAGAAGGCTTTTGCCTCTACTGAATCATTTCCGTGCCTCAGCACGAGACCAGCTTGACTGGCGGGGCAGCTAGTTGACTTCTTCCTCTTCTTCCTATCTGATATGGGGCTTCTATCCACCAAACCAGCCATGGCGGGCAAGAATATTTCTCGGTTCATGCGATACTGAGTACGCTTTGCTATCAATGGTGAGTTGGTGGTATCCTTGAGCAAGCCATCGAACCCATCTCCTGTGTGGGCTGGAAGTGGAGCTGAGCGATGTCTTTGGGCTATTGTTGGCCGGGGTTCCAATTTTGCAGAATATCCTTCATGACCAGCCGCGGTTTCCTCAGCGACGGTTGGAAGCTGGACAGGTCCAGCTCCAGGTCGTGTTTCTTGTATTACAGGCGGCGTCAGCGGTTCACCCCCTCCCTTCACAATCGCAACGAAGTCTTCGTACGTGACTCGCTCCGAACAGATTTTGAGGTCCTCAATACTCTTGCGCCAAATGCCTTCCAGCATGCCACCGCCGTCGCCCAGAACATCCTCTAAATCATCTATTGTAAGAAACCTGAACATAACCAGGAATAGCAGTCAGTCCAATGCGGCTCCAATGAAAAAGCCGAAGCCGAAGAGTCACGCTAACTTACCCGTTGTGTGCCGTATCTAACCTTTCAAATGCTAGCCGCATGTTTCGATCATCGTATTGCGCCTTCGAAAACCCGGCTGCAACAAATTCATGCCAGCGGATTGTCGTTTCATTTTTCGAGATTTTAATGGAATCAAAAATTTCTTCAACATCATGCTCTGTAAGAAACCAAAAGGGCCCCCTCGCACCAAGCATAAGCACTTGTTTTAGGGACGCCAGCGTGATTAATCCGCTTCCATTTTTATCAATTTTTGCGAACTCGTCCCGCAGGCCAGATATCTGTTCAGGGAGAAGAGTGTAGCTCAAGACTTCCGACAAGAGACGTTGCATCTCTGATGATTCCTTAAAGGCCATCAGCGATTGCAGAGTCTCAGGACTCAACTGTTGGTTTTGGTTTGCTTCCTGTCTTGCCCAGTCAACGATCCACGGATCCTCCATTGCTTCTGCAGCGGATGGTCTCTGGGATGGATCTCGATTTAACAGCCTTTTGATGAAACGTTTTCCTTCATCGCTGACGAGCCTCCACCGCTCTGTAGGCTCAAAAACAAGTGGAGCGTGGTCAATTGCTTGTCTGAAATTGACCGCCTTGACGCTGTCTGGGTCGTCCAGGCTTCCAAAGGGCACATCGCCTGCCATAAGCAAATATGTCAAAACGCCGATAGACCAAACGTCAAACTTCTCATTGTACCTCCCCCCTTGCAGAGTTTCAGGGGCTTGGGTGTAATTAGTACCAGCTAACCCGCTCGTGTACCCAGAAGCACCCAGATGCTTTGCAAATCCAAAGTCAATCATTCTCAATTCTGTTGATTCTGATGTCGAAAACATAAAGTGCTCCAACTTGATATCTCTGTGTACAATATTTTTGGAGTGTAGATATCCGGTAGCGGCAAGCATTTGTTTAACATACTCTGCACACTGGGCTTCCGAAAAAGGTAGACCAGTCGACCCCGACAGATCCGATTCATCTAATCGATTCTCCAGCCGATCAAAGAGATCGCCGCCGTGACACAATTCTTGTACAATGAAAAGCTCGTCGAAACTTTCATAAACCTCTGTAATTCGGACAATTAAAGGGTGGTCCAACTAAATAATAATTATGTCAGCAAACAAGTAAAACATTACAGGCGACAAATTATAAGGAAAAAGAGGCACATACCTGTGACATCACCCATATCTCGTTTCGTAGCAGTCGGTAGTGCTCTTTGCTGGGGAACATTCTGAGTTGAATGCACTTGACTGCATATTCAATGCCAGTCGACCTGTGCGTCGCTTTGCGAACGACGCCAAAGGCACCCTCACCTAGGGGTGGCCCATCACGAACGCCCAAGTAGACTTCTTCAATGGGTGTCCCGAGCGCAACCTGTTGTGGTTCCAGAAGAAATATGATGAATGGAAGAATTATTGTGAGCGCAGAGGAAGTGAAGCGAACAGGATATCTCCATGACCAGAGGAACCCAAACTCACATGATACGGGACAACCGATCCACTCAGTTCTCCATTTTCAACAAAATCACTATGCATGTTTTGCAATTCACGCCCCAAGTCGTAAGATGTCCTTTTTTCTGTCACTGCTGACGCCGATGGTGGCTCTTGTTGTTGCCGTTGCTCCTGCTGCTTCTGATCATTGTGATTAGAGACTGCCGCTAACGCGACCTCCTTGTTCTTAGAAGCATTGCAGCCCATTTTTAACTATATTAAACGGAAAGCTCGACAGCAAACAGCACACTGGCACAGTTGTGCGGTAACTACTGCTATCTATTAATCTGCCTAGCTAGTAGCAGCTAAATGCTATATCAACATGGCTGCATTCATTCTTTGTGAATGTTGCCAATCAATGAACGTTTGCACCAAACTCCTTTATTGATAAGCACGTCTGAGATTGGCAGCAGCCGAACCCAAAATCAGTCCCAATCAGTCCCGGATGCCTCAAGCCACCTCTCTGACTTCACCATGACAAGCTAATCACTGCAAGTCCTACAGGACAGTGATGCCGTCAGCAGGAGCATCTCACTAAGTTGGATTGGCAGGAGGTGCAAATTCGAGCACCGGAGTGCAAGCACCAGTGAGCTGGCCAGTGCTGGCAGTGCGCACTGGTGTGAATTTTCGCGAAGTTGGAAATGGATGCTTTTGCAACAGCACAGGATGGAAAAGCACTGAAACAGACGGAAAAGCACTAAAACAGTCGTTGATGTCAGCTTTTAGCCAATTGTCAGCTGCCATTGTCGTCCAATTTGACAGAACAGCAGTGTGTTGTGGAAACAGAAGCAGTTGTTGTTGTTGTTGAACTCCATCAGGCCAACCGATTTTCCGTTGCCATCACGTCGATTTCTTCTTCTTTTGCATTGGTGGTTTCATCCGAACGATGGCAAGTGTTGTTGTTGTGTTTTGCAATTGTTTTGCAATGACGTCGCCGACTGCGATGCCTCTGTTGTTGCTGCCGCAGAATCGCAATGGGAACAACAAAACGTCAACCGCTGCCAACACTTGGTCCACTGCCAGTGAAAGTGCAACAACAAAGACAACGCTGTCACCACAGAAGAAATCTCATTCCACGCAACACAGCATGGACCCTGTCATCATGACCACATGCCCCCGTCAGAGCTGTCATTGCCATCATTGTCAAATGCAGCAATCTTGCATCCATTCGTTGCTTGTGGCGTCTTCTTGGTTGTTGACACATGTCAGTCAGAGTGTGCATGATTTCCCTTGTCTTCACCATGATGCACACAAACAAAATTTGTTCAAGCAAGTCTCAACTCGTCCAAATGATCACTTGACAGGGCAACATTGACATTCATGTCCTTGTGTCCAGACAACATTTTGCTGCTCAAGAAACAGCACTCTGGGTGTCACCAATTGGGAGCAAATGCCATGTGGTGGATGTTCAACGCACCAGACTCCCCTGTGCAAATTTGTGCACATTTGAATGGCAAAGGTGAACATGCCCGATGAACATGCAGTTTGACCAGTGGTCATTCATGTGCATGCCGCAGCGTGTTGTCACCGGTCACATTTTCGCTTTGATGCACTGGTGGCTGCTGGCACGTTGCAGCTGCTGCTGCGCCTGGCCAGCTGGCTGCTGGAGATTGTGCGCTGAAGCAGTTCTTCGATTTGTGGAGCAGTGAGGGGTGCAGCTGAGCATGCTGGATTGTGACTTCATTGTGTGGCAAAGCCAGTTGGCTCGCTTCCTTGCTTTGCTCGTCGCTCCCCCCCTGGACGGTGAAGCTTTGACCCCAGTGTGACATGCGCTGTTGATCAAGCTGTCTTTTCTTGCCATGTCTCTGATGAAGCTGTTTTGGGTCGGAAAACATCTTTTCTGCAGCAAGTGAGATCAACACGTTGTCTTGCATCAACTGAAATCTTCAGTCACAAGTGCACATGAGTCTCAGCTGCATTCAAACAAAAACAAAAAACAAACATGTGCAGTTCAGTTGGTTCTGAACAACAAAGTGAAAACCAGTTTGTCAGTCTGTTTGACACAAGACGCAGCTGCCCATCGCATTTTGGCATCTGCGCGCATTGATGAATGTTCTCTCATTTTGAACATCAAACTGGCTTGAGCACCAAGGCGTGATGTCATTGAAGAAAGAAAATGCCAGTTGACACAACCCAAACTGAAGATTCAGTTTGAAGCACATCATGTGAACACATCTCATCTGATGGAATCATGCTTCAAAAATTGGCGTTGACAAATGAAACTGAAGTTGACTGTCACATGTCTTGTTCTCAAAACTGGGACCAACATTTGCACAATGCTTTGTCCAGTTTGCATCTGATCACTGCTTCATTTCTTAGTAAGAACTCTGTTCCCTTGCATGTTGTCATTGTCATGCGTTGTCTCACTGCATGTGATGAATGCATCCTGCTTTGTGTGTGCACAACAGGCAACATGCAGATCACCCACAATGTTTTTTTGCCATTTTCAACTGAATCATCACACCATCTGTGCCATTTCTGACAGTGGCCAAACCTGTCACTGGAAGATGCACTGCAAAGCTGGTGCAAAGAACAGACCACAGTGCAACAGTTGCCCAGTTGTTCTCCCCACAATTCTGGACCATCGCACACTGTGCTGCTAGTAGCTAGCTAGCTAGCTAGCTAGCTAGCACTCTGCTACTAGCACCTGGTAGTAGCTCATGAACGAAGACAAAAATTGAATGCAATCGTGTTTCCACTCCGCCTTCCGATTGTACGTAAAGTTCGTAAGTTCCGGTTCGCCTTCTCCCAAGAAGATTCATCAAAGATTCACAAAAGATTCATGTCTATATTTAGGACAAGCATGAGTTCTGGTCCGGCGGGCGACGTTAAAGTAGTACAGTACGGCACGGCATTTAGGCCTAGGAATTTTGTTGCCAGTACGGTAGTTAGTAGAACATACGGTACGTAGCGTAGCACCGGAATTCGCATTTTCCGATAATTATGGTACACTCATTTCACTGGACAGACATTCGCTCGCAACTGGGACCTCCGAGCAGGGAGAAAAACGCGCGGAAACCCCACCACTCGATGATCGAGTGAATTTGCATCTGAATTACAGTATTTTCATCGCCACCTATCAATCAACTATCATCACGTCTCTTCTTCATCGGAGTGGCTGAAGAAGCTGAAGAGCAGAAGCTAAAGCCGCAGCGTCAAATCACAAAGGAAACAGCCCTTGAGAAGGAGATTCATCAATGTCAACTAGCTACCAGTAGTTAGACTGGTCACATCTTCAGTGCCGCAAAAACGAATCTTCCGATCAGATCAGTCGTCACTTTTTCATGCTGGTAAAACCACCAGCATTAGTCTACTTCCTACTCCTACTAATAAGCAACAAGGTACTTCACTCACATCCATTCATCCATACAGTATTTCCGTCGCGATCACCGCTCCCATAAACTCTAGAATAGGAGCAGAGCCTCACATCAGCAACATCCCCAAAAGCCGAGTCAACTTAACAAGACAACAAACCAATCAGACGAGACAACAAATCAATCACTTACTTGCTATTACGTTCATTGGCTTCGCACTAGTGTTTGGTAACGGTAATCCCTAGCCTTATCATTGGCAACTAATGACAAGTCATGCTGGCATCATTAGCATCA
>ENA-ORBV01011185-ORBV01011185.1-microbial-mat-metagenome-genome-assembly--contig:-NODE-11185-length-14165-cov-4.588941_pt1 | contig 14165 bp, 12 predicted proteins | sample MGYA00237777_ERZ505514 | MGnify/ENA primary metagenome ERZ505514 (study PRJEB26160, sample SAMN06269048) | microbial mat metagenome | isolation source: Oligotrophic lake microbial mat | place...
ATTTTCCATAAGCTCCTGATTAATTTCACCTGGTGGGTTAATCGCAAGGATGAAAAAGGCGATAACATTTTCGAAGGCGGATTCCTGGGCCTCGACAATATCGGGGCATTTGACCGCAGTGCCCCCCTGCCCCCCGGTTATAATCTCAACCAGACCGACGGCACGAGCTGGATGGCGATGTATTGTCTGAACCTGATGCAAATTGCTCTGGAGCTGGCGCGTTTTAATTCCGTCTATGAAGAGACCGCCATTAAATTCTTCGAGCATTTCCTCTACATCGCCCGGGCCATGTCTGGGGAAGGCGAACATAATGCCGATCTCTGGAATGAAGAGGACCAGTTTTTCTACGATGTCGTCCACCGCGATGACGGACAAACGATTCCCGTCCGCCTCAGGAGCCTCGTGGGCCTGACCCCACTTTTTGCCGTCATGGTCTTGCCCGCCGATCTCCATGAGAAATTCCCAAATTTCGCCGAGCACATGGAGTGGTTCCTAAATCATAAACCAAAAATGGCTAACCTCGTCTCGCGCTGGACAGTCTGTGGGAAGGGCGAACGCCGCCTGCTCTCGCTCTTGCGCGGGCACCGGATGAAGGCCCTGCTCCGTCGCATGCTCGACGAGACGGAGTTCCTCTCCGACTACGGGATCCGCGCTCTGTCCCGCTATCACCTCGACCATCCCTTCCGGATGAATCTCGATGGACCCGACCTCTGTGTCAAATACCTGCCCGGCGAATCCGACTCCGGCCTTTTCGGGGGGAACTCGAACTGGCGTGGCCCCATCTGGATGCCGATGAATTACCTCCTGATCGAGTCCCTCCAGAAATTCCATTATTATTACGGTGACGATTTCACGATCGAGTGCCCGACGGGGTCGGGTGTTTATATGACCATCCTAGAGGTGGCCGATGAGATCACCAAACGCCTGAAACGCATTTTCCTCAAGGACGAAAAAGGACGCCGCCCGGTTTACGGGCTGTACCCTCAAATGCAGGATGATCCCGCGTTCCGCGATTACGTGCCCTTCCATGAATATTTCGACGGGGACAGTGGCCGTGGCGTGGGGGCCTCCCACCAGACAGGCTGGACCGGCCTCATCGCAAAGCTCATGCAGCCGCGTGTGGATATCGCTGGGGAATTCCCCTGCTTATCTAAAGAAGAATTGGAAAAATTAACCCGAACATCAAAGGACCCTAAAAAATGAAACTCGCTGGAAAAACCGCCCTTATCACCGGAGCCGCCCAAGGTATCGGTGCCGCTATCGCCATCCGCCTCGCTCGAGAAGGTGCCGACATCATCATCGATGACCGCTCTGAAACCGATAGTGCTAAGGCCACTGAAAAAGCCATTACCGATCTCGGTCGCAAAGTCGTTTTTGTCGCTGAAGACCTCTCGGTCGCCCAAAAAGATGCCGAAATGATCCAGATCGCCGTTCAAAAAGCCGGCCAGATCGATATCCTCGTCAATAATGCGGGGGTCGAACGTAATGCCTCTTTCTGGGATGTCACCGAAAAGGATTTCGACTTTGTCCTCGATGTGAATCTCAAAGGCCTTTTCTTTGCTACTCAGGAATTCGTCAAACACCGGATGGCTGTCAAACAACCCGGCAAGATCATCAATATCAGCTCTGTCCATGAGGAACTCCCCTTCCCCCATTTCAGCAGTTATTGTGCGACAAAGGGTGCGCTAAAAATGCTCACGCGTAATTTGTCCATCGAGCTGGCCCCCTACAATATCACGATTAATAATATCGCCCCCGGCGCGATCGAGACCCCGATAAATTCCAAGCTCATGAATAGCCCCGACCTGCTCAAAGCTCTGCTGGGGAATATCCCGCTCAACCGCCTCGGTAAACCCGAAGACGTCGCCGGTATTGCCGCATTCCTCGCCTCCACCGATGCCGATTACATGACCGGCACCACCGTATTCGTCGACGGCGGCCTCCTCTGGAATTATTCAGAACAATAAAAACTATCCTCCCGCACCCTTCCCCGCCCAATGGCGGCGGGGGAGGAGGTGCAAAGTACTAGGCACGAAGTTAGCCGAGCTGCAGGACGACAGAGCCCGTGGCAAATTCCGGCTTCGTCCCGTGATCTCGGACATGCAGAAGCATGTCCCTCCAATTAAGAGGAGCAAGTTGCACCACGAAGCGCACGAAAGACACGAAGGTGGATAGATGCGGGGATATGAAGGGTCGAGATTCTCTCGCTCGACCGTGTTCGCGGGAACTTGGGGGGGGGAGGATGTGTCCGTGAAACTCTGGCCTGTGGCAAGCAGGGCCGCTTGCCCTACACGCTGTGTACATCCGGCTTTTCTGTAGGGCGACCGAGCCCCGTTGCCGAATGTCGGATGTGTCCGTGCGGCCCGGACGAGAAACTCATTTTTTGCGGCGTGGGGTAAATTACTCAAACGGCAACTTTAATTTGTTAAACAACCTAAAATCTGCTTATATTCAGGGGATGACGATTAAAGAAATTTTCAATCAGACCAAAAACATGGGAATCGGTCAGAAAGTCAAACTCGTGGACATGATTCTGACTGATCTGGACAAACCAGACCCCCTGATTGAAAAGGCTTGGATCAAAGAAGTCTCCCGCCGCAAGACATTGATGCGTACTGGCCGGACCCGGACCCGTTCCTATCAACAGGTCATGGATAAGTATCTGTGAATATTGTTTTTGATCCTCTTGCTGAAAAGGAATTGGATGAAGCTTTTCTTTGGTATGAAGAACAACTCGAAGGTCTGGGCAAACAATTCATTACAGTCATTCAACAAACAATCTTGAGATTATCCCGTTACCCGGAGCTCTATCCTGAATGTATCCCGGGAATCCGCCGGGCATTGGTTAAAAAATTTCCTTATGGCGTTTTCTACAGTATCGACAAGGATACTGTTGTCATTTATGCCATTGCCCACTTGCACAGACTCCCTTTCTACTGGGCCACACGGAAAAAAAGTTCATAGTTTTTTTGTAGCGGGCTTTTCCTGTAGGGCGACCGGCCCTGGTTGCCGAATGTCGGATGTGTCCGTGCGGCCCGGACGAGTGAGAAACTCGTCCCTCCAGTTTGTTTGGTTTACGTTTTCGGATAGGGTCTGGGAGGGGATATCCTTGTTGCCCTACTGCAGAGGCAGGCTTGCGCATGCCCGGGGTTTCACGGATAAATTCCGGTTTGGTCCCGTGATCTCGGACATGCGGAAGCATGTCCCTCCAGTCGGAAAAAAAACTTTGCTTCCTTCGCGGACTTCGCGAGAAATTCTTTTCCAGTAGGGCGACCGGCCCTGGTTGCCGAATGTCGGATGTGTCCGTGAAACTCTGGCCTGTGGCAAGCAGGGCCGCTTGCCCTACACGCTGTGTACATCCGGCTTTTCTGTAGGGCGACCGGCCCTGGTTGCCGAATGTCGGATGTGTCCGTGTGGCCCGGACGAGTGAGAAACTCGTCCCTCCAGTCGGAAAAAAACTCCTCCCCGGTTGCCCTACACAAATGGTAGGAGGGAGGGGGGGCATAAAAAAACCCGCTCGGGTCGCGTGTGACCCGGCGGGTTTGTCTTTAACGGGGGATAATGGATATCCCCGAAAAATGATGATTAGGCTTTGTTCGCAAGTTGTTTTTTGCGGCGGCTGATTTTCAGGCCGTAAGCGGTCATTACTAATCCCATCGCCATCATTGCGTATGTGGAGGGCTCAGGAATGGCGGTAATATTAAATGCACCAACACCTTGTAAGCCTTCACCCCAATATAACTGGGAACTATCTGCCCAAAGAGCAAGTGCCCCAGAATTACCCGAAAAACTTGAAAAACTACCACCAGCATATGCATCCCATGCAGTAACAGCGCCAGAACCATTAAGAAGTCCTACCATGACGCCATTTGGATTAACTGCTGCTGCGCGTGATGCAGCTAAGAAAAGGTAGTTATTTCCTCCGATATTCGCATGAGCAACCGCTTCTGTTAGATTCCATGTGCTGGTTCCAAATCCAGTGATAGTGGAGGCACTGCCTGAGTTATCAATAAGCTGCAACATAGGAGTGCCGTCACTAGAATCCTGAGTAACATACAATCCAATCCCAGGAACATAAGTCATGGAACGAAGCCTTGTGCCAATTACTGACGTAGTCCAACTAGTAGTACCAACAGATCCATCAGCATTAACTACCTTTCGAGTAATGGCAGTACGTCCTGCTGTCAGGCCAAAAACATAATCTTGGCCACTAATATTTGCTACAGTAATACTTTCACGACCATAATCCGATGATCCTGTAGCTGCAGCGGGAAATGCTGCTGCTGAATATGTATTGCCTGAAACTGTTGAAACCCCGCCAGCTAAATAATTTGTACCACTTTGAGCAAATGACCTGACATTTCCACCTGCGCTAGCCCGAGTAGTAGCTGTTCCAGTTGTACGATTAATTACTCCAACTACACCTGCGTCGGAACCAAACATCAAATCACCGTTTGAATTAAAGTTATCATTGCCATAACGAATGGAGGTGGATCCTGTGTATGTCCAGTTGGCAGTTGAATCTATGCGTAAATCTAGGGCATATCCTAAAGTAAGAAGTGAATTCGAGTACGTTGCTGCTGGTGCCGCATTGGCCGAAGTGACTCCGAGAGCGAGGAGACCCGCTGCAACCAAGAGATTTTTAATGTGTTTATTCATGGTGTCTTTTCTGTTAGGTGTTGTTAAATTATTTGTTGTTACAAATAGATAAGCAAATATGAAGTAATTTGTCAAAAAGTATTTTAGCCATTAAATCGGGTGCTAATTTTAAAACAATTATTCATAATATCTTCTTAATACGTGATTTGTGTTTTTATCAGAGAATGAATAACGTGAAGCCTTTTTGATAAGATAAATATTGACTTCGCCAAATCAGCAAGAAAATAGCAGAATTTCAAATATGTCGCGGGTGGGGAGGAGCTTTATCCACAGATTTCACCACGAAAGACACGAAGGAGGCGGAGTTTTTTTCCGACTGGAGGGACGAGTTTCTCACTCGTCCGGGCCGCACGGACACATCCGGCGTTTGGCAACCGGGCCGGTCGCCCTACAGAAAAGCCCGCCCAACCAGCGTGTAGGGCAAGCGGCCCTGCTTGCCACAGGCCAGAGTTTCACGGACACATCCGACATTCGGCAACCGGGCCGGTCGCCCTACAGGAAAGCCTGCCCCTCCAGCGTGTAGGGCAAGCGGCCCTACTTGCCTGGGCAAGCGGGAGCCTGCCCCTCCCGTTAGGGACACGATGAGGCGATTATCTTTCGATTTTATGTGGAAATCACATATTCCCGATTGAAAAAAAACGGGGGAATGAATACCTTTGGGGGATGATGAACCCCATTTCCAATGAACAACTCCTCGATCAATTAAACTGGCGTTACGCCACGAAACGTTTTGATGCGACAAAAAAAATCCCGGATGTCACTTGGGACACATTGGAAGAAGCGCTGATCCTGACTCCTTCCTCGTACGGCCTGCAACCGTGGAAATTCTTTGTGATTACCGATCCGGAGGTGAAGGCCAAGCTCCAGCCCCATTCCTGGAACCAGCCCCAAGTCACTGAGTCTTCCCATTATGTGGTTTTTGCCATCATGAAAAACATGGGCGAAGAACACGCGCTGCGTTTTGTGGAGTCCATGGCCAAAACGCGTAATATGCCGCTGGAAAGCCTGAATTTTTACCGCGACATGATATTAAAGGATGTGATCAATGGCCCTCGCAGCCTCATCGTCAATCAATGGGCAGCCCGCCAGGTTTATATTGCCCTCGGGAATTTCATGACAGCCGCCGCTATGTTAGGAATCGACACATGCCCGATGGAAGGAATCGAGCCACCCAAATATGACGAGATCCTGGGGCTCCCTGCTAAAGGGTATGCGACCATCGTCGCCTGTGCCGCCGGTCACCGTAATCCTGAAGATAAATATGCGACCCAGGCCAAGGTCCGTTTTCCCGCCAGCGAATTGATCGAACACATTTAAGCAATTTGCACCGGATAACCATTTAGTTTGCGCAGGATCAGTAATGCCTATCCCGGAGGGAAGAGGGGGAAACAGAGTTAATCTTCTAGCTCATCCGCATCATTCGCTTTGAGAGCGGGCTCACGCGCAGGGGTCTTTTGACCTTGCCAGAGGATGACAAAGACTCCGGCAAGGATCATGAGCATACAACCGATGATCCGCAGGGTGAGTGCCTCATCCAAGATCAGCCATCCGGCGAAAACCGCCACGACGGGAGACACGTAAAACTTTGTGGTGACTAGTGAGGCGGGCAAATAACGCAAGAGCCAATTCATAGCCGTGAAAGCGCAGAGGGAATGGATAAAAAGCAGGAAACAAAATGCCCCGATGACCGGGCCGGTAAAGGCGGCAGCGTTGATTTCAGAGAGTTCATTTAGGCATAAGCCTAAGACAAGTAAATAGGCTCCACCGATGATCATCTGATAGGATATGGCTGTGAAGATCGAAGGGCACGGGGGCCAATGCCGGACAATCAGGGTCCCGATGGCAAAAAGAAGGGCCGACATGACCAAAAGCGTCGTTCCAAAAGGGTGCGCCCCTGCCGCCGCCGGGTCGAGCTGGGGCGCGATCATGTAAATGACCCCAAAGGCACCGAGTAAAAGTCCGATAAGCATCCGGCGGTTGATTTTCTCGCCATGTGGACGGAGGGTCTCGAGGATGGCCACCCAGAGGGGAACCGAGGCTTTGATCACGGCGGCCATGCCGGAGGGAACCCCGTTTTTTTCGCCCGCTGTGACGAGGCCGACCCCACCCACAAAAAGGAAAAGGCTCGAAAGCGCCGCTTTACTGAGACCACTCTTAGAAATGGCGAGCGATTGTCCACGGAGAAGTTGCCAGGAGAATAGGATCAATCCCGCGAGGATGACATGAGCCCCTGCAAAAATAAAAGGAGGCATGGTCTCCACTCCGACACGGATCGCGAGGAAATTAAATCCGTAACCCACATACACGATGCCAAAAGCCAGCACAAAGGCCCACGTGGGGGGGCGTTTTCCGGTGGTTAACGGAGGTGGTGTGGAGCTGGTGATATTCATAAGGGCTCTGGATGGACGCGCGACCTGATTGCCCCGCAAATTGCATGGAAATAAATCCGAAAGCAAGCCGGATTTCACTGGGACCATTTACCGGCTCTCCCGAGTCCTCATATAACACTTCGCAAAAAAAATCCCCCCTGTCCGGAGATGGATCGGGGGGGGGATTATTCAAATGGATCAAAGACTCACCGCGTAACTAGGCGCCCATGTATTCTGCATCACCAAAGGCGAGAACCGGGAAGAAAATAATGGGTAACAAGATGAGCCCGATTGCGAATCCGGTTCCTTTTCCAAAGGCCTTAGCGATTGATACTACGAGAATAATCGCTACGAAAAAATTCACAAAAGGGATAAAGAAAAGAATGACCCACCATACGGGTTTACCGCAGATTTCACAGTAAACGACGATATTATAGATGGGGATGAGTGAGGCCCAACCGGGTTTACCCGCTTTGACAAACACTTTCCATACAGACACGATTAAAACGATGAAGATGAGCAGGAATACGATGATTGCGACCAAACCACCCACTGCACCAGCTGCGCCGATGGCTTGATTTGCGGTGTCTCCGGTTTGTTCCACCACGACGAGTTCTTCTTGAGAGGCTGGTGACTCGCTCGCATCAGGTGCGGTGACTTCTTCGGTTTGGGTTTCCTGGATCACAGTCGTCTCGGAGGGGGTGGATTCTTCCGTGGTTTGGCTTTCTGTCGCCACAGCTTCACCAAGAGCAGGACTTTCTGTCGCCACAGCTTCACCAGGAGCAGGACTTTCTGTCGCCGCGGTTTCGGTCGCAGGGGTTTGTTCTGTTTGAGCTTTTACGACGGGGTTAAAAGCCAATAGGCCAAGCATGGACAAGATAAAAATCAGGTTTTTTATTTTCATATAACGATAGAGGCTCCAGTTTCCAGAGGTTGAGGTGAGGCCCAATATTCTTTTGCCTTTTTCAAAAAAGCGAGATTTTTTTTTCAAGACGTGAGCAAAATCCCTGTCACTCAGATAGAAAATAATACTTCCTCCTTTATCTGGATTCAACAAAAGGATTTCCTCGACTTTTGCGGGGTGAGTAGAGCAAAGTAGATGACTTGTATGATATTTCGGCTACCTAAACCGATTGAGGATGCTATCCTTAAAAGGCCGCTCATGATGGGGTCTTTGATTGCCGTTTGTCTCGGGTTGATCCCCATTTATTTTTGGCCTACCGATAATCTGGTGCTTTTAGGAGCGAGCCTCGTAATAGCCTTTTTTGTTTCTCTTTTAGTTTACCGGTTAATCTATCTTTTACACCGTAGCCAGCTTCAAGAAATTGAAAAGACACAGTTGCTTAAACGGATCCAGAGGTCGGAACGCGAGCTTTTCAGTTTTATTGACTCGGCCAATGTGATCCTGATTGTCGCTGATGAATCTGGCACGGTCGGACTGTGTAATTTCACCATGCAGAAATACACCGGTTACACACCGGATTATCTGAAGGGGAAAGTTTGGTGGAAAGAATTCCTCATCCCTGATGAGCAGATGGTGACTATCGAGAAAGTTTTTGTCGGCCGCAAGTCTGTGGAAAACCTCGAGACCCAGATCATTACGGCCAACGGCGAAAAGCGGTATATCATCTGGAATATCGGGCCGTCCACGACCGACCAGGGATTCCAGTTTGTCTGTGTGGGCCGTGATGTGACGGAACGCAAACTTAATGCGACCGCCTTGCGCCTGACCGAGGAAAGATTCCAAATCCTTTTCGAGGAAATGAAAGAAGGTGTCATCGCCACGGACACAAAGGGTTATATCACGCAGATAAATACCGCCGCCCGCCTAATCCTGCGTTTACCGAAAGGAAAAATCGAAGGCCGCGCCATGAAAGATATTTTCCCCGCCTTAGTCCGGGAAAATGGCGAGCCCTTGCCCATGGAGCAATTTGCCCCGTTTGTTTCCTTGCATGATCAATATTCCCTGTACGGGTATGTCGTCGGGCTGGCTAATCCCCCACATGACACGGTTTGGATTTATGGGTCTAGCGGAGTATTAAATATTAATGATGAATTCTTGGGGTTAATCATCACCTTCTCGGATATCACCCCGATCAAACAAGCTGAGGCCGATGTCAGTCGCAGCCGGGAGTCCCTCAGGCAAATCATCCTGAATATGCAGAGCGGGGTGATCTTGTGTAATAACCAGAACAAGGTGGAGGTGTGTAACCCCCAATTCCTCAAGATGTGGAATTTCTCCGAGGACTGGATCGCAAAGAATCCTTCCTTCACGGAAGTAACCGCTCGGATCATGGGGGAGAGCCTGCAAAAACAAATAATTTCATCCCGTATCGATGCGGCCTTAAATAATCCGGGCTCCGAGCAATTTGAACTCCAGATCAATGACTCCCTTTATGTGGAGTTTTTCACGACCCGGCTGGCTGACAATTACCGGCTCTGGACATTCCGAGATGTCAGCCAGGCAAGAATCCTGGAAAACCAGCTCAGGCAAGCCCAGAAAATCGAAAGTGTCGGGCAATTAGCCGGGGGCCTCGCTCATGATTTTAATAATATCCTGACCGTGGTGAATGGTTATCTGGCATTAACTCTCGAACAAACCAGTGTCTCGGATAAAAGGCATTTACACCTGAGACGCACCCAGGACGCCCTCTCTCGCGCCGTCGGCATCACACGCAAATTACTCACCTTTTCCCGGGGTGATGTTTTCCGCAAAGAAATCATTTCCCTGAATGACACCATCCGTGAATCCCTCGATTTCCTCTCACGATCGGTCCCCGGAAATATCAAAGTCCAGTACGGACTCACCGCCGGGGATAAAAAGATTTTCGGGGACAAAGGTGCCATGGATCAGATGATGGTGAATCTCTGCTTAAATGCCGTCGATGCCATGCCCCTGGGCGGAACCCTCAGCGTGACCACGGATTATTTGTCACTACCTGATGCGGAGCTCGCGCGCAAATTGCCCGGGGTCTCTCCCCACGGTTACATCCGGTGGTCGGTCAAAGACAATGGTACGGGCATCCCGCCTGCGATCATTAACCGTATTTTCGAACCCTTCTACACGACCAAACAGAATAAGAGCGGCACGGGCCTGGGCTTGGCGATGGTTTACGGGATTTGCCGTTCGCACGGGGGTCTCGTCGAGGTGGACAGTGTCCAGGACCAGGGGACGGTATTTATAATCTACCTGCCCGTGACCAATGAAAAAACCATTGAAGAAACAGAGACCTTGCCAGCGGTGCAGGCGGATTATTCGGGGCTCAAGAATAAAATTATTCTACTGGTGGACGATGAAGACATGGTTTTGGAAATGGTCAGCGATTTGCTTGAGGATAAGGGGATCATTGTTTACCAAGCCATTAACGGTATGGAGGCCCTCGAGTTATTCCGAAAACTCGGGCCAAAAATCGACCTTATCGTCACGGACATGGTCATGCCCGGCATGAGTGGGCTCGAGTTAATCGATCAAATCCGTTCGATCAATCCCCGCATGGGCATTATCGTCACCAGCGGATACACGATCCAGGAGCAAAAGGATGAACTCGAAAAACGCGGCATCCAGTCTTTCCTCCTCAAACCCTACGCACCCAACCAACTCTTTAAGTTATTGCAGGATTATTTTGCCGAATCCTCCCACATGGACTAAAACGGAAAAAGTGATGAGTTTTGATCCCTTACAAACAGCCGACAGGAATTATTCTTGGCACCCTTTCACCAGTAGCGATGACGATTTGGGCGCTGGGCCGCTGGTGATTGTCCGCGGTGAAGGGGAATACCTCTGGGACAGCCGGGGAAATCGTTACCTCGACGGGAATTCCTCAATCTGGTGCAATTTACACGGGCACAACCATCCGCGGTTAAATCGCGCCCTCCGGGATCAACTCGCTAAAATCGCGCACAGTTCTTTCCTTGGGCACTCTAATGAACCCGCCTCTCTCCTAGCGAAAGAACTCATCGACACCCTCCACGGTCCGGCACCCCTCGGATTCCCCGGATCCGTGGATCGTCGCCATCTGCCCTCGCGTGTATTTTTCAGCGACAACGGGTCCTGCGCAAATGAAATCGCGGCAAAGATGGCCGTTCAATATTTCGGGATGACCGGCCAGCCACAACGCAAATTGCTCGTGGCCTTTGCAAATGCTTATCACGGTGACACCATGCTCAATGTCAGCCTCGGGGGCGTGGGCACATTCAGCCGCCCGTATGAATCACTCATGCTCCGCCGGGAAGAGGACGGACACACCGCAGACTCTCCACAGGTTATCTTGGTGGAGGATGCTGCGGAGTTTTCCACCCTCGCCGAGACACGGGGCGCGCAAATTGCTGCGGTTTTCTTGGAGAGTTCTCTCCATGGTGCCGGCGGAATGTTACCCCACGCCCCGGGATTCATGACGCAAGTTGCTCAAGGGGCGCGTACTTGCGGGGCATTATTGATCATGGATGAGGTGCTCGCGGGTTTTGGGCGGACGGGGCATTTCCTGGGTTGTTATGCCGGGGGATTTGCCCCCGACTTTATCACGTTGTCAAAGGGATTAACGGGAGGGTACATGCCCTTGGCCATTACCCTCGCGCCGGAACATGTTTATGAGGCTTTCAGCGGGGATTATTACAGCGGACGTTTGCTTTATCATGGGCACACTTATACCGCCCATCCGCTGGGCTGTGCCGTGGCTCGGGAGAATTTAAAGATTTTCCAAGAGGAGGATATTCTCTCACAGGTAGCGCAGAAAATCCCGTTGCTGGAATCCGGCCTCGCCCGCTTGGGCAAATCCCCCGGCGTCAAAGAGGTGCGATCCATCGGATTGATCGGTGCTGTGGAGATGATCCCGGACAAATGCCGCGGTGACCGGGCCCGCGCCATTTGTTTGGCCGCCCGCGCTTACGGACTGCTGACCCGTCCGGTCGGGGATTCTATAGTCCTGATGCCGCCCTACTGCATTTCCCCTGAAAACCTCACGTTGCTTTTTGAAGCACTGGAAAAAGCGATTGATTCCATTACCTAGAATGATCTACTCTGGGGGGGGGGATCTTGCCTTACGGATCATTTGCCCTTCCGGGAAAATGGCTATTGAAGCGCGGGATGTATTTTGAGAGAGTGTGAGGTCTATGACAGCCATCCAGAAAGCCCGTCGGGTCTTTGATATTGAAATCTCCGCTTTGCGTGCCGTTCGTGCACAGATCGACGAGCAATTTGCGCGGGCTGCTGAAGTCTTGGTCGAGACCTTGAATAAAAAGGGGAAGATTATCGTCATCGGTGTCGGCAAAAGCGGCAATATCGGGACCAAAGTCGCTGCGACCTTGACCAGTACAGGCTCGACCAGTGTCTTGCTCAGTCCTTCCGACGCTTTACACGGGGATCTCGGTATCGTCAATGACGGTGACGCTGTCCTGGCCCTGAGTTATTCGGGGGAGACCGAGGAGCTCGTCCGTATCCTGCCCGCGCTCAAACGTTTTAAGGTCAAAATCATCGCCATTACCGCATCGACCCGTTCGTCCTTGGCTAAACACAGTGATGTCGTGCTTTGTGCGAAGGTGCCAAAGGAAGCTTGCCCATTTAATCTCGCTCCGACCTCCAGCACCACAGCCATGCTTGTCCTCGGCGATGCTCTTGCCATGACCGTTTTACAAATCCGTGGGTTTAAGGAAAAGGATTTTGCTCGGTTCCACCCCGGTGGCTCCATCGGGCGTACTCTTTTGAATAAAGTCACCGACATCATGCGCACCGGCAAAAAAATGGCCTCGACGAAATCTGGGGTCACCGTAAAAACCGCCCTCGCGGCCATGATCCGGGCCAAATGCGGGTCGGTCTGCATTATCGATGCACGCGGCAAATTGCTCGGGGTCTTCACCGACGGGGATCTCCGGCGGCATTTTTCTGATGAAGACCTCATGACCCGAAAAATCGATGATGTCATGACTCGCCGCCCGATTACCATCCGGGATAATGCCTTGGCCGCCGAAGCCCTGAAAATTTTCGATGAGCACACTATTGACGATTTGGTGGTTGTCGATAAGCTGGGTCGTCCTGTCGGACTGATTGATTCCCAGGATTTACCAAAACTCAAAGTTCTTTAAAGGATGCAAAAAAAGTATGGCTATTCAAGCAAATGACGTGCGTAAAGGCATGGCGATCAAGTATAATAATGACGTCTGCATGGTTCTCGAAACAACCCACCGTACCCCGGGCAATTTGCGCGCTTTTGTCCAAGCGACCATCCGTAGTTTAAAGACGAATAAATCCAGCGATATCCGCTTTAGCTCCACCGAAAAGGTCGAAGTCGTCGATGTCTCCCGCTCTAAATATGAATTCAGCTACATGGACGCTGAAGCCTTTGTTTTTACTGAACCCACCACTTTCGAGACGATTACCCTCCAGCCTGACATGGTCGGTGATGCGAAAAACTTTATCACGGACAATCAATCTGTCGAAGTCACCTTTGTCGAAGACATTCCTGTCATCATCGAGCTGCCTCCCACCGTTTCTCTCAAAGTCACTGAATCCGCCGACGGCGTCAAAGGGGACTCCGCTAATAACGTCATGAAACCGGCCAAACTCGAAACGGGCATTTCCATCCAAGTCCCTCTTTTTATTAAAGAAGGCGAGATTATCAAAGTCGATACACGCACAGGTGATTACGTCAGCCGCGCATAATCAATAGTGATAACCGCAGTCTCTATCTTTTATTAACCCGCAGGAAGTTATCAGTGTCCTGCGGGTTTTTTACTGCTCCGATAAAAAGTAAACAAGCCTCGACCCCTGGATATAGGTTTATCCAAGGGTATCTTCACGACGAAGATCACGAAAGATACGAATGAGGAGGAGTTTTTTCCGAATGGAGGGACAGGCTTCCGCATGTCCGAGACCACGGGACCAAGCCGGAATTTGTCACGGGCAGGGAGATTTCACGACGAAGATCACGAAAGATACGAATGAGGATGAGTTTTTTCCGAATGGAGGGACAGGCTTCCGCATGTCCGAGACCACGGGACCAAGCCGGAATTTGTCCGTGAAACCCAAAAGCCCCCTCGTGAAACTCCGGGCATGCGGAAGCCTGCCCATCCAGTTCTGAGGAGCAAATTGCTCCGGGCGGAAGCATGTCCCTCCAGTTTGGGACATCCGGCGTTTGGCAACGG
>ENA-ORBV01011186-ORBV01011186.1-microbial-mat-metagenome-genome-assembly--contig:-NODE-11186-length-14165-cov-4.081204_pt1 | contig 14165 bp, 7 predicted proteins | sample MGYA00237777_ERZ505514 | MGnify/ENA primary metagenome ERZ505514 (study PRJEB26160, sample SAMN06269048) | microbial mat metagenome | isolation source: Oligotrophic lake microbial mat | place...
TTTTTTTTTTCAAGTAGAAGACGGCATACGATATTCGCCTTAGTCTCGTGGGCTCGGAGATGTGTATAAGAGACAGGGTTTGTTGCGCGACCCTGGTTTTGGTGGCTGTAGCCAGAGGCTCACCAGTGTTGGGGTTGCGGTCGAATTGAGGAAAGTTGCTCGATGTGATGTCGATGCGGATGCGGTGGCCCGCCTGGAAAGTGTTGGCGGTACCGGCCATATCGACGGTGAATTCGTAGCTTGTATTTGGAGTCAGTAGTTCCGGCTTGTCGAGGCCGTTACGGAAACGTGCGCGGAGGATTCCTTCGGCTATTGGCATAGCAAAGCCATTGGGGTAAACGTCGATCAGCTTGACCATCCAGTCTGTATCGGGCCCGTCAGTGGCAGCCGTAAGCTTCATTTTGACGGGGCCCGCGATGGTGATCGGATCCTTGAGAAAGTCTCCGGTGTAGACGAGAACGTCTTCCCGTTGCTCGATTGGGCGCTGGTCCTTAGGCCCCGCAAGAGTCGGGGTACCGCAACAGTTGTTGCCGCCGAGGGTCATGACGGGGTTTTGAGGGTCGTATCGATATTGATCGGTCGCAGCCGAGGCTGGTTTGTCGAAACTGAGCGTTCCGCCACTGCGGACAGAATTGGCTGGAGACTTGGCTGCCAGATAGAGTTCACGGAACTTGGTATTGGGGATGGGCCAATCGGCTTCGCTGCGCCACTTGTTGACGCCCATATAGAACAGATTCACTGGCATGTTGTTATCCAGGCCGTTCTTGAGGCCCTTGACGTGGAAGTCGAAGAAGCGGAGCTCTTCTTCGAACTGGTCGATCATGGCGTCTTTGCCGAAATCAACGTCGCCGTACTTCTGTGTTGGGCCGTGGCCCCAGGGGCCGATGATCATGCGGCTGTGTTTGCGGGCCGCATCGGTGGCAGCCTTCTGCTTCATCATCGTGTAGCCATTGATCGTGCCGGCGAGGAAGATATCAAACCAGCCGCCGGAGACTTCTGCCGGGACTTTCATCTTGTCCATGCGCTCTTCGTCGCTAATGGATTTCCAATAAGCGTCATAGGAAGGGTGAGCGAGCCAGTCCCGGTAGTGCTTCACCTCTGAGCCAGCGCTTTTGAGATCTCCGGTTGCCAGTGGCAGATGACGAAGGATGTTTTCGTATTTGAGCTCTTCCGGGGTGTAGGCTTCGGTGTGCCAATACTGCGGGAGCATGATTCGGTTGGGCATGCGCACCACGCCCCAGCCGTAGTTGAAGCTGAGACGGAAGGCACCGCCGTGAGTAATCCAATTCGCGTAGAGGTTGGTGGATGCCAGGGCAGGGAACATGGCAACCAGGCTGGGTGGTTGCTGACTGGCCGCAGCCCACTGAACATGACCGAGGTAAGAGCCTCCCTGCATTGCTACTTTTCCATTTGAGAAGTTCTGTTTGGCTGCCCATTCGATGCAGTCGTAGCCGTCGGCGGCTTCAAAGCGAAACGGATCCCAATTGCCACCGGATTCGTAGCGACCCCGGTTGTCTGTTACAACGACGGAGTAGCCGCGCTGGGCAAACTTGATCATGGTCTCGTGGATACCATCGCGCTGCAGGCCGTAGGGAGTGCGAACGAGGATGGTTGGGTAGCGGCCTTCTGCTGCGGGTCTATAGACGTCCGCGAAAAGCGAAACGCCGTCTCGCATGGGAACGGCCTTGTGGCGTTCGATACGAATTTCGTTCATGTAGGGTTTGCCTCCCGGCTCTGCTGCGAAGGTGAGCAGAGAGGTGAGGGCTAAAAATGATATTGTCTTCATCGAGCTTCTCTGGATTTTATAGAATCTAGACAGCCTCATGTTGAAATATTTGATTTTTGTGTCGGTCGGCTTCGCGGCAGATGGAACCTTGCCGGAGAAGGCTACAGCGATTTTAAGCAAGAATTGCTACTCCTGCCATGGGAGTGCGGCCATGGCGGGATTGCGTCTAGATCAGGCAGGGGACCTCTCAGACGGCATTGTTGTGCCCGGGAAACCAGAAGAAAGCCGCCTACTTTTGATGATGACCGGCAAGGGCAGGGCGATGATGCCCCCTACGGGCAAGTTGAAAGAGGCAGAGTTGGCTGTGATTCGAGAGTGGATCAAGAGTGGAGCGAAATGGCCCGAGACGGGCGGAGTTGCAAAAGCTGAAACACCAAAGTGGTGGTCTTTCGAGAAAGTAAAGCCAGTCGAGGTGCCACAGGTTGGCCAGGGCTGGGCTCGAAACGACATTGATCGTTTTATCGCTGCCAAACACGCTGAGAAGGGACTGAAACCTGCCAAGGAAGCAGATCGCCGAACTTTGGCTCGCCGATTGAGCTACGACCTGACAGGATTGCCTCCGACTGCAGAAGCGATTTCTGAGTTTGAGGTGGATTCAAAGCCGGATGCCTACGAACGCATGGTGGATCGACTCCTGGCGTCTAAACATTATGGCGAGAAGTGGGGCAAACACTGGCTGGATCTGGTGCGTTACGGAGATACAGCCGGATTTGAGCAGGACCCCTATACTCTTTACGCCTGGCGCTATCGCGACTACGTGATTGAAAGTTTTAATTCCGACAAACCCTACAACATCTTTGTAAAGGAGCAATTGGCAGGGGACGAATTGTACGAAGACCCCGCGCAGCAACAGGGTACAGGGTATTATTCCGTTGGTCCCAATCGGGACATGCTTTACAAGGTTGAAGACATCAATCGTGTGGAAAGCTTGACCGACTTTACCGATACGACTTCAAGCGTCTTTTTGGGCTTAACCGTGGGTTGCGCCCGGTGTCACGATCACAAATACGATCCGATTCCGCAGAAAGATTATTATCGTCTCCAAGCGGTCTTTACCCCGTTTCAGAAGAGCAACGTGTTTCTGCACTACAACAATGCTCGTGGCTATAACTTGGGCGAAGTAACTCGTAACTTCAAGCTTTACGATATTGGCGCAGAACTGGCCTCACTCAAGAAGCCCTACTTCGAGCGGATGAAGGCAGAGCGTTTATCCAAGTTGACTGCGGAAGTTCAAGCGGCCTTTGCTGTGGATGAAGAGAAGCGAAGTCCAGTGCAGAAGGCTCTTCATGATGAGCACATGAAGCGTGTGAATCCCAGCGATGACCAGATCTGGCGCGTATTGAACGATGGCGATAAGGAGATGCTTGAGAAGCTGAAGAATCGATTGCTTGCGCTCTATGGGAACTTTGGCCCAGGCCCTCTTGCCCCTGGTATGACCGATGTTGGGCGGGAGGCACCAAAGACTTTTGTACCCGGGAAAGGTACTGCCTTCGGGGAAGAAGTACAGCCCGGCTTTTTAAGTGCATTGGGTGGTGGAAACATTCCGGCACCCGCACTCGATTCTCTGACCACAAAGCGTCGCGCTGCCCTGGCCGAGTGGATCGCAAGCCCTGAGAATCCTTTGACAGCAAGGGTGATGGTGAATCGCATTTGGCAGTTCCACTTTGGGCGTGGCCTGGTAGCGAGTTCCAGCGACTACGGGACACGCGGTTCTGCTCCAAGTCATCCTCAGTTATTGGATTATTTGGCGAAGAAGTTTGTGGATGACGGATGGAGCATGAAGAAGCTGCACCGCAAGATTTTGCTATCGGCCTCTTATCGCCAATCTGCTTCCGGATCAGTGGAAGGGCGCGAGAAGGACCCCGAAAACCAATATCTTTCTTACTTCACGCGGAGGCGTCTTGAGGCTGAAGAAATTCGGGATGCCGTGCTGGCAACAACAGGAACATTGAACACCAAGATGTTTGGACGTCCGGTGGTGCCGGCCCTTGCGCAAGAAGAACTCTATGGAATGAGCCAGCCACCCAATAACGCATGGCCAGTAACTTCGGATGTGACGGAGCATACACGAAGATCCATCTATATGTTGTCTCGCCGTACATACCGAATGCCAATGCTCGAAGTTTTTGATCAGCCGGAAGGAGTCTTGAGTTGTTCGCGACGCGAGAGTTCTACAACATCGACCCAAAGTCTGAGTCTACTCAACAGCAAGTTTACGGTAGATCAGGCCGTTGCTCTAGCCAAAATTGCGGATATCAAATCCATTTGGCTGAAGGTTTTTCAGCGAATTCCTGATGAAAACGAAGTCGCCATGGCCAACGAATTTCTATCGCGCCAGGGCAAATTACTGGGCAACGAAGCGGCAGCGCGCAAAGAGCTAGTGCGCGGCCTGTTGAACACCAACGAATTTTTGTACATCGACTAAGGATCTGAAATGACTTACGAAAAATCACGGCGGCAATTCTTTCTGGATGCAGGCAAAGGGTTTGGGTCTGTTGCCTTGGCAAATATGGTTTCTCAGGCAGCAGAACAGGCCAAAGCTAAACGAGTTATTTTCCTGTTCATGCATGGTGGCGTGAGCCATGTCGATACATTTGATCCGAAGCCGTCTCTGGCCAAGTACGACGGGCAGCCTCTTCCAGGCAGTTTTGGGCAGGGCTTGATCACGAGTCGTATCGACTTCCGCAAAGCCCTCATGCGTGGTAGCCCCTGGAACTTTACCAAGTCAGGCAAGAGTGGACTTGAGATCAGTGATCTCTATCCTCATGTGCAAAAACATGCCGACAAAATCGCCGTCATCCGCAGTTGTTTCGGGGATGCCTTTGATCACGCACCTGCCATTTATTTGCGTGCTAGTGGAAGCCAGTTTCCTGGTCGTCCGTCGTTAGGGGCTTGGTCAGTCTATGGACTAGGGAGCGAGAACAAAAATCTTCCTTCCTTTGTTGTGATGAGCGATGGGGCGATGAAGAGTGGCGCTGGTGCTTACGGCAGCGGCTATCTGCCAGCCGTCTATCAGGGGACGGTGTTTCGTGGAGGACAGAGTCCGGTCTTGCATCTGGCTTCCCCCGAAGGTGTTACCAACGAGGCACAGAAAGAAACATTAGGGCTGATCCACCGCATGAATCGCAAGTACTCGGCCACCCGCGAAGAGGATTCCACGCTTGATGCGCGAGTGGCTTCCTATGAGCTTGCTTACCGAATGCAGTCGGAAGCTCCAGACATTGTTGATTTAAGTAAGGAGAGCGAGCAGACCAGGAAGCTATACGGCATTGGCGAACCAATGACCGATGACTTCGGTCGCAAGTGTCTTCTGGCGCGGCGGCTTGTCGAGCGCGGCGTACGCTTTGTACAGCTTTACTCAGGCACAAACCTTGGTGATGACTGGGATGATGCCCACAACGATCTACTGGGAAGCCACAATAAGATGGCAAAGAAGAGCGATCAGCCGATTGCCGGATTGCTGGCTGATCTTGAAGGGCGCGGATTGCTCGATTCGACGCTTGTTGTGTGGTCGACAGAGTTTGGACGGACGCCACTGGCAGAGGGCAAAAACGGCCGTGATCATCATCCGTATGGCTTCTCGATGTGGATGGCTGGAGCGGGGATTCGTGGTGGGCGCGCTCTTGGGGCCACCGATGAATTTGGGCTAAGAGCGGTGGAGGAGCGCAAGGATGTGCACGACATGCATGCCACAATTTTCCGCATGCTCGGCATGGATCACACCAAGGTGACGTATCGCTTTCAGGGTCGAGACCAGCGCCTCACAGATGTACATGGCGAAGGTGAATTTACCTCCTGGTTGACGGAGAAGGCTTGACCGGCTTTTTCTGATTCGGAGTCGGCTTGGATGAAGAGGGCCTTGCTGGTGCTCTCCTGATCGCGGTCGGTTTGGCTGCTGACCGGGTCACTCGTGTAGGAGCCGATCTTGCTGGCTTGCCCTTAACCACCGGCGTGCGCATTGGCTTGGGCCTAGCTACCATTTGCGGTACGACTGCATAGCCCGCGTTTGCGAATTTTGGGTTCGCTTGTTCCATCGACGGCAGGCCGACATGATACTGCCGGGCCACAGATTCAAGCGTTTCGCCATCCTGCAACCGGTGCAGGCGCCAGGTGTCGCGCTTATCTGGTGGAACCAGATTGAATGCTGCGGAAACATCGGCCGCCGTATTCTTGGGTACACGAAGGAAGTAGCCGGGAGGAACCACATTGCGAAGGATGGCCGGGTTCATGTCCTGCACAGTTGTGACCGGGATTTGTGCCGCATCCGCCGCAAGCTGCAGGCTGGTACTCGAGTAGACTTCAATCGTGTCGTAGTCCAGAGGGGTCTCAAGTTGGAGATCGGCCAGACCGTAATCCACCGGATTTTTCATGATGATCGTAAGTGCCAGAATGATCGGCACATAATTGGTGGTTTCGATCGGGACGGCATGACGATTACGAAGCTCCCAATAGTCGGCGTAGGCAGTTTTTTGAACAGCGCGATCCACGCAACCCGGGCCGCAATTGTAGGCAGCCAGGGCCAAGTGCCAATCGCCAAATTCTTGATACAGATCGCGCAGGTGTTTGGCGGCCGCTCTGGTGGAGCGTTCCGGGTCGAGACGATCGTCTGTCCAGGGGCCTTGATTCAGGCCGTAGGTCTGACCCGTTGCCTTGATAAATTGCCACATGCCGACGGCTGCTTTGTAGGACACGGCTCGCGGGAGGAAGCCGGATTCTGCTTGTGCGAGGTAGATCAATTCAGCAGGGACACCTTCTTCGGCCAGGATTCGGAAGATCATTGGCCGATAGCGACCGGAGCGCTTGAGAGCATATTCAAGAGTCTTGCGACCTTTGCCGTTGGCGAAGTAGTTGATGAAGCCAAGTACGGTATCGTTGACCACCAAGGGAAGCTGCGAAATGGTGCTCTGGATTTCCTTTTGGACTTTGGACTTCATGCGTGGATCGACCGGGAAGGTAAGTTCTCGAATATCGTCGAGTGGAGACTTGTCAAAGCGCACGTCATCGAGACTGCGGGCGGCACCAAGGGACTCAAGGTCTATCGTGTAGATTTCCTCAGCAAGGTTTTGCGTGAAGCGATCAATGGCGTCCCGGTCTGGATCTTTCTCTGCGGTTTCGAGAAGATGATCGATGGCGCGATCAAAAAGGCGTCTGGCTTCGTTTGAATCACCTGCCGTAATGGCCGCACGGCCTTCACTGACCCATGCTTCAGCTTGTTTAACGCGAGGATGATTTGCGATGGCGGCCAACGGGTTGCGTTGGACAGCCAGAACAGAGCTCTGTTGGGCGTTGAGGCCAGGTAGCAGGAGTACTGCGAGGCAGAGAATAGATTGTATTACCTTCATCAGTTGGGACTTCTTTAGTTTACGGGACTTCGCATTAAGATAAAGTTAAAGTTCATATGAAGATCCTGCTAATTCTGGTTTCTGCGCTGACCCTGGCGGCGGCCGATCGGGTTGATTTTCGACGCGATGTACGGCCCATCCTTAGCGATTCCTGCTTTCATTGCCACGGTCCCGCACAAGATACGCGTATGGCCGGATTACGGCTGGATGTGAAGGCCGAGGCCTTTGCCGTTCGCAAGCGCGGCGCTGCCATTGTGGCCGGGAATCCCGACCAAAGCCTAATCCTCAAGCGAATCCTGCATGAGAAGCCGGCTTTACGGATGCCGCCGGTTGCCTCTCACAAGACGGTGAGCAAGGCCCAGGTGGAGACACTGAAGCGTTGGATAGAACAGGGAGCAGACTGGCAGGAACATTGGTCATTTACCGCACCGGTGAAGGCGAAGCTTCCTGAGATTTCAGAGCCGCGTTGGTCTGCTAATGCGATTGACCGTTTTCTTTACGCTCGATTGGCCAAAGAGGCGTTGACACCTACGGCTGAGGCAGATCGAAGAACGCTGGCCCGGCGCGTAGCGCTGGATGCTACAGGGCTGCCTCCAGAACCAGTCGAAGTCGAAGCATTTCTAAAAGACACAAGACCGGACGCCTATGAACAGTACGTGGATCGAATGCTTGCCTCGCAGCATTATGGGGAACATCGAGCTCGCTATTGGCTCGATGCGGCTCGTTATGCCGACACTCACGGGTTGCATATCGACAACTATCGCGAGATGTGGCTCTTCCGTGACTGGGTGATTCAGGCCTTCAATAAAAACTTGTCCTTTGATGTTTTTACTCGCGATCAGCTAGCTGGCGACCTTGTGGCAAAGCCCACCAGGGATCAACTGATCGCTTCGGGTTTTCATCGCAACAACGTCACAACCAATGAGGGTGGAGTGATTGAGGATGAAGTTGCGGCCATGTATGCGAAGGATCGTGTGGATACTACCTCCACTGTCTTCATGGGCTTGACGGTTGGTTGTGCCACCTGCCACGACCACAAGTTTGATCCGATTACTCAAAAAGATTTCTATTCGATGGCTGCGTTTTTCCGCAACACAACGCAGAAGCCACTGGACGGCAATATCAGCGATACGCCTCCAGTGATCTTTCAGGCCAAGCCCGCAGATGAAGCCCGTTGGGCGAAGTTGGATTCAGAACTGATTGGCTTGCGTGGGCGGCGAGGGCTGCGCGCAGATCTGTTATCTGCCAAGGCCAAGCCCGAGATCAAATTGCCGAAGCAGTATCTACCGGTATGGAGCTTGGACAAGATCGAATTCCCAGCCGGGGCTGAAACCAAGGAAGAGGCTGGCTTCAACAAGATTCAGGCCGATCTGCCCTTTACAGTATCGATGTGGGTTTACTATCCAAAGCCAGATGACAACTGGACCCTGATGTCTCAGATCAATGCCAAGGAAGAGGATGGAAGCAAAATTCGAGGATGGACAATCGAAATCCAGGGCAGGTCGCCAGTGATCAAGTTGATTGGCAATGAGGCGCAGCCGATTACTGCACGTGGTGGAAATGCCGCCAAGATGGTGCCTGAAAATTGGTATCACCTGGCCTTCACCTACGATGGTGCCAGACAGAAGAAGGATTCTCTGGAGCTTTATTTTAATGGATCGAAGATTGCTCACGATGGCAAGCAGGAATCTTCGCGGCCGGGGTTGAAAGGATCGATCCTCAACAGCGAGCCGTTGCGCCTGGGCGGGGATGGAAACAAGCGGAAGTTCACAGGTGGAGCGCTCAAGGATGTCCGGATCTACAACCGGGTCCTTTCAAGTGAAGAAATTGGTGTGCTTGAAATGCTTCCTCGGGCAACCGAGGGTAAGCCTGTTGAGTTGTCGCGTGTATGGTCGGCGATTCACGACGGCGAGACGCGTAAGGTGATGACGAAGATCGCGCAAGTGGAACAAGAGCGAAAGCAGATCTTGCGTCGAGGTGCAATTACCCATGTGATGGTGGAGCGCGACGATCAGAAGCCGATGGCCAACATTCTGTTCCGTGGTATGTACGATCAGCCTCGTGACAAGGTGGAAGCGGATGTCCCTGGGGTACTGGGTGGACTTGGCGCTGGAGTGGAGAAGAATCGTCTTGGGTTGGCCCAGTGGTTGCTGAAGCCCGAGAATCCCTTATTTGCCCGTGCTGCCGTGAATCGGTTTTGGCAGGAAGTGTTTGGCACTGGTCTTGTCAAAACCAGTGAAGATCTGGGCAGTCAGGGCGAAGCCCCAAGTCATCCTGAGTTGCTCGACTGGCTGGCGGTAGACTTCCGGGAGAATGGCTGGGATGTCCGTCGATTGATGCGTCTGATGCTGACTTCGGCTGCATATAAGCAGCAGGCTGTTGCGACTGAAGAAAAGCTGAAGAAGGATGGCGATAACCGCCTATTGAGCCGCGGCCCGCGCTTCCGTATGGATGCCGAGGCTGTTCGTGACTATGCGCTTACGGCAAGTGGATTGTTGGTTCGCAAAGTGGGGGGCCCGAGCGTGAGGCCTTATCAACCGGAACGGATTTGGGAGACGGTTGCGATGGACGGATCCGATACACGGTTCTACACGCAGGATCATGGAGAGAATCTTTACAGGCGAAGTCTCTACACATTCTGGAAACGAAGTGCGCCGCCTCCATCCATGGACATCTTCAATGCGCCTTCGCGTGAGAATTGCACAGTTCGACGGGAACGTACGAACACTCCTTTGCAAGCTTTGCTCACGATGAACGATGTGCAGTTTGTGGAGGCTGCCCGTGTGTTGGCACAACATGCAATTGAAGCGCACAAGAATAACTTTGATGAGCAGCTCGATTATTTGACCGACCGGTTGACCAGCCGCCGTTTCGAGGGTCGCGAGCGGGAGATTGTACGGGCTTCTTATCGCGATTTTCTGCGTCATTATGACAGCCGGCTCGATGATGCCAAAAAACTGATTGCTGCAGGCGAGAGCAAAGGCAACACGAAGTTGAACGCGCCTGAGTTTGCCGCGCTCACCATGGTGGCCAATGAATTGATGAATCTCGATGAGGTACTGAACAAGTGAAGCATGAACAAGATGCAGTGATGCTCGAGACGCGTCGCCAATTGATTGGCCGCGGAGCGCGTGGCTTCGGAGCTTTGGCCTTGAGCAGCCTGATGGCTCAAGGCAAGGAATTGCCTCATTTTGCCCCCAAGGCAAAGCGCGCGATCTACCTGCATATGGTGGGCGCTCCACCGCAGATGGACCTTTTCGATTACAAGCCCGGGATGAAGGATTGGTTTGATAAGGATCTTCCAGCCAGCATTCGGCAGGGGCAGCGGCTCACGACGATGACCAGTGGTCAAAGCCGGTTCCCGATTGCTCCCAGTGTGTTTAAGTTTGCTCAACATGGCAAGAGTGGGGCATGGATCAGCGAGTTGATGCCCAACGTTGCCAAGATGGCTGACGACATCACGATCATTCGTTCGATGAACACAGAGGCGATCAATCACGAGCCGGCCATCACCTTTATTCAGACGGGCAATCAGGTAGCGGGCCGCCCTTGCATTGGAAGCTGGATCGCCTACGGTCTTGGCAGCATGAACCAGGATCTTCCAACTTTTGTGGTGTTGAATGCAAATCATACTCATCCGAAGGCAAATGTACAGGCGATCTCAGCGCGACTGTGGAGCGCTGGCTTCTTGAGCGCCCAGTATTCGGGCGTGTCTTTGCGGAGTGCGGGTGACCCCGTGCTCTATGTGAAGAATCCGGACGGAGTGCCTGTGGAGATGCGTCGACGGATGCTCGATGCCTTGGGTGAGCTGAACCAGATCACCTACGAAAAGCACGCTGATACTGAAACCAAAAGCAGGATTGCCCAGTACGAGATGGCATTCCGTATGCAATCGAGCGTTCCGGATTTGACTGACTTATCCAAGGAGCCGGATAGCACATACAAGCTCTATGGTGAGGAAGCACGCAAGCCCGGCACTTTTGCCAATCAGGCTTTGATGGCTCGGCGGCTGGTGGAGCGGGGCGTTCGATTCGTACAGCTTTATATGCGCGGATGGGACGTCCACGGCTTGTTGCCCGAGGTGTTGCCATCACAGTGTAAGGATGTCGATCAAGCTTTGTATGGATTGGTACAGGACTTGAAGCAGCGCGGCATGCTGGACGAAACACTTGTGGTGTGGGGCGGGGAATTCGGTCGTACGATCTATTCGCAAGGCAAGCTCACTGCAACCGATTACGGCCGGGATCATCATCCACGATGCTTCTCTCTCTGGATGGCCGGTGGTGGTTCGAAGCCCGGAATTGTTCACGGTGAGACGGATGAGTTTAGCTACAACATTGTTCGCGACCCGGTTCATGTAAGGGATTTCCAGGCCACTATGCTGCATCTCTTCGGTGTGGATCATGAACGGTTCACCTATAAATACCAGGGCTTGGACCAGAAGCTGACTGGAGTTGAGAAGGCGCACGTGGTGAAGGGGCTCGTCGCCTGAGTACGCCACAGGGTTGGCTTGCCATTGTAGATGAAGTTGAAAAGCTGACACACGAAGTAGACCGCAATGCTCTGCGGATCTGGTTTGCCACTTGGCCGCTTCTGGTAAAGGAAGTGGTGAACGGTGAACCTCAAGGATCGAAGAGACTGCTCTTCTTCCAGATGAATGGGCAATTTCGACTGGAGAATTTACCAGATCAGTCGCACCAGTTTTTGTATGGCCACCGCTACTGGCCAGCGATCAAGAAAGCGATCGATGCAAGTGGAGAAGGTGATTTGTATTCCAGGGTAGAAGCTACTGCAAACAAGAGCGGCGCTCCAGTTGATTTCGCAATGGCCATGTCTGCCGTGGCATACATGACTCTCGAACAGTGTGGCAGCGGTTTTCTATCCACTTCTTACGAGCCTTCTGTGGTGAAGGAAAAGCCTGAAGATTGGTTGCGGCGAAGAGCCACTCCCATGCGTCCATCTTTGATGGAGCGGCTCAAGGGCAAGAGCAGTTGCGAGCGCGTGATCTTTGACGAGAAGGATCCTCAAGGCTGGTTCGCTATTCAAGCAACGCAGGACATCACTACCGCAGCAGAGCTTGACAAGCGCCCCTTTCATGAAACTGATGGCCGGTGTTATGAAGGCATGGGACCAATCCCGGTGGACTGCCGGTCTGGCTCTTGCGGAACCTGCTGGGTTGGCATCTTGGGAGGAAACGAGAAGCTCGACCCGGTGGAAGAATTTGAACGCAAACGAATCGAATACTTTGGTTACTGGGATAGCGGCTTTGTCGACGCGATGGGGGAACGACCGCTGATTCGATTGTCTTGTCAGACCAAGGCTAACGGCAGCGTGAGCATCGTAATCCCACCCTGGAATGGAGTCTTTGGCTGTTCCCGCCGCGAGAAAGAATCAGGGGGCTGAGCAAGTCACCAAAAGCGTTTAAAACAGCAATGGCTTTTAGCGCCAGTCAACCACTGCCTTAAGAATGCCGTTTGCTGGATCGGTCCAACCAGCAAAGCGATCTGTCATCTGATCGACTGGGCAGAGGTCGCTGACCCAATGTTTGGTGTTGATACGACCGGCTTCGGCTTCGTTGAGAATGTACTGGTGTTCTTCGGGTAGAGCATTTCTGGAACTTAAAATTGTCAGCTCTCTCCGGTGAAACGGATCCGGGTCGTGGAAAGTTACATCGCCGACGAAGAGCCCAACGAAGATCAATTTGCCGCCGGCCCCCACATAACTGAAGGCCTCCTCCATTGAGTTCTTGTTGCCAGTGCAATCAAAGATCAGGGTTGGCAATTCAGGGGTTTGATCGAGCACAGATTCATTGGACGAATGCACTACCGCTGCACCCATGTATTTTTCGGAGAAGGCTCGGCGTTCGGGGCTGAGATCGAGTACTTCAAAGCGGACGCCCTTCAGCCGGAGAAACTCCATCACAGTGCAGCCGATCGGGCCAGCACCGATGACCAGGGCACGTTCTCCTGCTTTAGGTTGCGACCGGTTTACTGCATGGCAACCGATACCAAGCGTTTCGATGAGTGCTAACTCCTCGAGCGAAAGTGATTTGGAGGGATAGAGGTGCGCGGCCGGGAGGATCATCTCTTCGCGCATACCGCCATCGGTATGAACACCCAGGACTTTGAGACTGATGCAGCAATTGGATTTGCCGGCACGACATGATATGCACTCGCCGCATGACATGTAGGGATTGACGGCACAAAGGTCGCCGGGAACGACATTGGTGACACCGGGGCCCGTCGTTAAGACTTCGACTCCCAATTCGTGGCCGAGGATCCTGGGGTACGAGAAGAAAGGTTGACGGCCCTTGAAGGCATGAAGGTCGGTGCCACAGATTCCAACGGTGCGGATTCGCACGAGGGCTTCGCCTGCTTCAGGATTATTGGCTGACGGGAGATTCGTCCATTGGAAGTCTCCAGGCTGGTTGAGGGAAATTGCTCGCATCTTAGGCAATTGTATGTGGATTGAGGAGTGATAGGTTGGTAAGTGCATGGTGTTGCGATTATTTTTACTTTTCGGAATGATTTTGGGGTTTGGTTCGGCCGCAGATTTCGTCAACGAAATCCATCCGATCCTGGCCAGCCGATGCCTCAGTTGTCATAGCGGCGCGAAGCCTCAGGCCGGGCTTGATTTGTCTAAAAAAGAAGGGGCGGAGAAAGTACTTGACGTCCTGATCGCAAGGGTTGAGGGCCGGGCTGGACGAGTGATGCCGCCAGTTGGCAAGCCGCTTGAGGCCAGGCAAATTGAACTCTTGAAAAACTGGGTTGCTGAGGGTGCCCCGTGGGTGGATGTGCAGAAGAACAAGATGCCGGATTGGGTGGCACCGCTTGCACCGAGATTGGTGGATTTGCCGGCCGGAGCAGGGAACCCCATTGACCGCTTTCTCGGCAGCCCCGCTAAAGGCTTGGCAGTGGATTCAACCTTTGCTCGCCGGGCGTTTCTTGACCTTTGGGGAATTACGCCGAGCCCGCAAGACCTCGATCGTTTTGAAGCCGAACCAAGCGTGGCAAAGCGAGCGCGGCTGATCGAGCGCC
>ENA-ORBV01011187-ORBV01011187.1-microbial-mat-metagenome-genome-assembly--contig:-NODE-11187-length-14164-cov-3.240860_pt1 | contig 14164 bp, 15 predicted proteins | sample MGYA00237777_ERZ505514 | MGnify/ENA primary metagenome ERZ505514 (study PRJEB26160, sample SAMN06269048) | microbial mat metagenome | isolation source: Oligotrophic lake microbial mat | place...
TTTCACAGCAGCGCGCTCAGCAACGAAATCAGTCATGCCGTCGTGGAGTACGCGGGGTCGACAGACGGCGCCAGTGGCAACGTCACGATGTCTAGCGAGGGCGGCGGTCGTATCAAGCTGACGTCCACCGTTCTCCGCCGCGGCGCTAGGTTCGGGTTGACTGTGCTCGAGACCGGCGGGCTCGTCGAATTCGCCAACAACACGATCACTGAAAACGAAGGCGGCGCAATTCGCGTCGCGGTTTCAGTGGTGCACGAGCTGAACGGCCAGGAGAACAACGTTTCGGACAACGGCAAGGACAACCAGGTTTCCATTGAGGGCCTCGCCGGTCGTGTTGAAGGTGAGGTTGTCTGGCCCAACCTGAGCCCAGCAATCTACCGCGTCAATCCGACAGGAGGCGGAGCGACCGACATTAGGGTGCGAGGTCACCTCACCGTCGAGGCTGGTGCGGTGTTCGAGTTCGTCGGTGGCAGCGGTATCGCGGTCGATGGCGGCAGCGCTGGTCTCGCCGCTATCGGAACGAAAGAGAAGACCATCGTATTTCGCGGGGTCGACGGTTCGGGTTGGAGCGGCATCGGCTACTGCCAAAGCAATTGGTCAAGCAACGCGCTGGAGTTCGTCGATGTGCACAACGCCCTTGGGCCCGTGCCGGGTTACCTGATCTGCGGCCCGAGCTCGTCCGGAGTGGGCGTCGGCAACCTCTCCGACGACGAACCTTCCCGATTGCGCGTGAAGAACGTCAACTTTGCCGGCCCGAACAACGCGAAGTTCGACATCGGCGTGACCAAGCCATCGGTGCTGGTGCAGGAGGGGACGAATACCGGCACGGGCACCGGCGGGAAATTGCAGGTCGGGGTTGCTGGGTGAAAGCCTCGCAGATGAAACACGAAGGAGAGGAATGAACAAAATGCTGAGCCGAATTTCGGTAGCCCTGCTTCTCATGGGCCTTAGCGCCATGGGTTGTACGTCGTACCAGTACGCAAAGAACGTGAAGATGGTCTCCTTCGACGGCAACGTTGCCGAGGGACGAAGTGTCGGGCCTGTGCGAGGCGAAAGCTGCCAGGCGGCGGTGATGGGCTACCCAATCACCGAAAAGGCCTCGCTCGACAAGGCGGTCGCAGCCGCCCGGGAGAAGAACGAGCTCCGTTACCTCAACAACGTGTCGACGGAAGACGGCGGATTCGACGCCTACTTCTACGCCAAACGCTGCCTCATCGTGAAAGGAACCGGCTACCAATGAAAACCGCATTCAATCTCATCGGCCTGCTGCTGGTCATGGGCGGCTGCTCGGCGCGCTACGCCGTGCTCACCGTGCCGGCCATCTCCATGACGAATCCGTCATTCCAAAGCGGCGCCGCTGGCACGCCCATCGGTCACGTCGAGAGCACGTACTGCCGGGGCGACGACCCGATCACGTCGCAGGACAAGAACGTGGGGCTCGTCGACGAAGCGGTCATGAAGGCCCAGAAACAGTCGGGCGCCGCTTACCTGACTGACGTCACCGTTTACCGCGACGGCAGCTGCGTCATCGTCGAGGGCACCGCGATGAAGGTCGCGTCTTCAGGCTGATCACCCAACGCGGGAGCGCGACGCAGACACGCCACGCTCCCGCAAGGCCGGCCCGATGATCCAAGAAGACGCGCATGGCGAATGGCCCGCAATCCTTGTAACTATTGGCACGGGCGGCGCGTCTCGACGAAGCCGAACGGGACCTACAAGGGCCTGCTCTGGCGCCCTCACTCGCCGCGGCGGACCAGACAAAGGCATACCAAGCGCACGATCCTGGGCCCTGTCTCGTTGGCGGCAACCGCCTGGTCGTTGAGGCGGAGCGGAGCCACTCTTCGATGAGGCGCTGGCCATCGAAACGCAGCCTGGCTTTCGGGCAACCGAACATCGATGTCGGAAGCCGCATCAGCCGAAACGCCCTTCAACTCGACGTGGCCGCGCGGGGCGAGCTCCCTTGGAGCTTCACTTTTTCTGCGCAGATGGCTCTCGTGGTAGGGCCATTCTACGCAGCGGTCGCTCGGTATCCCCAGGCCTCCGGCAAGGTTCGGCTCGCCGTTGGCCACGAAGCCTGCGACACCGACGTAGCTCGATTTCGCCTCCACGACCTCAACGTCGACAAAGGCAGCGAACGCGGCACCGTGACCTTCGAGATTCAGTGTCGGCAGCGCAACGCGGTGCTGCGTGGCTGCGTTCATTTCGAACCCAAGGCACCGTGAGACCGGCGGCGCGGCACTTGTTCACAAGCTCGTTCGCCTAGGAGGGACCGCCTCCTGCTCGGAAAACGTAACCGGGAAAGCGATTGTCGCCTTCCCGGTCTCCGGCGGATCGAACTGCGCGTGTTGCACAGCCGAGGTGGCACACGCGACGACTCGTTCCGAGGGGCCAGGTCCACCATGTGACCCAGGGCTGCGCGTGCTGCTGACTCTCGTGACGGCGCCGGTCGGACTGAGCACAAGCGTGAGTCGCAGCTCACCGTCACTGCTCGAAGGGTTGGACGCGTAGCAACCTCGCATGGCCGCGCGGAGCCCCGCGATCACGCGGGCAGCATTGCTCACGTTGCCACCGAAGACCGAAGCCCCACCAACCGATGCGTTCCGAACGACGCCCGTCTTCTGGGCCGGCGGGCTCGGCGTAGAAGCCACGGTAGGCTTCGCACTCACCGCGGCGGCTGGCGCTTGGCCCGTTGAGCGGTGCGACGCCGCACGTTCTAGGGATTCGTCCGCACCTCGTACGTTTCCGCGTTGCTCACCGCGGCCGGGTGGCGCGGCCGAAGAGGCGGCGCTCGAATGGATCGGCGCAGCGCTCGCGATTGCCGTCGTGCTCGCTGCTGCGGCTGGCAGGAGCGCCTCGGGTTGGACCACTACAGCTGACGCGCTCGATGGCGAGCTCGACGGAGTGGAGCGGGCATGCCCGCCGATGTACGCGCCGAGGTCTACTGCTCGGTCGCACCCGAGGCTGCCGCAGACCGAAAGCAGGACCCAACATCGCTGTGACACTCGTGAAGCTGTTGTTTTCATGCTGATCACTTATCGGTCGGAGCCGCCAGATGGATGCGTGCAAACGCCGCAAAAGCACGTCCCGAACGCTGGGCCGGGCTTCGGTGCGACCAAGCCCACGAGCCGAGCAGCACCGCTGCCGGCAGGCTCCGCGATAGTGGGACGACGGCGGCTTCTCCTAGAGCCCCGTCGTAGAGAGCGACGGTCACGGCCACGCTGCTCCCCGCCATGAAAATCGCGGCGAGCAGGAGACAGGCTTGGGCCTGGAGGATGCGCTTCGCGCTTCGTGCGCTGGCGTTGCTGCTCGGTATCGAACGGTCTCCCGAGGGCAAGCCGATGGTTGGTGCGGGGTTGTCGTTGGGGAAGTAAGTCAATCTCAACCTGTTCAGCTGAAGCCACACGGTTCAACAGCCTTTCGGCCAGTTTGGGAGAGCCCGTGCGTGAAAAATGAAACGGGCCGCCGGTTTCCCATCCTTTCGTCGCAGGTCTGGCGATTTCGAGCACGGGCCGGGGGGAGCTGGCCGACGAGAAAACATGAGTTTCCCCGTCCCTCCGACCCGTGCCCCGCGGACCCTAGCCGATGACCGCGGTAGCGTGACGGTCGAGTACACGGTGCTGCTGGTGCTCGTGTCGCTCGTGACGGCGCTAGCTGTTGCGGGGCTCGGACCATCGCTCGTCCGCATGTTCCTGGCGCAGGAGACCTGGCTGCTCTTGGCCGTTCCCTAGGTCGCGCATTTTTCGCGCACGGACTTTCAGCGCCTGACCGAACAGGAGATTGAAAGCTCGAAACTCCGAGCACACTTCCCCACAAACACGAAAGAAGCCTGAACAATAATGGCCACCCCCACCGCCCCCATCAGCAAGCAATCCAAGTCCTCCATCGTTCGTGACGACCGCGGCCTGTCAACGGTCGAGTACGTCATTCTGCTCGTGCTCATCGCCGTCGGCGGCATCTTCCTCTGGAACAAGCTGGGCAACACGGTCATGACCAAGGTGCAGAACTCCGAAATCCGGCTCGGTGGCGAGCTGAACACCGAAAAGACCGAGCCGGATAGTCAGTAGAGCGCACACGCAACGAAAGGCGCAGGCCATGACCCCGACCAACCTGATGCTCGGCGCTGCCGTGCTCGTGAGCCTATGCGCAGCCCTTATGGATGCGCGCACCGGTCGTATTCCCAACCTCCTCACGCTGCCAACGGCTGTGCTGGGCGTCGTCCTGCACGGCTGGCTCGGCGGTCGTGAGGGGGCGGCCGCCAGCCTCTTCGGGCTCCTGGCTGCCGGCGGTATTCCGTGGCTCCTTCACCGAGGCACGAAAGGCGCCGGGATCGGCGGGGGGGACGTGAAGCTTTTTGCGGCGCTCGGTGCGCTCCTCGGCGCAGTGGTCGGGCTCCAGCTCGAGCTACTCGCCTTCATGCTGCTCGCCGCTTATGCTCTGGTACGACTGGCGTTTCTGGGCCGACTCTTCAGCGTGCTCGGCAACGTGCTGCGCCTCTTGGTCGGTCCGATTTTGCCAGCCAAGTGGCGCCGGCCGGTTGCAACCGAGGCGCTCACCGAAGTGCGCATGGGCCCGGCCATTGCCGCGGCCGCCCTTTCAGTTGCACTGGGAGACTACGTGCAGGGGCTCGCGCCATGGCTCTGAGGCTAAGGCGCGCTCCACAGTCGGACGCCGCCTTGGCGCGCGACGAGCGCGGGGTCGTGTACGTCGAGTTTCTGCTCGCATTCTTCCCCATTTTGGTCTTGTTCTTCTCGGTTTGTCAGCTCGCGTTGATCGTTTCGGCGAGGCTGGTCGTCGAACACGCCGCGCAGTCCGCGGTGCGTTCGGCCATCGTGATTCTGGACGAGCCGCCAGGTGATTTCGGAGACGCGCCACGAGGCAATCTGTCCGAAGGCCAAACAGCGCCTGATTCGAGCGCTGAGGCATTGCTGGCGGCGCTGGGTGTGAATATTCAAACGCCGGGCGGCAGGCTCGCGAATGGTAGCCCAGTTCAGGCCGTGGTCGGCGCGACGAGCGGCGAGCAAACCGGAGCCCGGATGGAGCCCATTCGGACGGCTGCGTACTTCCCGCTGCTCGCGCTGGCGCCTAGGCCGAGCACGCTGCTGGGCAGCGACGCGCAAAGCTTGGGTGACAGCCTGCCCGAGGGTTTCGGGAGCAGGATGCAGTTTGGGCTGGACTTTTCGCGCGCTGCAACCGTCGTGACCGTGCACGACGTCCCGGGGGCGGAGGCACTTGCTGCCGAGCCGATCGAGCCGAAAGCGCCGGTGACAGTCCGGGTCACGCACTTCTTTCATTGTGCGGTGCCGCTCGCTCGCACGCTGATTTGCGACACATTGTCGTCGCTGCTCACGCCCGAGAGCTCGCTCTTCGGCCTGGGAGCGCCGACGGGCAAGAATGCGGCGCTCATTCGGCGGCTGAAGCTGGCGGAGGCGCCGGACGTTCTTCAAGCCCTTGCCGGCCCGGCTTCACGCTTCGTCGTCATGACTGCGGAAGCAACGCTGCCGAACCAGGGCGCCACCTACTACCAGGCCGAGGAGAAGGCACCATGAGTTGCTTGAGTCGCCGTGGCGACGACCGAGGCGCGATCATGGTGCTCGCGCTGTTTCTCGCGATCTTCGCCATCGCGATCTTGTACACGGTGATCGGGACAGCCGAGACGGTGCTGTTTCGTGAGCGACTGCAGGATTCGGCCGATTCGGCCGCGCTGTCGAGTGCGGTCATGCACGCCCGGTCGATGAATCTTCTGGTGCTCATCAACCTGGTGATGGCGGCGCTGTTGGCGGTGCTGGTGACGATCAAGCTCATCGAGAGCATCGCCATCATCGGAGGGATCGTGGCGGCGGCGCTAGCGTGGTTCACGGGGGGCGCAACCTTGTCCGCGATACCACCGCTGCAGTCGGTGCAGAGCAACATGCACGATGCCTATGAAGAGGTGAAGGACCCCATCTACGAAGGGCTCGAGGCGCTACACAGCGTGGGCGAGGCCGTGAAGGCTGCCGCGCCGGGAGCGGCGTTCGCCGTCGCAGCCGCCGAGATCGAAGCGCACGGCAAGCCAACCGTCAAAGAAGGTGTGGTTGTCGGAACACGCTTGGATCTCCCGGTTAAGGACGGCTCGTTCGACGAGTTGTGTGGCGAGGCAGGCGAGCTGCCTCTAACGCTCACGCGGCAAGGTCTCGAAGCAGCCCAAATTCCTGTCCTTCCCACGCTCATGGAACACCTCGAAAGCCCGATGAAGTCACTCGCCAGCGAGTTCTCCGACTGGTTCTGCGGCGACAGTGACGGCGGCAGCTCCAACAGCCCTCCCGGACACAAGCAGCGCGTGACGCGGTCGTACCCGCGCATGAAGACCGCTGCTTCCGAGGATTGCGACCGTGGCGAAGGACTCGAGGACTCGGACGGTCCCAAGGACGCCAAAAACCTCAAGTGCGAGGAGAGTCAGCGAGAAGAGGAAGCCGGCAAGCCCGACAACAACACCGGCGAGTGCCCCAAGGGCAAGGATTGCTCGCTCCGCGGTCCGTACGATGCGCGCGTGACGCAAGCGCGTCGCGACTGCGCACCGACCCTGTTCCCGCCGCCGATCGAGTACTGGTACCAAGAGCGGCAGGGCCACGTCGTGTACGAGTGGACTGGCAAGTTTTGGAAGCGCGGCGAGCCTCGCTACGACGCGCCGGTGCGGCGCGGCGACAACGAGCGCGGCGTGCACCAGCCACCCTGTGGACCGCCACACGTCTCGCCTGCGATCGAGGGCTATCGCATGACCGTTCACCCGGGAGACGACGTCGAAGAAGTCATTCCGGTGTGTTCGGACGAAACGCCACCCGAGGTGCCGACGCTGGCGCCGGCTCGCGGGACCACCGAGCCCCGAGACTTTCGCGAAGTGACGCACATCCTCGGCTGCAAGCGCGAAGTGGAGGAAGATATGCCCATCGATGCGGGCGAGCCCGCCGACAATTCAGGCAACAGCAAGTCGCCCAAGGTGGTCGAAGGCGACGCGGCGCTGGGCGACGAGAATTTTCAGATCCGAGCGCTGCTGCAAGGTGACCAGCAGGCGCTCGCCGCAACTCGCGTCGTGCACCTCGCGCTTTGGGACACGCCGGAGCCGGCGCACCCGCTGGAAAAAATGAAGCGCTTTGGCGGATTTTCGGTGGCACAGGCGGAGTATTTCTACGACGGAAAGCCGAACGAACGCGACGCTTGGATGTGGAACATGAACTGGCGCGCGCGCCTACGGCGGTTTCGGTTACCAGAGGGAGATCTAACCAAGATGCGCGAAACTTGCGCCGAAATCATTGAGTCCGGCATTTGCGATACCGCATTCGACCTTGGGGCGGCCGAACGCCCCCGGTTTACTCACTGAGGGTAGCGATGAGGATTTGTCCTGCCAGTCAGCGTGGCGTAGCGACCGTCGAGGCGGTGGTCGTGCTGCCCGTGTTCGTGATCATCTTCATCTCGCTTCTTTACGTGCGGGACATCGCCGTGACAAAGCAGGCTGCGGAAGAGCAGGCGCGCACCTGCGCCTGGCTCTACACGGCTCGGGATTGCGAGGGCGCCATGCCGGCCGGCTGCGACCATGTCCTGACGGACGCGCCGGCTCCGAGCGTGATAGCCCCCGACGTCGACAAGGCATTCAACGACGGGCTCGATGCACTCAAGTCCGGAGAGACGCCCGCTGGCGGCAAGTTGGTGTCCGACGCGATCGCGCCCCTCGTGGGTAGCGCGCTCGAAGCCGCTTTCGGTCGCGCCATCGAGGCGAATACCGTGCATGCCGTCGAGCGCCCCGGCCTCTTCGGTGGCGGGCAACGAACCGTCAAGGGCCGCTACCACCTCGCCTGTAACCTCCCGCACACGACTGCCGGAAAGGTCGCCGAAGATGCTTGGGTCAAGATCCGTCCTTGGTAGGCTCGGGATACGAGCGCTGCGTCGCCGACTCGCGGGCTTGCTGCGATCAGCAGTAGCCTTCAGCACCATTGCGCTGCTCGGCTTTGCACTTTGCCTGCGATCTGCCGAGGCACGAGTCGGCGAGGCGTTGCTGGGCTTCGGTGACGAGTTGTCGCGCTGGTCGGCGGCTCGCCCGCAGTCGGCACCGCGCGCGATGACGATCAATGGTCTCGAGCTGCGGCTCATGACCTTGACGACCCAGCTTAGCGTTGCGGGTGCACTGGACCACGTACAGCAAACCTGTCGGGGTGGGCTTCTCGCTCCTGCGCTCGCTGGCAAACTCGAGGCTTCGGTCCTTGATGGTGTGTTTCGGCAGGGCACTGAACGGCAAGGCGTGCTCGCCTGTCTCGACACGGGCGGCGCGCTCGAGGTGGCCGAGCTCGCGGAGCGACTTTCAAGCGTCCAGGAGTCGGGCAACCTCAACGACCTCGGCAAGCTGCGCTATGTGCTCGCCCGTCGCTCAGGCGCCGTCACGACCTTGCTCGTGCTCTGGACCGAGGGCGACGCGCGCCTCTTCGACCTATTTCCTAAGGTAGGCGATGCTCCGGGTCACGAGCTGCGGGACTGGCCGCGCCCCCCGGGGGTGCGCCGGCTCCTCTCGGCCGCGGAGCATGGGCAGCCCTATGGGATGACGCTGCACGACGCGGGCCCTGAGTCTGCCCGAGCTCTGGAGGCCTGGTATGAAGCGGCTCTCACGAAAGCCGGCTGGGGCGTTACGCGGACCCAAGGCGGCCTCCGGGCCCGCCGGGGCGAGCGCAGCGTGCTGCTCCAAGTGCAGACCAGTAGCAGCGGCAAGACCGTAATCACCTCGGCAGAGCTGTCGTAGGGCGCTCTCTCGGCCCCGCAGCACGGCGGCGAGGCAGGGCCTGACGATTTCCCGCAGCATCCCGCCGAGGTTGACCGACGAGGCATTTGAAGGCGCCGTTCCAAGCGGGGCCTCGAAGGGTGCTTCGCATGAAACGGGTTTTTGTCATTGCAACGGCCGCAGCGGCCCTCGGAACGGCGCTTCTGGGCCACCTTTACCTGGGCCGCCTCGAAGCGGAGGTGTCGGGAGGTCCAAGGCTGGGCGTGCTCGTAGCGGCTGCCGATGTGCCAGTCGGCGCGACGCTTTCGGAGAAGCAGCTCGCCGTCCGCGACATCCCTCAGGCGTACGTCGAGGGTCGACACGTCCGAGCGAGTGAGGCCAAGAAGGTCTTGGGGAACCGCGTCGCGGGCGGCCTCAAGGCGGGGGAAGCGCTGCTCTGGAGCGACCTCGAGAAGTTTCAGAACCAAACTCGGGTCCTCTCTGGGCTGGTGCAGCAGGGCTCGCGCGCGCTGGCGATCGACAACCGCTCGGCCGACTTCCAAGGTTTGCTTCGCCCGGGCGATCGCGTGGATGTGCTGCTCACCACGGGCGGTAAGGAAGAGGGCGGGGCGACGCTCACGCTGCTCCAAAATCTGCTCGTGCTCTCCGTCGGTGCCTCGATGGTCCGACCCGATGACGACAGTGGCGGCGGTCAGAAGGCGGCGTCGCGCGGCGGCTCGGTCACGCTCAGCACCACAGTCGCACAGGCGCAGCTGCTCACCCAAGCACAACAGCGCGGGCGACTCACGCTCACGCTGCGAAACGCGGGCGACATCACGCTCGTCGAAGGGCTGCCTGAAACTACCGGCAAAGACCTCGTTCCCGCGAGAGACCCTGGCGAAAAACCTCTAACGGGCGCTCGCCGCGAGGGGATTGAACATGTGCGGTAACTGGCAGCGCACGCGGCGCATAGCGCTCGGCCTCACCCTAGGTGCGGTGGCGTTCGGCAGCGCTGGCGTGGCGGTCGCCCAGCCGACAGCAACGGCCCCGCGCAATGCTACTGCCGCATCCAACGCTGATCTGCGCGTTGAAAGCATCGACCTCCAAGTCGGGGAGCAACGGGTTATCGCGTCCGACAACGTCCGCAGCTATTCGGAGGGTCAAAAGGGAATCGTGGACGTGCGCCTCACCAAGGACGCTTCGCAGTTCGTGGTCGTGGCGCTCTCGGAGGGCTCGACGACGCTCCTCTTTCTCATGATGGACGGCTCCGAGCGACACTACCGAATCCAGGTCACCGATAAGAACGCGCCCAAGCGCCGAGGCCGCGGGACGGGGAACGTCGAAGCCCGCGACAATATCCGTCTCGACTTCTACTTCGTGCAACTGAGCAAGAACTACGGGCACCAACTCGGTATCGGCTTTCCCGGCTCGGTCGCCCCCACGTTCAGTGCGGCCTACAACGTCGCAGGCGGCCAGCTCGAGTCCGCCACCGCGGTCATCAGCAGCCAAGCCCTGCCGCGCCTCGACATGGCTCAGTCGTCGGGTTGGGCCAAGGTCCAGCGCCAAGCGGCCGTCGTGACGGCCAACGGCGAGAAGGCTTCGTTCTCGGGCGGCGGCGAGGTCAACATCCCCGTGCAAAGCGCGCTCACGAGCGGAGTGCAAAAAATCTCGTTCGGCTCTGTCATCGAGACGGAACCGAACTACGACTCGCAGACGGGCCGCATCGAGCTTAGGCTCCACGCCGACATCTCCGAGCTGGACGGGGATCGGGGCACCGGAATACCGGGCAGAACCACCGCGGAGCTGAATACGGTCGTCAACCTCGAGCTGGGCCAGTCGCTCATCCTGGCAGGCCTCACCGCCAAGAGCGAACGCAGCTCGAAGACGGGCCTCCCAGGCCTCTCTCAGATCCCGTTCATCGGTGCACTCTTTGGCAGTCACGGGCACTCCGAGGAGGAAACCGAGAACATCGTCATCATCGTGCCGAGCGTGGTGGACGCGGTATCGATGGAAGACAAACGGCGTCTCGACGACGCGCTCAAGGCCTACACGAACTATTCGGGCAACCTCGAGAAGGTCGATTTCATCCCCGCCGCCAAGCGGCAGGCGCCGCGCTCCACCGGCCCCGCGGCGTCTCCGAGGACGCGATGAAACCGAACGAGCTTCACTTCCAAGTGATTGGGCAGGGCGGAGCGGGCCGGCAAGAGCTGTCGTTTCCGGCGGATCGCTCTGTAGACATCGGAAGAGATGAAACCTCAGACATCCCGCTGCTCAGTTCCACCGTTTCACGCAAACACGCGACGGTCGAATGGACGCCTGACGGGCTCCAAGTGACCGACACCTCGTCGAACGGCACGCTCGTCAACGGCCTCTTGCTGAGGCGAGCGGCGCGGGTCATGCCCGAGGGACACGTCACGCTCTCCATCGGGTTCTTCCGCATCAAAGTATCAGGCAAGCCGCTCAAGCAGCTACTGGCAATCCCTGCAGCCGAGGAAGGTCCGAGCAGCGAGGTTCGCAGGGCGCCCACGGCTCCGCCTCCGCCACCCGAGCCGAGCTCCCCGGAAGGGGTGACGCCGAGCGACGTACGGCGAGGCATTCATCGCAAATTGCTGGAGAACCTCGACCTGCCGCTACTCGATCGCTCGGCCATCAGTGCGCCTGAGATGCGACCGCAAGTCGTGGCGGCGCTCCGCCGCATCGTGGCCGAAATGGGCAACGCTGCGCCGCGAGGGCCGGAGCAAGAAACGCTCGTGCAAGAGCTGGCCGATGAAGCTCTCGGACTTGGCCCCCTCGAGCGGCTACTGGCCGACACCGACGTGAACGAGATCATGGTGGTCGATCCACAAACCATCTTCGTCGAGCGGCGCGGCAAGATGCAGCTCACGGGTCTGCGGTTCACGGACGACGACTCAGTACGGGCCGTCATCGAGCGCATCGTGACTCCACTGGGTCGCCGTATCGACGAATCGACGCCGCTCGTGGACGCGCGCCTGCGCGACGGGTCACGCGTGAACGCAGTCATTCCGCCGCTCGCGATTCGGGGCCCCTGCATCACGATCCGCAAGTTTGCCAAAGAACCACTGCGGATGCCGGACCTTCAGCGCTTCGGCTCGGTAAGCGATGAAATGGCGAAGTTCCTCGAGAACGCGGTCCAAGTGAGGAAAAACATCGTTATCTCAGGCGGTACAGGCAGCGGCAAAACGACGCTGCTCAACGTACTGTCGGCCGCCATCCCATCGCACGAACGCGTCGTGACGGTCGAGGACGCAGCGGAACTTCAGCTCGCGCAGGCGCACGTGGTCTCGCTCGAAGCGCGCCCGCCTAACCTCGAGGGCAAAGGCGAGTATTCGATTCGCGATCTGGTCAAGAACGCACTCCGCATGCGCCCCGACCGGATCGTGGTGGGCGAGTGCCGGGGTGGCGAAGCCATTGACATGCTGCAAGCCATGAACACCGGTCACGAAGGCTCGCTCACCACGACACACGCCAACAGCCCCAAGGAAGCCGTGGCCCGTATCGAAACCCTGTGCCTCATGGCCGGGCTCGATTTGCCAGTCCGCGCCATCCGGCAGCAGATCGCTTCGAGCATTCACCTCATCGTGCAGCAGTCGCGCTTCTCCGATGGCTCGCGGCGCGTGACGAGCGTCGCTGAGGTGGTCGGGATTGACGACGACGGCGAGGTCGAGCTTCGAGAGATTTTCGCCTTCAAGATGAAGAGCGCAGGCATCGGTAAGAAAGTGGAAGGCGAGTTCTTAGCTAGCGGCTACCTGCCCTCGTTTCTCGATCAGTTCCAGGCTCACGGTCTATTGGAGGAAGGCGCGGTGTTATGACGACCGCCACCTTCTGGCTCGGTCGCATCGCTGTCACGGCGTTGGCGCTCACGCTCGTCACGGCAGGGGTGTTGCTGTTCGGGGAACCGGAAGCTCCGGGGCGAAGGGCACTCCGCTCATACCTCAAGGCACTCGACCAAAAGCTCAGGTTTCTGCGTACGAAGGCTCGCGGCGTCCACGTGCTTACGGGGCAACTGGCGGCGGCCTCGCTCGCGGTGGGGGTTGCGCTGGTCGCCCACGCTTGGCCGGCGCTACTCATCGTGCCGGTGGTGGCGTTGCTCCCTCAAGTCGTGCTGGAGCGCCGAGCGGCCGAGCGTGTGACGAAAGTCGAGGCTCAAATCGAGCCTTGGCTGGTCGCCATCGCCAACGCACTGAAGGCCAGCCCCTCGCTGGGTGAAGCCATCGCGAGCAGCACGACGGTCGTGGCGTCGCCTATGAGCCAGGAGGTGGAGACCCTCGTCAAGGAGTACGAGCTCGGCACACCACTCGATCGAGCGCTCGACAGCCTCGTTGAGCGCATTCCCAGCCGGACGCTCCAGGGCACTGTGCTTGCGCTCAAAGTCGCACGAAAGAGCGGCGGCGACTTTTCGACCATGCTCGAGAACGCGGCTGCGGCGCTACGCGAGTTGGCACGCCTCGAAGGCGTGGTTCGAACCAAGACGGCCGAGGGCAAGGCCCAGGCGTTCGTGATCGGCATCATTCCCATCCCGATGGTGCTCGGCATTCATTGGATGGACCCCAAGTTCTTCGTGCCGCTGGGGGCGACGTTTGCGGGCAACCTAGTCGTCGCCTCTGCGGTGGTGCTCTGGCTAATGGCAATCCTTTTGGCGAGGAAGATCCTCGCGGTGGACGTGTGAGATGGGCACGCTCGTAGCGCTCAAACTCGGTACCGTGGTTTTGGCTGCGCTCGCAGCAGCAGGCATCGTAGTGCTCGTCTCGTGGGTGCCGCTCCCTGCCGCCCCGCGGCTGGGCCATCGCGGACAAGAGCGAAATCAAGCTATGAATGCCGCAGAGCTCTTCGCTGCAGCCGAGCCCCTGATCCGTTTCGTAGCTGGCATCGTGTCGCTGCTGCCGCTCGCCACGCTTCGAAAGCGCCAAGAACAAGAACTGCGCCGTGCGGACTACTGCTTGGGACTGACTCCCGACGAATACAGCGCGCTCTCCCTACTGTCGGCTGCGGCACTCGGCGGCATTGCGTTTGGAGTTGCCAGAATTCAGGGATACAGCTCGCTCATCGCCCTGCCGGCCTTCGCTCTCGGCTTGATGGTGCCGACCCTTCAGGTGCGCGAAATCATTCGGCAGCGCGTGAAGGAAATCTCGCGGGGCCTGCCCCACGCCATCGAGATTTGCGCGCTCTGCATGGGAGCGGGCCTTGATTTCCCCGGCGCCTTGCGGCTCGTCGCCGGCCCGAAGAGCCGAGGGGCGCTCGCCCGCGAGTTCTCCGGCATCCTCGAAGAGCTGGAGCTGGGGCACACGCGCCGAGAAGCGCTGGTCAGCTTCGCCGAGCGCGTTCAGACCGACGCGGTCCGCGATTTCGTTGCCGCCGTGGTGCAAGCCGAGCAGAAGGGCAGTCCGCTCGCCCGCGTCATTCAGATCCAAGGCCGCATGCTGAGCC
>ENA-ORBV01011188-ORBV01011188.1-microbial-mat-metagenome-genome-assembly--contig:-NODE-11188-length-14163-cov-26.719580_pt1 | contig 14163 bp, 15 predicted proteins | sample MGYA00237777_ERZ505514 | MGnify/ENA primary metagenome ERZ505514 (study PRJEB26160, sample SAMN06269048) | microbial mat metagenome | isolation source: Oligotrophic lake microbial mat | place...
TAATGATACGGCGACCACCGAGATCTACACCTCTCTATTCGTCGGCAGCGTCAGATGTGTATAAGAGACAGGGTTCAGTACGCGGCGCGGCCGGTGCTTTACAGCGCGGTGCGGCGGTCGCTGGAATCGGCACCCCGGCTGGTCTACCATCATGCGAAGTTCGATATCCAGATGTACCGTGCGGCGGGGGTGCGCGTGTCGGCGGCGTTCGCTCGCTTCGAAGACACACTGTACGCGGCACACCACTGCAACTCGCTGGAACCGTCGCTGGGGTTGAAGAAGTTAGCAAAGCTGTACGGCGGTGTGCCGGACACCGACGAGAAAGAACTGCAAGCGGCGGTGGTGTGGTGTCGTCGCGAGGGCAAGAAGCTCGGGTGGTCGCTGGGAGTGGAGCGGGGTTACACAATCCACGGCCCGAAGACTACGGCGGTGCTGCAGACCGACTACTGGCTACCCGCGGCGATCGCGTTGCACCACCCGGCGATCGCCAAGAAGTGGAGCGGCACACCGTTGGACCGTGTGGCCGAAGTGTACGCGGTCCGCGACGTGGAACGTACGCAGTTGCTGTGGCAGTTCTACGACGACCTGATCGACGCGCTGGGCGTGCGCGGGGCGTACGTTGACGAGAAAGACTTGCTGAAAGTGACGTTGCGAATGGAGGCGCGCGGGTGTGCGGTCCGTCGTGCGGACGTCAAGGAAGAGATGGAACGGCTACGGGTGAAGTCGGAAGTTCACCTGCGGAAGATGCGGGTGATGAGCGGGAACCCGGACCTGGACCCGGACCGCACGGTACAGATTCGCAAGTATCTGTTCGATGAGCGGAAACTAGAAGTGAAGTTTCGCACACCGACCGGGCTACCCCAAGCGAATATCGCGGCGTTGCGGGCGTATGACACGGACCCGTTCGTGCGAGAACTGTTCGGGTACCGCGCGGCCGAGAAAGGTTTCGGGTTCCAGGCCGGATACCTGACGACGATGGCGCGGGACCAACTCGGCGGCGCGGTGTTGGAGCGGCACCGTTACGGGTGGTGCTGCCACCCTGACTTCCAGCAGATCGGACCGGCGACCGGCCGCTATTCGTGTCGCAAGCCGAACCTGCAGAACGTGCCGGATGCGTTCACCACGCGCAGCATCGAGCCGATTCAAGCGCGGTTCCCGTTCGGTCCGCGGCCTGGATTCTGGTGGGTTCACTACGACTATTCCCAGCTTGAGATTCGCGTGTTCGCACACTTCGCCCAAGAGCAGGGTATGCTTGACGTCCTGTTGTCGGGACGCGACCTACACGCCGAGTGCAGCGAGTTGATCTGGGGCGGCAAGGGCAACGACAAGGCACTGGTGCAAGCGTGTCACTCGCTGGACCTTGTGCAAGACAAACCTCAAAGCGAAGAAGTCGCGGTGTTGTGGCGGAAGTACAAGTGGCGTCCGGAGTGGAAGACCGATCAGAAGCGAATGTTCCGCGTTGCCGAGGATTGGCTACACAGTTTCGGCTACCAGATCATCGTCGCCGAGGCGTCGATCGGTAGGCAGAAGGCGCGGTCGAAAGCGAAGATGGTGTTCTTCGGGAAAATCTTCGGCGGCGGTCCGAACGTGCTGGTGGACTTCGCGGGCTACACGTGGGAGGACGCCAAGCAGACGTACGCGGACTACTCGGCGACGTTCCCTGGCATCGACCGGTTCATAAAGCGGATCAGCAAACAGGGCAAGCGTGACGGGTACATAACCGCTTCATACGGCCGTCGGCTGGCGATCGACCCTGACTTTGCGTACCGTGCGGCGAACTACATTGTGCAAGGATCGTCCGCGGCGTTGTTGAAGAACAGGACGCGCGCGATGGCCGAGCATATCCAGCGGTCAGCGGTGTGTCGCGGCGGCGGACCGTTGCTGACGATCCATGACGAGTTCGTGGCCGAGTTGCCGGTGACGGTGACGGGTGACGAGTTACGCACCCAGAAAGCGATAATGGAAGATCACGGAGGCGAGTTCTGTCTACCGCTGCCGGCATCGGTGTACATCGCTACCGAGCGGTGGTCGGAACGGCGAAAGGTGGACCTGAAAACACTACCGGCGGGGCGCATCGACCCCGCTACGTTCAAGAAGGAAACCGAGAAGTGAGAAAGATCACGGTTACGCTATCAATCACAATCGACGTTCACGCGCCGACGGTCGCTGACGCCAAGTCAGTCTTGCGCGATCACGTCCGCGCGAAGTTCCCGCGAGCGGCGATCGACTTCAGCCCGCTTGACAACCTGCCCGGCGACGACGACCCGGCTTCGGGCGGTGCGAGCGGCGAGCATATATCGGCCCGGCTGGCGGCGGTCGCGGTGGAGGTAGTGCAATGAGCGGCCTGCGAGTGACCGACGTGTACAAGTCGCTGGGCGTGGTGTTCGTCGATGAAGTCGGCGATCAGTTCGTGGCAGACTGTCCGTTCACGGGCAAGCCCCGTAAGCTGTACGTGAACAAGACGGACGGGCGGTGGATTCTTCACAGTGCCGAGGGCGGTTCCGGTAACGTGTACACGTTCTTGGATCGGTTCGTGGCACACTGGCGGGATGAGACTACCGCCTTGCACTGGAATCGGCTGGCGGTGCTACGCGGGCTACCCGTCGCGGCGTTGCGTTCGCCCCAGATCGGGCTGGCGTTCTGGGCAACGGTGGGAGCGTGGCTGATCCCGGTGCGTTCGGCCAAGGGGTCGATCGTGAACCTTCGCGTGTGGCACCCGCCTGGGGGCACAAAGCGTGTGCGCGAGGCGAGGATGCTGAACCTGACCGGCCTGGCCGCGGGGTTGTGGAACGAGGACGAGACGGCCCGGCGGATCGAGGCGGGTTGCGAGGAAGTGTGGCTGTGCGAGGGGGAGTGGGACGGTATTGCGGCCCGCTGGATGGTCCGCCAGGCGTGCAGGGAGACTGCGGTCGCGGTGTGTGCGGTGCCCGGCGCGGGCGTGTTCAAGGCCCACTGGGGGCAACGGTTGCTCCGTCAACGGGTGCGGTTGTGGTACGATGCGGACGCGGCAGGCGCAAAGGGTGCGGTGCGCGCGGCGAAGATGCTGGATACGTACGGGTGCGACGTGGAAGTGCGGCGGTGGGGTGCGACGGCGCGAGACGTCGAGGGGTTCGATATGCGGGACTACGTGCGGCGGTGGTCTCACGCGCCGGCGATGGGGTACTCGAGGATACTGAAGCGCACCGAGGTATTCGATTGGCGGCGTGGCGTGGAGAAGGCGGTCAAGGCGGCGGCGGCGGCGGCGCGGGCCGCGTTGCCCGGTGGTGCGGTTGGTGCGAGCGGTGGCCGGCAGATCGCGGCGACCGTGCTCGCAGACGAGATCGGTTGGGAGGCGGTGGTCCGTGCGTTCCGTTCGCACCTGCAGATGACCCCGAAGCTGGAGACCGCTCTCTGGGTCGCGTGCGCGGTCGCGGCGGCGTGTCGGTTGCGGGGTCCGAATCCGCTCTGGATGTTCCTGGTCGGGCCTCCCGGTTCGGGAAAGACGGAAATACTGTCGGCGTTTGACGGTATACCAGAAGTGGAGTACGTGTCGAATATCGGCCCGAAGTCGTTGGTGTCCGGTTTCAACGTGCAAGGCGGCGATCCGTCCTTGCTGTCGCGGCTGGCGGGGCGTGCGCTGGTCCTGAAGGACTTCACCGAAGTTCGGGATATGAACGCCAACGATCAGCGCGAGGTGTACTCGATTCTCCGCGGGGCCTACGACGGCCGGGTCGATCGGATGTACGGGAACGGGATAACCCGCTCGTATGTCGGTTCGTGGTTCAGCTTGCTGGCGGGCGTCACCGATGCGATCCACTTGGACCGCCAGACGGCCAGCGGGGAGCGGTTCTTAAAGCTGCACCTTGGCGCGGCGGGCGGGCAGCACGAGGAAGCGATCGCATACCGTGCGATGGAGTCTATGTTCACGGATGCGGGCCGGTCGGTCGAGTTGCGTACCGCGGTGGGTCGGTTTCTCTGGAGCAAGATGCGGCGGATTGATGACTGGGTTTCGGCGGGTACGCTGGCGAGGCAGTTGCCGGTCGTGTCGCGGGCGGTCCTTGGCGAGGTGTTCCGGCTGTCCCGTACGGTGTCGCTGTTGCGGGCCGAGGTTATGCGAGACGTGCGGGGTGAGGTGTCGCTGTCCAAGCCCGCACGGGAGAACGTCGCACGGGTGTCGCAGCAGCTGTTGAAGCTGGCGGTCTTTCTTGCGTACGTGCGCGGCGGGCGGGCGGTGGGGGACGCCGAGTTAGAAGTGGTGGAGCGGGTCGCGTGGGATTCGTCGTACGGCTGGTCTTCGGACCTGCTCAGGATACTCCGTGCGGTCGAGGTGGACGCGGCGGAGGCCGTACGTGGCGGCGTGGCGTCGCAAGGGACGCTTGTCGGGCTGACGTCCACAGAGATAGCACGCCGGTTGCGCGTTCCGCGGACGGCGATATACCGGCGGCTGGAGGATGCGGAAATGGTCGGGCTGGTATCGCGCACGATCGGCGAACCGGGGGGCGGGAGGCCGTCCGCGGTGTGGCGGTTGGCGAAGCGGCTACGGTCGGTTATGGCGGGTAGAGAAACATTGTCAAACGGTGGCGTGAAACCGGTGCGCGATCGAACGCTGGCGTGGGCGAAAGCGGCACAACGGAAACGGGCGGTGCGGCGGTTGCACGGGGACGCGAAAAAGGGGGTTAGCGGCGTTCGTGTGACAAAGGGTATAGCGGTGAAAAGCACCTAAAAACAGCTTGGGAAACCGGTTTTTTTCTGTTTTTTTACTTTGTCGCGCGTTTCGCGGGTGGGTGGTGTGGGTACCTTTCTATACAATCTTGAGGTATATTGTGAAATATAAGAAAGAAGTGAGTAAGACGTTGTTGGTGGTGGTGGTCAAAAAGGGGCACACACGTACCACCCCGCAAACGTGTGACAAAGCCCAAAGACGAAAAAAAACACTAAGTTCGGACCACCTTCCTTTGCACCAAACTCGCCGAACGCAGGGGCGTGATTCGCGAGTTATTCTGCGCGAGGAAGAGTGGGCGGTGTGTGTGGCGGCGTGGGATAGCGTACCGGCGGGGCAGCGTATCTATCATCGTTCGGAGTTCGTCAAGGAAGGCGCAACGTGGGAAAGCGAGATAGTTGCAGCGGATCGGCGAGCAAGGGAGTTCGAGGACGCCGGGATAGACTTGGGGCACGGGCGGTGCAGGCACCAGCAACGCGATCACGCGGCTTCGCTGAACGGCGCGCCGTCGATACAGGACGGGCAACGGAGAATCTCACGGCGTTGATTGCGTACGGCGGCGTCGTCTCGCTATCGCTCGGCGCGGGCGGGTTGTACCGGGTGCGACACGCTACGATCGACTACGAGGACGTGCTACGCGAGCACAACACACTCACCGGCGCGATCGCTGACGTCGTGAACGTGTTTCGAGTTCGGCGTACCGGTTCGGAACGTGCGAACGCACTACGGGATGGGGTAGGGTTGCTTGCTTTGCTCGAGGCGTGTGTACCGTGCGGCGATAAGAAGTACGGGCGGGACGCGATCGCAGACGCGGTACGTGCGGTGCTGCTCGAAGGGTACACGTACTCGGCGGCGGGACGGCTGGTCGGTGCGCAACGGCAGACGGTGGCGGCGTGGATGCGGGAAGTGGAGTCGAGATTCTGGGCGGCGGGAGTTCCGTGGTTGAAGGAAAGGGAGTAACGTGACAAGCTTGAAGGATACGTGGGCGGCGATCCCCCGTGCGGGAAAGCGGCGGACACAAGCACACCAGAAAGACCTGGACACGATAGCGAGCGTGGGTGCGGCACTCGGGCGGGCGGCGGCGGCGACGAAGACGACCGAGCGGTACGTCACTGCCTACGACATCGTGTCGCGGCTGACGTCAAACTGGCAAGGTCCGCTCGACCTGTGGCGACCCGGTGAGCACCTACGCAGCGTGCGTACGGCGATCGCGTCCTTGCGGACTCAGCTTCGCACGGTGGAATCCGCGGCGTTCCGGTGGCACAACGGCGACCTGCAGGTGCGGCTGGTGCTGTCGTGAAACCGAAACGAGCAAAGCGGTACGAGCGGCTGCGGGACGCGGTGGTGATCCGGCGGGCGTGCGATATGATCTCGATCGGCGGCACACTTAGCGACGTGTGTGCTATGCTAGCGTTGAAACTTGACAACGTGAAGGACGCGCTCAAACAGCCTGACCACCCGTTCTCGGTTGCGTACGTGCGGGCGAACGCCGAGGGGAAGCAATACTTCCTGCGGTCGATCCGCTCGGGTGCGGCGGGCGACTGGCGTGCGGCGGCGTGGTGGTTGGAGCGGCGGTACCCGAAGACCTGGGCCGAGCGGACCGGCGAGGCGGTGCCGATCGAGGTGCGGTTCGCGGTGCCCGCGAACACGAAACGCGGTACAGAACTGCCGGTGAAGCGGCGCGGTCCAGGTGTGCATCGTGTGGAACTGACGACAGAGGAGTAGCCGATGCCGGGCGTAGTGACGATACAAGTGCTTGCTGACCGTGTGCGGCTGTGGGCGTCGGCGTCGGCGTCGGGGCTGTTGCTGTTCGAGTCTACTCGCGTCGTGAACGGTGCGGCGTCGGCACGGGACGCGGCGGCGGTCGCGGACTTCGTAGCACAGGCCGCACTGACGTCCGTCGAAGACGACACCACGAACCTAACGCTGCGCGTGTTCACGGCGTCGGGGTTGCTGCTGCGCGGCGGCCAGTTCGAGTCGGTCGAAGCGATGAGCCGAATGCAGACCGGGCTGAACGCGCACCTGGCCGGTGTGATTGCGTACGTGGGCACGTGAGCGGCACACACCTACGGCTGGTCGGTGGGGGCGGCGTGTGCCCGGAGTGCGGCGGGCGCGGCACCGTTCGGCAGCCCGAAACGATCACGGGGCGGAGCGGTGTCGGCGGGGACAACCTGCACGGGGGGTACGTGCTCATCCGCGGTTGGCGAGTTCCCTGTCCGCGGTGCAAAGGCAAGAAGACGTGTGGGGCGGTGGACGGTAACGTACCTGGAGGCGGACGATGCGAAGATCATTGACTTGGGCGGTAGTGGCGGTGTGTGTCGCAAGCGCGGTACAGGGGGTGCGGTTGGACGTGCCGGAACCGGAACCGCTACCCGTGGCGGTAGCGGTAGTGGTGGTGGTGCCGATGCAAGTGGTCGCGTGGAACTACACACCCGACCCGGCGGTATCGCGGGTGCGGCCGATCGTGACGGCGTACCTGGACTATCGGCGGATACCCGGCGACTGGACTTCGCACTGGGACCAGCGGCGGATCACGTTCTATATCGGTCCTGACCGTGCGACGGATCGTGAAGCGGCGGACGAACTGCGCACGAACAATGTGCTCACGTGGGTCCACCCGTACCACTCGCAGCACGTCATCGGGGCACCGGCGCAGTTCAGTTCGGAAGATATCGCGGGGCACAAGGGGCTGGTGCGAGAGGCGCGTAGCCGGCTACGGGCGGCGGGACTTTCTGACGCGCGGCTACGCGACGTGCGGCACGTACTCGACTTCGAGAATGACGGGCCTTTCTTCCGGTCCGCGTTCCCGCTCGCGAGCGGCGAGCACGTCTGGGGGACGCCGGTCAGCCACTTGTCTACGTGTTGCTACTTGTTCGGGGACGCGCTGCGCGCGGCGAACTGGAACCAATCAGCACGCGGCAACGTCGCTAACTACATGACGAATCACACGGCGACCCGCCGCTTGTACGGGGCGGAACCGTACAAGCGCACCACTCCACACTGGGTACCCGGATCGGCGAACGCGGACACAATCTGCATAGCGGGGTACTGGACGGGCGGGCCGTTCGGGTGCTACACAGAAGCGGAACTGGCCGACGTGATCGTCAACACACCCGCTGACGTGCGGTTGTGGCTGGTGCTGGAAGACAACAACCCCGGCCTGCTGCGGTTGCTGAAACTGGCACGTGACTCGGGGCTGGTCGAGTTGGTGCTGTTGTGGGGGTGCGGCTATCCGGACGACGCGACACCCGGCGCGGCGGCGTGGCGTGCGGCGGTCGGCAACGCTTACCGCGGAGGAGATCCAGCGTGGGAGACGAAACAAGACCGGGCGATAGCGGAGGCGTGCGGCCTGTTGAAGTGACGTACGCGCTGCGGCGGATGGCGGACCACCAGCGAGACTGCGCGGCGGAGTATCAACGGCGGACGGTGCGCAGGGGGACGCGACCCACACCCGGCCGCGCGGTGGAGTGTGCCGGGTGTCGGCGGCTGATCTGGGACTATGACGATACCTGCCCCGTGTGCAGGGCGACGGTTGCACGGATGCTGGACCGTGAAGCGGCGATATTGGAGACCCCGTACCAATGACCACGAAGCCCCTATACTTGCAACTCGGCGATATGCCTACGACGCTACGCGCGGCGTTATCCGTCGCCGCGCCGACGGTCTGGGTGTATACCCCAGACACACCCCTGAACTACGTCGAGATACTCGCCGCGCTGATGCTGGCGCACGGGTCTTCGCGGCGGTCGTCAGACGCGGTGTGGATCGGTCCGAACGCACCGATAGCGGCGTTCACGATCAAGCGGTGGCTGCGCGGGGCGGGGATACACACCCGCGGATCGGCGAGCGAGATCGAACTTGGCACACGGTCTATGCTGTTCTTCCGCACACCCGAAGCGGTCGATGACCTGCCGATCACGGACGCGGGTATGCTGATCGTCCACAACGCGCACGACGTTCACCGGTTGCCGAGCGGCCTGTCCGTCGAGCGGACGCTGGTCGTAGGCAAACCGCCCGACCGTGCTACGCATTGGTTCGCTAAACCTGCCGCGGATACGACGATCCACCGGCTGACCAGTGTGGAGTGTGCCGGGTTCGCACGGAACAAGGACTGGCTCAAGAAGATACTGCACGCGAAGCAAAGCTTGCCCGCGGACGTGTACGCACGGAAGCACGATGCCGAGTGTGCGTACGCGGCGGTCGGTGAGGGGGTGTCCTTCGACTTGCTGGGGTGGTCGAAGAAATACCTGCCGCACTACTTCACGCTCGCACCGTCGGCTATGCACGTTGCGGCGGCGGAGCGGTCGATCGAAATGCTCACCGAACGCGGGGCGCGTGAGGCGTGGATCGGTCCGCGTGGTGCGGCGAAGTCTACCGTGTGGTCGCTGGCGTACCCGCTCGCGTGTATCTGCCACGGCTGGGAGCGGTACGTCTGGCTGCTGTCGGACACGGCGACCCAGGCCGAGTTGAACCTGCGCGCGGTGCGGGACGAACTGGAAAACAACGAACTGCTCGAGGCGGACTACCCCGCGGCGTGCGGCGAGGGCGAGACGTGGACCGATGCCCGGCTTATCACGCGAAACGACGTGATGATCGAGGCACTCGGCGCGGGCAAGAAGTTACGTGGGCGACGGTTTCGGCAGTGGCGTCCGTCGCTAATCGTGTGCGACGATATCGAAAACGACGACCACTCCGTGAGTCTTACGCGGCGTGAGAAAACTCGTCGCTGGTTCGAGCGTGCGGTGTTGAAGGCGGGCACGTCGGAGACCAACGTGATAAGCACCGGCACCGTGCTGCACCGGGACTGCCTCGTTATGAACCTTGCGGCACGGCCTGGCTGGAACGCGCGGGTGTTCCGTGCGATCGAGAAGTGGCCGGACAAGATGGAGTTGTGGGCCGCGTGGGAAGGGTTGTTGCTGAACGGGCAGACGACCGGGAAGGAATCGAGCAAGGCGGCGCGTGCGTTCTACCAGAAGAACCGCGCGGCGATGGACGCGGGCGTGGAGTTGTTGTGGCCGGAACGCGAGGACCTGTATACGCTCATGGTGATGCGAGCGGTGGAGGGGCACACGTCCTTCGAGACCGAGAAGCAAGCGAACCCGATAAGCCCGGAGTTGTGCGAGTGGTCCGAGAATCTGTTTGAAGACATCTGGTTCGAGACGTGGCCCAAGAATATGGTGGTGCGGACGGTTGCGCTTGATCCGTCGAAGGGCAAGTCGGACAAGCGGGGCGACTTCTCGGCGATCGTCAAGTTGGGCGTGGACGCGGATATGAACCTGTGGGTGGAGGCGGACCTTGCACGGCGGGACACCACACGAATCTGCCGCGACTTCGTAGGCGCGTGCTGGGAGTTCCGGCCGGACGTTGCGGTGTTGGAAGTGAACCAGGCCTGGGAGTTGTTGCAGCCGGATATCGAAGCCGAGGCGCGGCGGGTCGGTGTGGTGCTACCGCTGGCGACGATCGAGAACACGGTAGCGAAGAGCGTGCGCGTCCGTCGCCTGACCCCGTATATCGTGGGCCGCAGGGTGCGGGTGCGGTCAACAGCGGGCGGTAGACTGCTCGTAGACCAGTGCCGGGACTTCCCGAACGGTGGGCACGACGACGGGCCGGACGCGCTGGAGATGGCCGTACGTGCGGCTGTGGGTGTGTGGAACGGCCGAACGGCGAACGGGTCAGACTTGAACGGGGCCTTTACCGTGGACAGAAACTTCTAAACGAAGGGAGTGTCGGTGTGAACAATACGAAACGTAGGGCGATGTGTGCCGGGTCGGTGGTCGCGGCGGTGGCTGTGCTGGCGGCGTGTTCGGCGGATCAGGCACAGCGGACCGTCGATGAGTACAGACCGAAAGTGAAAGAGGCGGCGGACACTTTCGCCTCGGCACTTGCGGCGTACGAGGACGTGAAGACGAAGGGCACGGATACCGTGGCGGCGTGGGCGGTGATCCGCACGACGCTGCCGGCGGAGTGGTCCGTGCGTATCGACGACGCGGTAGCGCGTGGTGTGGACGCGGGTACGTGGCTGGCGGCGGTGGTGTTGCAGTTGAAGTCTGCCGGCGACACGATGCTGGCGGAACTGGACCGGCTGACCGAAACGCTTGCGACGAAACAGGCGGACGACGACGCGACCTGGGACGTCGTGCAGACCGGCCTGAACGTCGGGCTGGCGGTGATCGGTCTGCCGGCCGTCGGTGCGTTGTTCAACCGGCGCGGCAAGGCGCGGGGTGCAGCGGTCGTGGCGCGTGCGGTGGCGCGTGGGCGTGCGGCCAACCCAGACTTTGACGCGGCGTTCAACGACCCGCGACTCGCGGCTGTGATGCGGATCACACCCGCCGAGCCGGTGATCGCGGCGGCGGTTGCGGCGAACAAGGTTGCCAAGTAAGCTACTTCCTCTACTGCCTCTTCTCTCTTTGTGGTGGGGGTCCGGTTGCACAGGGCCGGACCCCCGCTTTACCTTACCGGGAAACGGTGTGCTGCAAACGCTTACGGACAACTTGAACTTGATCGTTTCAGTGTCGGCTGCGAGCGGTGCGCTGGTGGGGTTCGGTGTGTGGATTCGCGGGCGGTGGGTGCGGCCGTTTCACGCTACGCTGGCGCGGCGGCTTGCGCAGCTTGACGCGGTGGTCGCGTCTGTGCGACCGAACGGCGGGGCGAGCCTGTACGACAAGATCGACTCGATAGACCGGCGGCTGGCGGTGGCGGAAGTGCGATCGAAAACGGTCCTATCTACTATGTGCCTGGGTGAGTGGCACAGCAACAGTGAGGGTGTGTGTGTCTACGTCTCCCCCGCCGCCTGCCGACTTGTCGGCCGATCATCCGAAGACTTCCTCGGCAACAACTGGCATAACGTCGTCTGGCCAGAAGACCGAGAACGTGTCGCCGACGAGTGGGCCGCAGCCGTACGCGGACAGCGCGTGTTCGAGATGCGGTACCGGTGGTGGACACACACCGGCGAACTCGTACCTATCTACGCGACGGCGAATCCTCTCTTTGCTAGCGACGGGACTCTGACAGGCTGGCTCGCGGTCGTCGATCGGGACACCGAAGCGGACAAGATCATTCGATCGTGACACACCAGAAAGGCGAGGCGGACTATGCCGGTTACACCAGGCAACGGATCGGGCGCGGGACAAGCACTCACTGGCAGCGGGACGTGGGATACGCTATTCACAGCACCGGTCGGACGCGGGGCGCGGGTCTTCACGTACTTCGCTGACACGGCGGCGAGCCGGGTTCGCGTGACGTGGAGTGACGGCCGATCGGTGGACGTGTCGATCGGCACCGGCGGTACGCTCCCCTTCTACGGACTGCCGCGGGGCAACGGACTGATCACGCTGGTCGAGGGACTGGGCGTGGGCGCGTCGGCGGCGGCACGGTGGGCAGTGCAAGGTTGGTAACGCGGCGCAACGCACACCCCTGAGAGGCGGTCTATGGAAACGATCTTGTATGGGGACAGTGGGTTCGCGGCGGGCTGGACCAGCGCGGGCAACGCGCTCGGCGCGCCTGACGGCGTAGAGGCCACCGTGCTCGACGCGGGCAGTCCCCAGCCAATGACCCTTTATCACAGCACCGAAACCCTGCCACCCGCAACCATCGCGGGGACGATCACTGCCCTAACCGTCTCGCTGGCAGTTCGGGCAAGCGGCGGCACCGGCGGGAACGTGACGATCGGCACCTGGGGACTCGCGGGCGCAACGAACCCGACAACCTTCGCAGGTGCGAACGGTACCCTGCAAACGATCACGCTCCCGGTGACGATCACGGACGCGGCGGCACTGAAGACGGCGATCGAAGCGGGGTTTGAGACCCAGTTGAGTTTCAGCGCGATCTCAGGCGGCGGGACGTGGGCCGTCGATTCTTGCTACTTCACGATAACGCACGAAGACCTGGCAACCCCGGACGCGAGCGGCACGATTGAACAGACCCAGTTACTCGCACCCCTTCTTCTATTAGGACTTGTCGGACAATGACAACGAACGCACTCGAAGACGCGGCGCGGCGACTGGCCGAAGCGCAGTCGTTGCACGAATCCAGTTCAGCCAACACGTTCTACGGCGACGTCTTCACAGCGATGGACGACCTGTGGGATCCAGAATCCGGGACGTGGTGGATACCACTCGGCGGCACGGGCGGGAAGATCGGACTCGACAGCGACCTGGACCGCACCTGGTTCGGCAGCGAATCCGGCCTGCGAATGGTGCGGTCGATGATGCGACAACTCGCAACCGAGAACGGGTTTGCGATCAACGCGCACGAGAACCGCATCGGCTACATTGTCGGTGAAGGGTTCAAGTACCAGGTGAACCCGCGGCGAGACTTGTTCGAGACCACCCCGAAGGGTGCGTTCACGGATATCTCGCAGTGGCTGGAAGCGTGGTCCGACGAACAAGACGTAGACGTGATGCAGCAAGAATCCGTGTTGCGGGCGGACCGTGACGGCGAGATATTCGTGCGGCTGTTCCCGCAACCCGATGGCACGGTAGCTAACCGGTTCGTGGAACCGGAGCAAGTGTTCACACCCAAGGGCGAGACCACGAACCCGCGAATCAAGTTAGGAATCGAGTCTGACGAGCTTGATCAGGTTCGCGTCGTTGCGTACTGGATCGACGGCGAGCGCGTGGAAGCGGGCCGCGTGCGGCACCTGAAACTGAACGTGGACGCGAACACCGTGCGCGGTGTGCCGACGCTGTGGGCGGTGCGGCGGAATCTGTACCGCGCCGACAAGCTGCTGCGGAACATGAGCAAAGTTGCGCAGTGGCAGTCGTCGATCGCGGGCGTACGCAAGCACACCGGAAAGACCGGCGCGGCGGTCGCACGGTTCGCGGACGCGCAGGCGAACTTCAACGTGGTGGACCAGTCAACCGGGAGCACACAACGCGGGCACCGGAATCCGGGTTCAGCGCATATCATCGACCTGGCCGATGGCATGGATCTTGACCTGCCGTCGTCGGCGATCGCGGCCGAGAAGTTCATACTGATCTTGCAAGCGGAGCTACGAGCGATCGCGGCCCGGTTGGTGATGCCCGAGTTTATGCTGTCGTCCGATGCATCGAACGGTAACTACGCCAGCACGCTCGTAGCCGAAGGACCGGCGTACAAGAAGTTCAAGCGCGATCAGCGGCTGTTCACGAAGTTCTGGAAGGACATTGCGAACTTCGCGCTTGAGTGGGCGGTCGCAAACGGGACGGTGTTCGAGCGATCGCTGGACGAAACCTCGCTACACGTCGTCGCCCCGACACTGACGGCGCGTGAACCCGACAAGGAAGCGGCTGCCAATAAGCTGATGAACGAGTCAGGTGCGAAGTCTATCCAGACGTGGTGCGACGAGCAAGGACTGGACTACGAACGTGAGCAACGTCTACTGGACGAGCACGCCAGCCGAGTAACGCAGTTCGCGCAAACGCTGAACCTGCCGACCCCGGCCGCACCCCCGGCCGCGCCCCCGGCCGCACCCTTGACTCCGCCCC
>ENA-ORBV01011190-ORBV01011190.1-microbial-mat-metagenome-genome-assembly--contig:-NODE-11190-length-14163-cov-5.014695_pt1 | contig 14163 bp, 13 predicted proteins | sample MGYA00237777_ERZ505514 | MGnify/ENA primary metagenome ERZ505514 (study PRJEB26160, sample SAMN06269048) | microbial mat metagenome | isolation source: Oligotrophic lake microbial mat | place...
TCATCCAGTCATTGATGTCGAGTTCTGGTTAGGGATGTTCACCCTTGTGAACATCCACTGACACTTTTATAATTTTATAGTTGCTGTCGTTTGACCCAACGTGACTTTGTCCTAATTAGATCTTGACATGGAGATGACCGTAACACTCGCAAATGGGACTGTGTTGTCAACAATGCAACGTTGACTCCCATCACCTCGAAATGACCCGCTAACAATTTTCTGTTGGAATTTTTGTCCCAATGGTGGTGCAACTGGTTTGGAGGATGGGACAAGACTGCCAAGAAATTAAATTGCCATTGGGCTCATGTGCATCTGCAAGAGCATTTTGATGTGGTCATTGCCATGGAACGATTGCAAGACCAGTGAGGAGCAGCTGGACCATCTTTCCAAATTGTTTCAAGCCAAGGATGCTCCACAGTCACAGATGAATGCAGGTCGCACCAAGAAAAAGATGACTGCTTCTAGAAATGACACGGCCACCACCAAAACTCAATTTTCTCAAGAGGAGCGGGACCATTTTGTAGAAAAAAATCTAGAGGATCTCCAATTGTTTGAATGCTTTTACAACCAGTCACTGCTGCTGCACGTCTGATGAATGGCGGTGGATGTGGATGTTAGGAGGGGTGACAGAGACAAGACAAATGGATGCCTATGTGTTACAATGCCGGCATTTTTTCTACTTGTAGTGCACCGTAAAATGTATTTATGGATGGGTTCTGCCTGTTTGTATGAATGGTGAAAATGCTAAAGAACGAATGGAAAAAAGCATTGCTGCATCCTTGCCCGTGTTTTAAATGAACAATCTCCATGCTTAGTGAGGCAACTGCTAGCTCAAAGAGTAGCCACTTCGAGCTTTTCCTCCAGAACAAGAGGCAAGCAGATTTACAGGAACAGAAGCTGGACATTGGGCAAGGAAAGGCAGAGAGCAGTCAGTGGAAGGTGAAGATGGACGAGGTGCCGTTCAAGGTGGCGATGGTGAGACAACACAACGAGGTGAGTGCCACCAAGAGTGACCACGAGATGGTTGCCTACATTCCACAGATGAAGGCTTGCATCGATGCTAAGAATGGGGTTGCCAATGAAGAAACAGGGTAGTCTAGTAGTTTAAAAACTATTAGATACGGAGGAAAAACCTCTCTTTGAAGAAGTCTAGAAAGCAACCCTTTGTAGGAGCATGTGTTGGAGATGGTGCTGGAGCTGGAGTTGCAGGCGGTGTTGCAGCTTTTCGGTATTTCGCCATAAGGGCTAGAGAGCGTCTTCGTTGACCAGCAGTAAACTCTGTTAAACAAAAGTCGAAACCATAGTACATGATGTTACTAATGGGATCCAGACCAGGTGCAGGGCAGGTGTCCGCGCCGATGTTGCAGGTCGCGTCTTGAACCTCTGGTTCCAAGCATGCCGGTGTATCATCTACCCTATCATTAAGTGGACTTTGAAAATCAGGAAGAGAAAAAAAGGGATCAGCAATATTGCTCCTTTGTTCTTTGTTTCCTCATCGAATGTGACTTACTCGTCGCAATCACCCTGAAAGGGGTGTAGTAATCCGACCCTTATTTGTCGATGGGGATTTATGAAAAGAGCAAAAGTGAGAAACACCGCTGTCATAACGTTGATAAAACACACATCTAGTAAACTAAGATATATGTACTGACCAATGTCCGACCTCGTGGACCAGGGTCATACCCTCGTTGAAATCTGTAGTCGAGCCTCCTGGAAGTGTTGTGTAGCCAACAACAACTCCATCATCGAGTGGGTTATCAGCATAATCCGATGGGAAGGTCGCGTAACCAAGGATGCCACCCGAAGTTTCTAATAGATCATTGCTATAGATATTTAGTGTCGCAGCGTCGCCTCGTCGAAGAGATTGTTTCATCTTTGTCTGTTCCGCTGTTTCGCTGTCTGCAAAGTAAAACACATCGTTGGGAACGTTGATGATTTCCACAAGGTTAAAAGTGAAACCAAAACTGGCAAAGTTTTGATTAAGAATTTTCATTTGTTGTTGAATGGGACTGGTGGTAGTACCACCTGTCCCATCCGATCTTTGAATATTGAACCAGTATGTTGGAATCGTAGTAAGCCCCGCCTCATCCGTCAATCCGGGCCATTCTGTCAAGAATTCCTGCAACTCTGAGTCCACCCTTTCCAGTTCTTCGGGAGTCGGATCGGGCGTCCCGCACCTCTTAATGACCCCCTCTTCATTTTCTTCCTGACCGCGCCTCACATGGTTGTGATGATGATGATGTCCTTCATGGGCGAAGATCAAAGATACCTGGATGAGTCCAAGCAGCAACAGAAAAAAACGCATCGGCGACTCTTTAGGAAACATGTCACTACTGCTGCTACTGCTACCGGAACTAACTATGTGAAGATATTTATCTTTTGTTTCAAATTGACACAGCAAGTTCAAAGAGCAAGCTCTGATTTTTCTATTGTTTGGTTTGCTTGAAAAAGTGGGCGATTGGATGCAGGTTTTGGAGATGAAATCACGCAAAATGCCATGCCGACGCGACTGGAGGTAGTAGTGTACAGTAAGTAAGCTGAACGCATATTGAGTGCTACTACTATCTACTCGGGGCTGGCCCGCTCGCCAACAAGACAAAGCGGCTAATTCGGCTAGCTAGTCAGTGTGCACAGCTGCTGCTAGCTAGCAGCCACATAGCTAGCTAGCTAGCTAGTAGCCAGACCAGCAGTTAGCTAGCTGCTGCAGTGATGTCTCATTGTGGGTCTTGTCCTCCAGCCCACTTTTTGATCATGAGCTTGTTTGACACTGGAGCAATCAACTTCTTCTTTTTCACCATGAGAATTGTGTGTTCACTGAGCACCTTTTGAGTCTCATCAATGAGATGAGAACCGAATCAAAGTCAATCACAAGCCCGGATGGACTCATGTGACTGACATGTCACGGAAGCCTTTGCAGAAGGCACAAACAAGCTGCAGACAGGTCTTATCAGTCATGCATGCTCAAGGGTGCAATTGGCTCAATCTTTTGACGTTGTCTTCAATGCAGGATGATCGATTTGGGTTCCTTTGCATGGACATGCAAATGAGTCTTGTGTGCTGAAATCCATCCCAACCCAAATTTTTGTCATGGAGATGCAGCTGTCATCTAGCTGTCATTGGCATTCTTCTCAGTTTTCTTCTTGCTGTGTGCCGCCATGACGCTTTCCATGCACCATCTGCATTTGTTGCAAGACATGTCTCATGCAGACTGTCGAAGAAATGATCCTGCAACATGACAAAAAGAGAATGTGGCTTGTTCAAGTCTTCTGCAGTTGAATCTGCCCATGTGTGCCAATGAAGCTGCTGCTCCACACAGATTTGATGTCTTTTGGTTGCAGTTGATTGAGCTTCATCCATGCAACCAAAGTTTCTCGCACACACAAGCGTTTCGCTTTGAACCAAACAATCAAAGCAGTTCTCTGAAGTCTTCTGCAGTCTTCTGATGTGAGCATTCTGTCATTTTTGTGATGAAAGCAATGACCTCCTTCCTTAAGATCCCATCATTGGCTCCATCCCAACAGATGATGGCACTTGCCAAATGTTCAACCTTGCGGCCATCAAGCAAGGATTTTCTTCCACCATGAGCCACAGCAATGACCTTTTTGTGTGTTGCCTGCCTCAGTGGGATGGAATGTTTGGCAGCAAGGGGTTCAAATTGCTTCACATTTGCAGAGAGAGTGGTTCTTGGCATCCCATGCTGATTTTGGGACTCATGCCTTCACTGTTCTCATCAGTGTCTTCATTCTTCAATGCCGTGACAACAGTCTTTCACCTGGACAACAACCTGCTGTCTCTTGTTGATGTGCTTCTTGTCACTCAGTTTCATGCTTGTCTTTGCCTTTGGTTGACCAACAGACATTTTGCCAAAACATCCTTCAATGCGGCCCTGCTTTCATGCAGCTTCATTGGCTTGCCTGGTGTGGAATGTCAGGATGCTGTTGGACATGGTGGTGTGGTCTTGATCAGCGTTCTTTTGTCACAGAGCGGAAGCTGCAGTCATTGTGTTGAAGCGTGCCAGAACTGTGCCACGCGCTGGTGCCAGAAGGAGCGTTTGTCAAGAATGAGGTCCATTCAGATGCAAGTGAATGTTTGATCCAACAAAACTGAGGGGCCACATGACAGTCTCACATCAAAGTGTGCCCAACAGCTGACACTGACATGTCAGCAACCAATGAGGTTCACGTCTGCTCTGGTTGAACTTCTTAGTTGCTTCCACCCACTCTCAGGGCCAACGGCTCCTTTGTTGACAATGATGGCTCAATTCCAACCAAAGGAAGGCGACTCACTCCTCGATGCACACATTGCTGCAGCTGCCAACATTGTGATGTCCTGGTCTGCAGTTGAAGGTGCACTGGATTCTTGTGATGAGTGAACACTTCAATTTCTTGTCCAAGGAGCATGTTCCAATGTTCCTTGAGAGTCTCTGTTGTGCTCAGCAGTTCTCTTTCTGCAGTCGTGCACCGCGTTTGCACTGAGTTCAACTCGCGACCACAGAAAGCTGTTGGCTTTCCTTCTTGCGACACTCCCAACTGACAGTGGCTGGCATTGGTGCAAATTTGGAAGGGCTTGTTGAAGCTAGGACATGCTGACAGTGTCTCCTTTGCAATGACTCTTTCAGCCACACAGTGGCAAATGCCTTCTGGTGTTGGGGTTCTCATTTCCACTTGGTTGTTTTGGACGTCAGTGCAGCCAAAGGTGACAGAACAAGGGACCATCTGACCCACATGTCTCTGCAGCAATTCACCACACCAATGAAAGATCAAAGTTCTTTTCGACACTCAGGTTCAGCAATCTTCAGGACCGCTTTTGCCTTGTTGCATGCTTCTTTGATTCCTGTGGGGGCAATCCAGTGTCCTGGTTGTTCCAATTGAGAACGAGAGAAAAATGACTTCCTGGCGTTAGCCTCAAGTCCTGCCTTCTGCAGTCTCTGCAGAACAAGTTCTGCCTTTTCGAGATGATCACTGAATGAACCTTCAGACAGACAAAGAAGGTCATCAATGCATGTTGGAACGAATGCTGGTCCATCCATCAGTTCACTCATTTTCTCTTGGAAAACATCAGGGTTGTTGCACAACCCCATTGGGATTGCCTGGTGCTCACACTTGCCAAGAGGCAGCACAACAGCACACAGCTGCTTGGAAGCTGGATCCAATCTGATGTCGCAGTGCCCCATGTTCAAATCCAGACCAGTTGCCCATTGAAACCCTTCTGGGTTCAGAAGCATGTGCAGCACAGCACAGTGCAGCAACCTGCCCTCCAGTGACAGTCTCAGTGACCTCTGCTCTTTTCAATCAGTGCGCTTGCTTTGCTGAGAGAACATCCATGAGTGGAGATGGCAGCATCCCAAAGGATGTTGTGTGGAGCTTGGCAACTGGCCAATTGAGGTCCAATTGGGGTCAACCAACAGCAAGGGTTCGCCTGTGCTGTTCCAAGGTTCCCACCAGGGTTTTCTCCCAAATGATTAGTCAATTCACTGCGACGGGAGCCATGGGCATGTTAGCCAGACAAAGGGGAGCCTCAGAAGCACGTCCTGAATGTTTGGAACGGGCTCGACCTTCTTCTCAAAATCAAAGGCGTTCAGCTTGCTCTCCTTGATCAAATGGGTCGTTTTCTTGACCAAAGTGGCCAACAATTTCTTCGACTTTTCAGTTTCATCCTTGGCCTTGTTCTTCCAGGACTTGTTGGTGATTTTGCCTTTCAATGGAGCTCAAAACTGCTTTTCAAGAAGAACGAATGTGCTGTTTTGTTGCTGATGTTTGTGCTGTCTTTGTCAGTCAGTGTTTCTTTTGATTTCTGTCACTTGCAAAAGGAGGATGCCAAGCTGAGAGGATTGTCACATTGGTGACTTGAGTGGCTCAAAAGCATGACTCTGATCTCACTGCCTGCAAATCATTTTGTGGGGTTCCAAGACGGAAAGATGAGAAGGCTGTCCCTGATGACAGACATCAGCAACAAACCAACCCGGGCGCAGAATTCTTTTTGTGCCTCTTCCATTTGAGGGAACTTTGATCACCTTACGTAATTATTAAGCGCGCTGGCGTAGTAGCCGTTTTACGGGTTATCGTTTCTGCTGCTAGGCTTCTCATCGAATATGTTTAAAATATCTTCAGTACACAAGCAAACCGTTGTAAGTACTATACAATTGTAGAGCTAGCTAGTACGTAGTACGCCCCCATCAACAGATTTTGGAGCATTATTACCATGCCACAAACGACACCGATACACCGTCAACACAGTTACAATACAGCTACAGTAGCTGCGATACAGTACCAACAGCTGGTACAGGCAATACTGTGTAGCTACCGATCTAATTCACGTACAGCGACCAATCTCATCCACCTATCCACCCACTACTTACTACTACAGAGCACATCCAACAGGGACCAATCCATCTAACCAATACAGCCACTACAGTGCTTACTATACTACTGTCGTATCTATTCCAAGCCAACCTCCAACCCAACCCAAATCCATCCACAACGAAAACGAAAATGACCAAGTTGGAATTCACCTTTTCCACCTCGTCGTGTCAATGTCTCGCGGTGGACGAAACCAGTGCCGCCCTTCTCCAGGCCTCGCCCGGATCACAAGTGGCAGATTTGTTGGCCGACGACCAAGAATGGCAGGATTTGCAAGAGCAAATTCAGTCCTTGCTTTCTGGAAATAACCAGTTTTGTACGTTGGATCTCGTGTTGAAAGCTCCCGGGATAATAACGGACACGGAAGAAGAGGCAGCAGCAGTAACAGCAGAAGGAAGAGGAAAGCGGAGACGTGTGGATCGAAGCCCTATTCAAGGAGGTGCGTAAAGTAGACTAGCTAGTAAAGCTGGTGCTAAGTACTTTGTTATACAGTATAGGAACGGAAGACGAAAGAGCAACATTGACTTGAATCTCATGTTCCTTTTTTTTTTTAAACTTTTCGGAACCCAATCATAGTGTTTAGATCCCCGATTCGGGCCATTCATACCAGTGGGGAAATGGAACTTTCCTGTTTTGTTCATCTGGAGCTGCTCGAACTCGAACGTGCTGGCGGCGGTGATACGGATGATCCACCAGAGGACAGAATCTGCAAGCTAACAGCCATAGAATTTTCAAGACAGTATCGGGAAACCAAATTGCGACAAGAATTTGGGTCTTGGCTGTTGGAAGAACATATTGAAAAAGCGGTCATGGCGACGGATCCCGTAGGAACGGTCGTCTTTTGGAATCGGTTTGCCACCGAACTGTATCAATATGAAAAAGAGGAAGCCATGGGGCAAAGTATAATGGAATTGACGCCCAGCAATTGCACCCAGCAACAAGGCATGGAAATATTTGGGTGTCTCCAGCAAGGTCAGCCGTGGAATGGCTTTTTGGGGGTCAAACGAAAAGACGGATCGCAATTCATGGCACATGTCACCGATACACCCATCCTTCAAACCATTCACCCCGACCAACCACCCCAACTCAAATTTATTGTGGGCGTCAGTGCGGATTATTCGCAAATGCATTCCTTACTGGAAAATCTCGAACAGCAAGTGGCGGAACGGACCAAAGAATTGTTGGTCCAGGGAGAACATTTGCGCATGGTGGGAACGGCGGTCCAACAAAGTGACACGGGCGTCATGATTTGCAATGATCAATACCGAATTTCGTGGTGCAATGCCGCCGCTCGCCATTTATTGGCATTGTCATCCTCCGGTGGGGACTCGGACAACTCTGACAAAAACAATAACACTCATACTGCGGATGAGGACACGATTATCAACATGCACCCATGGGACCTGCCCATTGAGTTTGACCTCGGTGCTGGTAAAAGTGGTGGTGAGGGTAGAGGAGGAGGAGGAGGAGTGGGCAATGATCCTGATCTTTCCTATAGTACCGCACGACAATTCTTTGAGAGCAAAAGTCGCGTCTCTATTCCTGCACACACTCGTACAACAACAACTCCTACTGGTAGTACGAATGCAGAGCAACAATCACCGTCAACTACGACAACACCTTTGCAAATCAGCGTCCATTACGCATCCTCCAATCCGGGTGGTAGCAATAATCCGGTCATTCTTCTTCGAGATTTGACAGCCGAGAAAAAAGCGGACAAGGCTCAGCGACAAGCGGAAAAGGAAGCTGCGGCCAGTAAATCCAAAACGGAAATGATGTGTATGTTGTCACATGAATTTCGGACTCCCCTACAAGGCATCATGGGGATCGCCTCCACGGCTCTGTTGGATTTACAGGAAGGCACGGATATTTATGATTGTTTATCGACCGTCGCTGCCTCGTCCAAATTACTCTTGACTCTCATCAACAATGTCTTGGATTTGGGAAAAATTGAAGCCGACAAGATGCAATCGCTGGAACTCCATTCCTTTCCCGTGGGTCCCTGTATTCGGGATGCCATTACCTTTTGTGATAGCTTTGCCAAACAATACGATGTTAAAGTGGGATTGGATCAAGCCAGTCGGGAACTGCTACAGGAATACAACCCCCATGCACCCGCACCCACCATGATTCTGGCTAATCGACTGCGGATGGAACAGATTCTCATCAATCTCATTTCCAATGCCATCAAATACACGCGGACAGGAACGTCTGTTACCTTTAATGTACGCACGTGCTTGTTCGATGAAATTATTACTGAGGTTCATTTCCATGCCGATGTGTCGGATCTCAAGTTGCGACCCCTTCGACAAAAAGCAGAGGAATATGTGCGGGAAAATCCCCATACTCGTGTGGTGGTCATTAGCATTCACGATCAAGGCCGCGGGATTCCCAAAGACGAAATGGGACTATTGTTTGGAGAATATTCGCAACTGCAAGTGTCCCTCGATAAGGATCGAGACGATCACGGGGAACACGGACATGCCCACGCCTTTGGGCAATCGAGTGGGTCGGGCTTGGGGTTGTCACTGGTGCTCAAGTTTCTGGCCATGGTGAGTCTATACTACGTATGCATTCAGTGTGCTCTTCTGCTGGAATTGTCCCTTGTCTTATTTCACGGGCTTACGCACATTCCGCCTGCTCCTTATCATTGCGCCACGACACTATAAACATTTAGATGAATGGACATATATGGGTCAACTCTTCAGAGAGCGGTGCTTGTTTTTCCATTTGCTTACCAGAGGGCGAACATACGACGTCCCCCACCAAACGAATCAAAACGAATTCGAATGGAGATTCGCCGGCACTTGCACCCGATCCTCTTGCCTACCAAGACCTTCGAGTTCTTTTGGTGGATGATAGCTGTAAGTTGTAGACGGACGTTTCGCTTGTGGGTGTGGTTGAGTTTTGTGGGTGTGCTTGGTACGATTATAACTCACACCATTTATATTTATGTATCTATATCTATATATGTATGTCTTATATTTAACTAGTAATCAACTTGAAAGTCTTGGATCGAATGCTCCGAAGAGCCGGTGTGGTACAAGTCAAGGCCATGAGCCGAGCCACAGAAGCCGTGGGTTGGTTGAAATCAAAACCAGACCCAGATAGCCTTCCCAACCTCATCTTGAGTGACTTGCAAATGCCCGAGATGGATGGCTTTGAATTCATCCTCGAGCTTCGAAAAATGACATCTCTATTTGCCAAAAAGAACAACAACGATAATAAGCCAGCAGTGACGATCATGGCTTGTTCGGCAGATTGGACCCCCGAATCCGAACAAAAATGTTTGGCGAGCGGATTTGATGGGGTCCTCCGAAAACCCATCATTTTCTCCGCCTTGTGTGACTTTCTGACCAGTGTCGCCGTCGGATGACACCATTCCTCATCAAGGCTACCTTCATTCAACACTGATACCTTCATTCAACGCTACGTTTTGTACACAGGAATAGAGTTGAATGGGGAATTGAATGTGGAATCAGCATCGATGGCGAATCATGGCCATGAACAATACTAGTACTAGCTAGTAAGGGTATACGACTATACGGATGTGCAGTAACGAGTCTTCTTTTTGTTAGGGGACTTTGGTTCAACACCCAATTTGTTTTGTACCTTTTCTTTCACACAGCAGATCTACTGTAAAGTCAAAAGTACTAGCTAGCTAGTACCTGTTTTTTCACATGTCCCAGGATCGCTCCTTGGGGTTCTGGATACTCTTTCTGAAACAGGGGGCAAGTCGCAAGATTTCTTCAATCGACTATGTATAGTACTGGGTAAGGTTCGAAAGGTTTACTAATATCTATTACTAGAATGTGCTACAGCACTCTACCAATTATTAAGTATTATCGATAAGCACTACTACTACTCGGAGTAGGTACTAGCTAGCTAGCTACTAGCTAGTAGTACAGTTCCTCCCCACTTAAAAGGTTGATCTTGTGGTTTTTTCTGCCACGGAGCACCGACGCAGAAAATCAAATGCTTTTGGGAAGTCGGCACTTGGCCAGACTTGCATATTTGTCGGATACTGCAGCTGTTACCCGTCTCTGACGTGCGTGCAAAAAGTGAAGTATCGGCACCTACTGCCTTCCTTACTTAACGGCAATTTCCAGGCGACATTTTGCACTCCGATCACTGTATCAATTTGTTCATCTTCCAGTAAATGTGTTCATCTTCCAGTCATTTTTGGAGAAGTTGGTCATTTCTTTATCAGTTGAAAGACAGCTTAAGCAGTGAAAGACTGCCGAAGATTCGTTATCAAAGTCCAGTTGATAACCAACTTTAGCGACAAAGTGATAAGCATGAGTTCCTCGACTTACTATGGCTGATATTTCTGTTAATTCAGAAAATGACTAAGATGTCGTCACTTGCATCCATCTGCTTCTTGGGTGAGTACGAATACCACGTTCCCACAATCCTGCGGCACTTTTGCTGGGTGGGGCAACAAATGAACCTCTTTCTTCGTTATCACTTGAGATCGAGTTCGGGAACTTTTCCCAGTGGTGGGATTAGTCGTGGGATCCCCAGGCTCTCGCTTCCATTGCTCCATTCTCCTCGCCAAACTCATAATTTTCTTGCCCAAACCGAATCTGCTTAGCTTACAACGAATACTATGTACTTACTTACCACAAGCTAGTAACTTTTTCACCAACACGACTGTACCAAAGTCTGCCAAATCAAATTGAAGCCATGATTCCCACCTATATCTATATCCCCCAAGCGGCCTTCACGGACGTTGTCCCTGAAAATAAAAGCGTCCCTGATGTCATTGCTGTTCCTGATGATGAACCATCATCATGGCCAGCAGCCCCGCCTGCTGATACGAGTACATCCTCCTCGCCAAGTCCTCTGGCTCCTCGTCGTGCCGTCCGGCTCTCTCGACGATGGACCGAAGGTTCCTCCAAGTCTCATAATGCGGCTCGCAAGTGTTATTCTCCTCCCTCGTTGCCACGGCGACGTCCTGATACTTGTAGCGGTACAGATACAGAGGCTGTGGTTTTGGAATGTCTTGCTCCTCCCTCTTTGCCACGGCGATGCCCTGATACTTGTAGTGGCGCGGAAGCTACTACTGGTTCTGTTGTGGAAGCTGCGGTGGTGGAAGCTACTACTGTGGTGGTACCAGTAGTTGCTGCCAACGACAGCTGCCACAACACCGAGAGCAGCATTGCCACTGCCACTGCCACTCTTTCCTCCAAATGTACGGCGTCTCCTCTGCCCATTCGAAGAATGCACAAGACGACGAGGGCCGCTACTCTTCGTGGATATCGCACAGCCACTGCAGCTGGCCGATGGGGCGTATAGTATGAGAAGTTGCACGATACTTGTACCAGCTAGTAGTAGCTACAGTCAGGCGTACCTTGTTTTGGACTCAAGTCACAAGTTTTGTACATGCCAGTAATACCTAATACCTGCTGCATAATGATGTATATAATGCTAGTACGCAGTGTTTTATCCATACTTCAAAACCATTCATGATCTGAAGTCTACTACTGTAGTAGCCTACCTAGCAGTCAAGATGCCGTTGTACTTCTAGCTACAGTACCTTGCCTTGCCTCGTTTCGTTCTGCCGGCTAAAGTATTTGTCATGCTGTGAAAGAACTGCTAGCGAGCTTGCTAGCAAATGAATTGCAATGTTCATGTTTCTATAGTTGTAGATTGTTCAAAATTGTCTTCAGTTCTACTACAATGTTACCAATCCAAAAAGGTTACACGCTGGTCCTTTTTTTTGTAAAAATACTGTAATTTAGTTTATGGTTATGGCCAAGATATTGCTTCCTTCATTCCACCGTAAATCTTCCACAGGCTTTTTCGGATTCTTCCCAGAGCATTTTTTGAGAGGCTTCGTCTTGACAGACGGCTTCCAATTCGAATTTGGCGGGTGGTCCTACGGTACGGAACCGACACGAGGGTTCGTAAAAATCTCCATTTTGGGCCGTCTTGTCCAAGCAGGCACTCAACAGGGGCATGGTCCCATCTGCGGCCGATTGCGCAAAGAAATGCCGCGTCCATGCCATGCCCGGCATGCCCGTACTGGACGTTTGCAAATGCGTCGACGCATAGCCCGGTGCCGCACATGTAGCTTTGATACCGGTGGTACCCAATTTTTGGGCCAGAGCCGTCGTCATGACGGCATTGGCCAATTTGGAATGATGGTAGCGCTGCCATTTTCCGAAAGCGTTGCCTCCTAAATTGCCACCCTCTTTTTGAAAATATTTGGCGTCCAACGCCGGTCCGTGTCTTGCCAACGAAGAGTGATGAACGATCCGAGCATCGCCACGCTTTTTCTGGGCGATTTTCACAAGGCCAAATAATTCCTTGACGAGTAAAAAATGGGACAAATGATTCGTTTGCATTTGAACATCATAACCATCTTTGGTAGCAGCATCTTCCACCGCCATGATGCCGGCATTGCAACACAAAATGTCAATGCCTTGGGCGCCGTATTTCGACTTGATCATATCGGCAGCCGCTTGGACACTCTCAAAACTTTGCAAATCACAAGGAATCGTTTCCACGATGGTTTTGGAAATGGGAATGATTTCGGTTTTAATTTCGGCTTCGGCTTGGGTCGCGCGTTCCGAAGGACGATTCAACAATAAGACGACGGCCGCATTTTTGCGAACGCACGTCTTGGCCGCTACCAATCCCGTCCCCGAAGTGCATCCCGTAATGGCCACGATGCGTCCCGACAAGGACGGCAATTCCTTTTCAAAGTCTTTGAAATAGACACTCTTCGTATTGGTTTTACTTTTGGAGTTTGCCTTGGCAGCTGCCGCTGCACCACCCAAAAGAAAGACAGCGGCAATGGCGCCAATCAAGACAGAATTCGCCACTTGATCCGAGGAAGGCATTGTAGTAAGTAGCTTATAATGATGGATGTATAGAAAGAAAGGAGAGGGGAGGGGAAAGATACAGTTTGAAAAATAATTAGTGTGTAGCTTTTTCTGTGGTGGTAAACGTGTTGGTTGTTGAGGTTGCAATTACTTGCTGAGCTTCCGTTTCATGAGAAACACTGCATGACTCGATAATAAGATCGTTCCCGCGAACGAGTGCGACGTTCCAAACGGGATACAATCGTTCCTGCACACCGAATCTTCCAAAGTCTTCCAAAGTCTTCTAAAAGTCATCGAACAGATTGAGAGTACGCACTGTTGATCTGTAAGCTAGCTAAATAGCTACAGAACAGCACACTAGTAGCTAGCTAGTGGAGGCAGTCCAGTGCCGTCCAGATCAAAAACTAGCTTGTTTGTTTTTTTAGTTTTTATAACCCCTGTTTCACATACAAGCTGAACATAATAACCATCGGCTCTTTTAACTAATCTTGTTAATTTTGGTGTTCCTTCTATATCCCTATGCTGTATTACTTTAATCCCATTTGTTTTAGAAATATACCACTTACCCTGTTTTATTTTGCCTTGTGTATAATCCCTAAAAGCAAAACTTGACCATCTCTTATATGATTGAAAACGAGGAAATCCTATTTTCTTACCCTGTTTTAACCCCCTAAAAAAATTAGCAAAACTTCTATGCAATCTGTCCAGTGTTGTATCTACAAATTGAGATGGGATATTAGGATATGTTTGCTTATTGTAATTTTTGTCCTGTGAAAAGCGATTAAGGTATTTATTTGTAGTTTCATAATGTTCTATCAGTTCCTGCAAGGCATTATTATACAAGCATTTTGTTTCCAACAACAAACTATCCAAATATTTGGCTTGCTCTTTATTGGGTCTTAATTTGAAGTCGTAAGTTCTCATAACTTGATTATAGGCGAGTAGAAATTATTTGTCAAGTATCCGCCCTAACC
>ENA-ORBV01011191-ORBV01011191.1-microbial-mat-metagenome-genome-assembly--contig:-NODE-11191-length-14163-cov-4.505324_pt1 | contig 14163 bp, 10 predicted proteins | sample MGYA00237777_ERZ505514 | MGnify/ENA primary metagenome ERZ505514 (study PRJEB26160, sample SAMN06269048) | microbial mat metagenome | isolation source: Oligotrophic lake microbial mat | place...
TCTTCAGGTTGCTCACATCTTTGGGTTGCTTGCTTCTCCGGGTTTGTCTCTTCTTCGGGTTTGTCGCTTCTTCGGGTTCGTCACTTCTTCGGGGCACTCGCATCATTGGGTTTCTCACATCTTTGGGTTTCTCAGAGTTGTTGTTGCTGTCTTGGCTGGTCTGCTTTTCCCCCAGCACCCAATGAACTGCATGTCTCTCTTCAAAAGTCAGCTCCAACTCCCTTTCACTTTGGATCTTGGACACCGTGGACTTGAACTTCCATCAAGGGAAAGATTTCCTTGAAACTTCATGCAAGTGCCTTTTGAGCAGTGTCTTGAGAGAGCATGGTTCCGGTTTCCATAATCGGAGTTGACTGTTTCAATTCTCTGCACTTGACAAGTGCGTTGTTCAAATCAGTGTGGTCGGTGCACAGATTCAAAGCACAATCCTTCAAGTCATTGTCACAACAGTGAGATGTGTCCTTTGCAAATCGCGTCTGCTTGGGGACAACAAACCTGACAGCTTTGGTTGGGATGTCTGTGTCATCATCCTTGTTGTGTGGCTGCAGAGAGAGAAACACAGCAAAAAAAAACTCTCCAACTCCAAAACAACATTTTCCACTGACCAAGCTCTTGATCCTTTTGTTGAAGATGGCCAGAAACCTTTGTGGTGCGTTCCGGCTTTGGTCCAGCCATCATGCATTGTGGATCAGATGCAAGCTTCTCCATGTCCTTTTCAATGATGTGTCCCTCCACCGGCTCAACCAACTGCAGAAGAACTTCTTGCAGAACTTGATGCCCAAGGGGGCATCTGAAAACTTGCTGAACTCCCTCATGTCAGAATCATCAATGCTGTTGGGGGCTGGTTGATCTTGAAAATCACAATGAAGTTTGCACACAACACAATCACTTTCTGTTTGGCATTCCTTGTGTCAATTGAGATGAAATCCAAAAGTGGACCTTTTGGCGCCATCATTGCTTCCCATCTTCAGTTTGCCTTCTCACATGCAGCATTCAACTTGTCCATGTTCTGGTTGAAATGCTCATCTTTCAGATGAAGGAAGGCATTGGAGCAGCCAGTTTTGATCAGGAATGTTTCACAGCAGTCATCGTCAGTGCACAAATTGCATTTCCAACCACAACGAGGCAGTTCGACACTGTCTCTGCTTTTGCTGTGCACATGAGCAATGAAATTTTTGCATGTCATGTCAAAAAATTCAACGCACATCTTCTCACATCCCCTGCACAAGTGGATGGCATGCCATGCGTCGTGTTGGGTTTCTCTTTCAGTCGGTGGTTCTGCAGTTTGTTTTGTTGTTGGAATCAATGGAACTCTCATCACCTTTGGAACTGTCATCTCATTTTGCTGCTTTCTGTTTTTCTGCGTGGAAAATCCCTGGTGATTTGGCAGTGAATTTGAGTGTTTTTGGTGACATGATTCAAGTGCAGCAAATGGACCAGCCAAGTCAACAACCTTGTTGAGCTGTCAAATGTCTTTGTTCTGGTGCTTTGTTGGCTTTCCGGGCTTTCCTGGCATGCAAGCTCACAAGAAACAATCGGATGGCGTGAAGAAGGATGCAGAATGCAGTTTTTTCAAAATGGACAATGATTCTTTGCTTGTGCCTCCTGCAGCCCCCCTGTGGAAATGTCAGCTTTGCCATGGTGCATTTGTTGCACTGTCTCTTGATCTTCTGTTGCCGTGCTGTCTTGCTGTGACCCCAGAGTCTCATGCAGCCCATGACTTTGACTCTGCAAAAGGCATTTCTTGAAGCTGTCTTTTCAATTGGGGACCTTGAAAAGGGAAATCAAATCCAAGGGAGTTGTTTCAAGGGCATTTGTTCAGGCAACTGACACAACGATTGCAAGCTCTCCGAACTGAACAATCCTTGATGCACAGAGACGTTTGGCATGTGTCCATTCAATCCTCACTTGATTCTGCAATTGCAACAATGTCAACAAAAAAACAAAGGTTGGATTGGATGTGGCAACAACATGTGATGCACACACGATGTGGTCAAGACATCATGGGTGCAGTGTCTCTTGGATCGCCATTGTGTCAGCCTTCTTCCTGCCTGTGACAAGGCATCAACACAGTCAAACCTGCCTCCTGAAATTTGTTTTGGTGTTTTTTAAGTAACCCGTTTGAGAGTTCGTCTGACTTGGACAGCTGACAACCCACTGACAGTTGAGTGCTGAAGTTGCAGATGTGTTGAATGATCAGATGCCGTCATCTCATGTGGCGCGACAACAGAACATTGCAAACTGAAGGTTTGGTGTGAATGGCTGTGGTTCTTGTGCTCCTGGAAGCAACCCAGAGGAGCTTTTCCTTGCTTGTTTGGCATTGGTGGGAGTTTTGAGAAAGTGATGGTCACAGTCGAAACCAGGTGTGACGGACAGATGAAATTTTCTGAAAGCAGCACACAGTCCCCAGGGCACGAAAAAGAAAAAAACACACAATGACAAGCATCCATCAATGTTGCAACAACATCCAAACTGGCAATCAAGGTCCAATCAAATTTGTTGTGACAATCAGATTGCAATCCAATCGATTGCATTTGATTGCATTGTGATGTGATTGTCCCCAGACCTGCACCACATGCTCATTTTTCAGCAGGGCGCTCATTGGTCTGTTCCACACGATCTCTCTGATTGGAAGCAAAACCCAAAAATGCATTTTGACACTTGCACAAAACTGATGAAACAACACAAGCATGGGATTGCGGGAATGGATTGAAATGTCATTTGACTCTTGCAATGCATGGGCATGGCTTTGATGTTCGTTTGACAAAAGATGACGGACATTTCAGTGTTCACTTGTGCATCGCCACTCAAAAGGCAAAACCTTTGCTTTCACATGTTTTCCATTCTGCAGGAATTTTGAAATCACATGCTGCTCACAATGAACATTTTTTCATTGAAAGGACTGTGCTTGGGAAAAATTGAACACCTCATTTTGGTGATGCTTGCCCCACATGTGTTTTTGCGGTGAAGACCCAAATTGAAGGGATCGCATTGACGCTTCACTGAAGATGCTAAGAATTCCCAGGACATGGTGACCATGTGCCACATTGCTGGGTCTTGAAAGCTGCCCATGATTTTCAATGAAGACAACATGCTTCCATGTGACATCTTTGTTGGGAGCAAGAAACAAACCCCCTCGTTTTGCCACATCGGGTTCAACAAGACACATTCATTGTGCAGAAAGACTCCTTGACATCAAATTTCGTCACATTTGAAACCTTTGTCTCATGCCACTCACTAGTAGCTAGCTAGTTACCTACTAGCAATTGCACTGTGGTTACCTGCCTGTCAATGGCTAACCATCACAAGCAAGGATCAGGACAGTGCACATTTTGACAGGTGGATCCAAGCTCTGCCACCAACAGGACATCGTACAGCACCGTCTGTGCGTGGTTGCTCCGTGAACAACCGTTGATCACTTTCGCCCTCATTTAAACCGATGCTTTGTGGTCACGGTTCTCGTTCCCGCCGTTTCATTTAGACGAAGGCATGCCGGTGTCACTCATAGATTTCTCTTGGGCACAGGATAGCCGTTAGTTTCTCCTGATCTCATCTAAGTACTGAGATTTTCATTCCTCTATGTGACTAGGAATAGCTTGTTTGTGGTGTGTCCTGGCGGCACATCCTCATTTATAATAAATTAGCACTTTTTGAATTCGAATCGGAGGGTCCTGAGTGATGCACACGAAGTCACACGACTTGACCAGTACATTCTTCACGCAGCGACCTGGTGGCAACTACCAGTAGGACCGCATCAGTGGTACTGGTATGATGATACCTGGTGCAGCATGCCATGCACATGTACACCACCCAGACAAAGAATGACGTTTGGTACGATCAGAGACTGCCGAGTATATTTGATCAATGGAACAACAGCATTTCTCGTTGTCTTATATAGCTGTTAATAGTGTTACACACACGCATTGCTCTTTCATTCAAGTCGAATGAATTACCAAAAAATTCGGCGACTGTTCCGTTCCAATTCAAAACTTAACAACAACAAGCTAGTTGGAGTGGCGTTATTGATCTTGCCTTGATCTTGTGCTTGTCTTGATTAGAAAGCACTCCTGAACGGAGTAGTTGTTGTTCCTGCACCAACACTGGGAGTTTTACTTCTCCTTTCTTTTATTTCACAAACCAACCCAAGATAGTTGAATTTCGAGTTGGTCATTTTTTAGTTTGAGAAAGATCTTTCACACAACAATATCAATCAATATCCAAAAGTCAAAGAATGAAGTTCTACTACTACAAGATAGGTGTACCGGTACGGTTGTTACTGAGTCTCCTGGTAGTTGCGGGGGTGCTTGCTGGTACCGCCAAAGCTGTCCCTGAGGGCAACATTTCCAGTCCACAACAAGAACAGGAGCATCGAATTCTCCAACGAATTCAATCCTACGGCGGAACTCCACCCGCTAGTCGTTTGCCGTTGCAACTTTGCGAAGGGTACGTCGTGGCTGTGTGGTAAACTTGCTTCGAGGATTTTATTCTACAGTTTGACGGAGAAAAACGATATCTCACCCTCCAACTTTTGTGTGTCGACGGATACAGAGATTGCGACAATGACAATGATGTAAGTTCGAGAAAAGCTTGAATATTTCTTGTACATGGTGATATTATTACGTCTATACTTTTGCTGACCTAAATCATTATCCGTTTCCTACTCTTTGTGTTCTCGGCTATCTCTACAACTATCTATATATCAAAAGTGTGCGGCTGGTCTCAAATGCTTTCAACGAGATGAAAATGTGGCCGTGCCAGGCTGCGAGGGAGGAGAGAGCGATACCAGTAAAACGGACTATTGTGTGGCCACGACCACCACAACGACGACCGTCATTACTGGCAGACCCACCCCTGCTCCCGTAGCATCCAATCCTGCACCCACGCCTACTCAGACAACACCTGTCCCAGCAGTGTCGCCCATGATTGAATTCTTTGGCAATGGTATGTAGGAACAAATGCTATGAAAGTTGCGCACTCCTTTTTTATCGCTCTCTCTCATCTCGCGCTCCCCTTTTTTGTTTGTATGAATAGATGGTTGGCCAGCTTCGGTGTTTCCATTGCCGCTTTGTGGTGGCGATTGCGATTCAGATTCCGATTGTCAAGGCAATCTCATTTGTTTTCAACGACGAAGTCGCTTCACGGCCGTCCCTGGCTGTCGGGGAGGTGAAAATGATTCCAGTCAGACGGATTATTGCGTCTCTCCGGGAGGAGGAACGCAACCCGAACCCACGACACTGCGACCGGCACTACGGCCCTCACCAAACCCTACGACACCACCCTTTATTTCCACCAACAGGCCCACGTCGGCGGCACCAACACCCACGCGTCGACCAACGCTACGACCAACAACGCAACCACCAACGCTTCCCCCTGTACCAATAGTCCAATCAATGATTCAGTATGTTGGCAATGGTAAGTCTTCATTGTCCTAGCTGGTTATGACTATTGCATGAGAAAGTATATTCTGCCTTTGGGCTGAACGCAAGATTTGTCCCTCACTCCATGTCATTGCTTTGTCACGGATTTGCCGTACTTGCTGCCCAACAGATGGTTCCCCCAGTTCTGCATTTCCACTAGGTACGTACAATATTGGACGATTATGAATTAGTGGAAACCGCCAGCCTTAGATCAGATTTGTCTTCTAACCCCATTTCCTTCTCTCTTGGATGCATGAAACAGATTTATGCCAAGGGGACTGCGACGGGGATAGCGATTGCAGCGGCGATCTAATCTGCTTTCAAAGAAGACGATTCGAAACTGTTCCAGGTATGTCTTGCAGCGCAACAGGCGTGCCTGATGTGTTTGGTTTCTGGGATCAACTTGACGACTGGCTGGCCTCACCCTCCCTGCCTTTTTGACTGACTGACTGGACTTTTACAAACAGGCTGCCGTGACGGCGAAAACGACTCGAGCGACACCGATTACTGCATAGTGCCACCAGGTGCCTCGGCTCCAATAACAACGCCAACGACGAGCACTCCGATGCCGACTCCTATCCCGACACTAAGTCCCGTTACTGCGCCAACGTCGCCGTCGGGGCCGAAACAAGTGATGCGTATTGGAAACGGTACGATTGTTTCGTAAGAAGTGGAACCGCATTAGCCCAAGAAGATGGCGTTGATGATCTTACCTGCCTCTCCTAACGTCTGTTCTTTCTTTATTCAGATGGATCACCTTCCTCGGTTTTTCCGCTAGGTAGGTCTTGTGCAACTGTGTATTATTGTGCTGTATATCAGTAGTTTCCTAACGTGTGGGTCTTTCACATTCTTTCTCGATGACAGGCGAATGTCAAGGGTAAGAATGGGCATGGTACTTCTACGTGTCACGGTATGAAGCATGGGACTCTTTCCCAGCTGGCTATTTGTCTGACCCATGAAATTTCTTTGCTCTTTTGTGCAATACCAGGGACTGCGACAGCGACGAGGAGGTACGCCTTACCCAGATTCTGCCTTGTGCTTCACATCTTTCTTTACATACAACATTTCTCACTCTGCTTTCATTTCGTCACCGTATCGGCTGAACAGTGTGATTGGGGGTTATACTGCTTTCAACGGGGAAGTAGAGACTCTGTACCGGGCTGCCTCGGCGGATCTAGTGATAGTGACAGTACCGACTACTGTGTTCCCCTTCCTCCTGATCAAAGCATAGTTCCAGGGACCTTTCGCCTCAAGATGTACTGGGAAGATGGCTATTTTTGGCAAGAAGTAAGTTTGACTATATTCAATATTAAAAGGCTGCACGGCTCCCTGCATTGATGCTGGCTCACAATCTGTGTACATCTTGTGCATTCCTTCTTTCTCAGGAAACCCGCGAGAGTAAGTTTTCATTTGACACTGCCCCAGTTCTCTGCTGATCCGTGCCATTACTTGATATCATGTTTTCTAATCATGCGCATTCATCTTGCCTGATCCAAAGGAAAATGGTGCATCTATTCTGACTACGATGGCTTTCCAGGAAGTGGGACATGCTGGTACGGATTGGACGATGCGAGACCTTGCCGTTCTGACCAAATGTACGTTGCAAGATGTGGCAGTGATTATCGACAAGCCATTATCTTTGAGGTACTTGACGACGGAGAAGTCCTGATAAAGCTTGGAAATGGTGAAAACAAGTGTTGGGAGCGTAACAGAAGAGAGATCTTCCTACGTACATGTGACCAAAACAATTCGCTGCAGCGTTGGTTTGCACCGAATGGGTCTTTTTCGGGGAGCAGATTTGAGCTTAGTCAACGCGGCTATGAAAGACAGTGTGTTAGTACAGCACATCATCCCAAGGCTGGTGAAGTTGTCGAACTGCATTCATGCGAGGCTTTACGAAGGCCAGACTTTCAAACATCCTATTGGAACAGATATTAGGATTATTCGTTCGCACAGCAGCACACGTTTCTCTCTGTAAACGGCTTCACGCTCGTGGGAGACAGACAGACAAACAACAAATTTGTTCTTTCAACTTAGGCTTCAGTAATATATTTATAATTCTCATTATTGACCAGCAAACTCCGTGGTATTATTGACTCTTCTATCGGAGCATGATCGCGAATTGGCATTAATACAAGCTCTATCTGGCTACTATCAACAGTATCTATCTGTCTTCTTTCTACAATGCTACTACTTGTAGTAGCTGGTAGAGATTAGCTTCTACTAGCTAGCTGACTGTCTGCTACCTGGTACGACGTACAGAGTGCTTATTAACTAGCTAGCTAGTATAGCTAGTAGTAGTAGGCCAAAAATAAAAAAAATTGTGAAACATACGGGAATGTGTCTCCGAGTAGCCCGTCCTGCGTTTGTAGGCTTGCGCGACTGCTCATTTGTCACTTAGCAGTGCGCACGGGCTGGTGTAGGTCCCGTCTCACACCGGAACAGCAAATTCTTAAATACGTACCGGTAACTTTGTCACGCATGAGTGATTATGGCACCGGATCGATCTTACTGAGACTGAAATACACTCTTTAATCAGCAATTTCTTATGCAGTCAGTTGTCGTGAGACTCAACCGTTGTCTTTCTCTCAATGGAACAAACCGACCGAAGTTTGGCTTCTGCGAAGGATAGACCCACATGAATGCTTTCAATCTCGTAAGACTGGTAAGAGTCATTCAAATCGCCTCGAACAATCCAGAAATACTGCCTTTCGGAAGGATCAAGTGGCAAGAGGACAACAACAACAACAAGATTTGGCAAGATCGATGAAAAGCCTGATTAATGGAGGCAGCTCACAATCTTCATTTATCTTTCCTTAGGTGCAATAATTTGTTTCTGTACAACAACCAAACAACATGAGACTTGTAGCGGCTCTCTTTCTCCCGATAGCCATCTTTGGATTCTATGGCGAGAAGATTTGGTCTTCGATTTTATATCAAAATGATAGCCCATCACTTAGAAACTCGTCCATGGGAGAAGAAACTAGGAGCCGTCGGCAATTGAAACAAATTAATCTCATTGGCGGCTCTGGGACCCCGCCATCGAGTGCCATGCCTCTTCAAGTAAGTCTGTGAAAATTTGGAAATATGACGATGACATGAATTCTCTGGACGACTGACACATGCTGGTTATCTTGTCTTGTCACATAGGAATGCGAGGGGGTAAGTTTTGTATCGACGAAGAAAACCAATGCAGCGATATTGTAACATACATTCTGGCTAACATTTTTGTTGATGGGCGACATTGGCCTCTATCGATCTACATCCAGGACTGTGACAATGATCGAGATGTAAGTTCAACCGATGACTCGCAAAGCACAAAAGCAAAGGAAAAATTGCTCACCCAATTGTTTGAAATCCATATAGTGCGATACCGGCCTTGTATGTTTCCAACGAAACGCAAACAAGGAAGTGCCTGGCTGCACTGGCGGAGGCAGCGACAGCAGTCAATCGTACGTGACACGATGACGGAAAGGAAATGCTGATTATTCTTTCACCCTTTGGGACCAATCTAACTCTTTGTGTCTACTTGGATTTGCTAGCGACTATTGCATTCAAGAAAGCTATGCATCCGGTGGGGGCCCATCTGCGCCAGCCCCAACTCCATCCTCCAGTCCAGGTGGTGGTCCAGAACTCAATGCTGTTGGTAACAATGGTAGACCCGCCAGTGCGTTTCCACTTGGGTTGTGCGAAGGAGATTGTGACGATGACAGCGAATGCAGGGGTGGCTTAGTTTGTGCCGAAAGAGGACCGTTCCAAGACGTGGAAGGCTGCAGCGGTGGAGACATTGACGACAGTGGAATTGACTACTGTGTCCCATCCAAAGGAGGTGGTGGCGGAGGCGGCGGAGGCGGCGGTGGTGACTCAACTGCTTCATTTCGTCTCAAGATTTATTGGGAAGAAGGATACTACTGGCAAGAGGAGAGACGAGAAAGAAAGTGTAAGTATAGTTTCGCTTGTTCTGTTTCTTGATCCACCAAAATGATACATCTGGCCACTTATTGTTTCTCCCCACCATCATTCACAGGGTGTGCCCAGTATCGCTACGACGGATTGCCAGGAGATGGCAAGTGCTGGTATGGGCGCAAACGAAGTTCCTGTCGGGATGATCAAATCTACATTGCCAAGTGCAGCGGCGACCCAGATCAAAAGTTCCAGTTTTTGAAACATTCTGGAGGGGAGGTGCAGATAAAGGTCGCTAGCAAAAACTTGTGTTTTGAAAGCGTAGGCAATAGCGTTTATCTTAGGTCTTGTGATTCCAATGAAAAGGCTCAGCGGTGGTACGCTCCCAATGGGGACATTGATGGTAGGCGGTTTGAATTGAGCCAGCGCACTCGAGTAAGATAAACACTTGGTCTTGTTTTGTTTTCTCAAAGATCTTTGTTACTGCCACCACCTCATGGAACAAGTTCTCATCCCTTCTCCTTTTTTGTTTCGGCTAATTTTGATCAGAGTGGGAAATGCCTGAACCAGGATCACCATCCCAAAGCTGGCGAAGTGCTGGAAATGTATTCGTGCAGTGCTGCTCGAAGCAAGTCCCACGAGACATCTTACTTTAATAAATACTGAACTAAAGTCATCTGCTGGAGCCTTGTGCTCCTTTTGGGCAAGAAAACAAAAAGGATCAATCCACAAGATACTGGTGTGTGTTGTACAGCATTTTTGTGGCCATCCTTCTTCAGAAAAAGTCCAACAATAATACACTTGTTGGCATGGCAACCGATACGCTATAGTATTGAAATATAATTTATCAATGATTAAATCAACTGACCAACCTAAATACTATTATGCCAACTTCAAACTATTATTGAACTTGCACTCTCTAACTACAGTACGAGTAGTATGGCACATGGATGTACCGCAGTTTTTGTGACAAGCGTGCCCCCGCAGTGAATATGGTTCTTAGTCTGTTCTGCATCGGCCGCCCGACAACTGGCATAACAATCAGGTGGCGGCTTCGAGCAAGTCGGTCCCTGCGTCTGCTGAGGACCAGGAGCAGTGTCAGAGCCACCGGCGCCCCACTCAGTGCTTGCGCCTCCAACCCATTCGGAAGGGCCCTCATCAGGGAACTCGCCCATGGGGGGTTCCCCAGCAGAGCAAGAGTTAGGATCGAAGGGTACCATCGCTCCCCCATCAGGGTTATAGGCGTCAAAGCCATAGCGTTAGGATCGTTAGGGTCGTAGGGCGTAGACATGTTTCAACTTCAAGTAAGAAGATTTATGAACAAATATGCACGCGGGGGTACGTACTTGTCTCAACCACAGACAGGACAAGTGTGCTTTCGCTGAGAATTCTCGGATTAAATAACCGACCCGGCTCATTTTTTGGCCACAATCCGTCCCATTCTCATCGAACCTACAGTAACATGCAGCAAGAGTAACAGTTGTCGTCGCGGATAAGAGCAATAATCCCATCAATTAACTTATCATACACAAAAGGAAATGATGAAGATGCTGCAGTTATTGCCATGACAAAAGCTCCTTTACTGACACGTACTATATAGCGAATGCAATAAGTTGTAGATCTGAGTGACGAAAGATGGGTTGCATTGTGCTCTGCCGTTATCATACCTTGGTAGGAGTATCACTTTCTATTATTATGGTTATGATTCTACAATACAGCGAATGCCTTGCTACTAGCTTACCATTCGACACGGGGCAACACAGCACCAACAACACAACAATACGTAATCTTCAACGAGTGCGAGTGATTGGAAGTGATCCTTCTCCATGGTTACTTCCTCTGGGAGAATGTATGGGTGATTGTGACTCTGATTTCGAGGTACGTGCATGGTTATATTTTTTAAACCAGAAGGGCAAAAATCCACTCAAAAGCGAAAATGTCTGCCCTGGGAATAATAGAGAGAGAAACCAAATGTCTCGTTTGGATATCTTCCTAAAAAATATCTCACGTCACATGTCGTTGCCTCTTTTTTCTTTTGGATATGATAATTCCGCTACTACCAGTGTGAAGAGGGATTGATTTGTTTTCAAAGAGATCGATTTAGTGCTCTACCTGGCTGTTTGGGGGGTGACCAGGATGGTAGTCTATCAGATTACTGTATTCGTCCAGGGGATGCTACCAGTTCGACACCATCAACTACTACCAGTAGTGTCGCCAATATTTCTACTAGTCTTGGTAATCAAAAATACGCATCGTCACTGACCAAGGATGCCCCGGCAGAAGGAACGAGCACAACGGGCATTAGGGGAGACTCCATCAACACTGGTAACAGCGTGGCACCAGTAGGGATAGGAGCAGGGGTTGATGGCGGTGATAAAGAAGATGACCCATATCCATCGATTGAAATTGTTGGAAACAACATTTTTGGTGGCAAACACTTGCTGCAAAAATGTCAAGGAGACTGTGATGTGGATGATGATTGTGCCGGGGATTTGATTTGTTTTCAACGGGAACGCTATCAACCTGTATTTGGATGTCGCGGAGGATCCCGTGATAAGAGCGAACAAGATTACTGTATTGACCGCGATGCTGTACTACCCCCCAGTGAACGCTCGACGTCCATTCCACCCTATGCGTCGAGTCCCTTTCGACTCAAACAATATTGGCAACCAGGATATCGTTGGCAAGATGAATCACAAGAACGGCAGTGGTGTATGATGTACAATTATAATGCAAACAGCAACAATTGTTGGTATGGTCTGCGGAAACAATCCTGCAACCAAGATGCCGTATACATTTCCAAATGCAGTGGCAAAGAACCACGGCAAATCTTTGTCTTTTTGCGACTGAAAGATAACGACGGCGAGGAGGAGGAAGAAGTATTGATTCGAACAGCCAGTGGTAGCCTTTGTTTGGAACGGAGTAAAAATTCGGTTGTCCTTCGAAAGTGTAATGAAAAGGAAGCACTGCAACGTTGGATGGCCTTGAAAGGGAATGTCAATGGCTATCGCTTTGAACTGTCACAAAAGTACAATCGGAATGCCTGCCTCACTCAAGCCCATCATCCCAAGGAGGGAGAAGTTGTAGAACTCCATTCCTGTGCCGCCAGTCGAGAAGACAAAACCTCCTATTGGAATGTCTTTTAACATTTGACGAAGCTAGCTATTGGCATGCAAGGCAGTTGCATGCTACACAAATATTCTAAAAAGCTGGGATATTCTAACATGCGAAGTGGGCTGCTGCGAATGAGGCATCTGCACTTAAGTAACTTAGAATAACAACTATCTAAATCCCACGCTTAGAATATCTGACCCCGCCAGACATGAGTGCGAGCCTCTCTAACTCCTTGCCGAGATATAACATTGGACGCATATTGATGTGTGCCGTAAGGCGCTGACGCCGGAAGGAGATATGCTCCTCCATCGTGCAGAGGCCAGCAGCCTAGGCTGGAATTGGTGATGGCAATTCGCGAAGACAATTCTCGGGAAACACCACTTGCGTTTTATACTTCACTTTGCAATCCGAAACGAGACAAAGACTGACAGGGAAGGATCCTGTAAGTCCGTTGTCATAGAGCTACAGAGTGGTCATGGCGGTCAACAATCCCAATTGGTCTCGGATGCCCAGAGACAGACAGTTGAAGCTCCAGACTCTCCAGGTTCTTCATCATCAAGCACGTCTCGGGAGGAATACGGCCTCCATCGGCCCATTGTCCTAGCGCTGTTTGTTTTTTCCAGAACATGTCCGCAAAAGGACTTGGCTTGTCTCCCTTGCTTCAGTTTACAGGAACCGCCGTGGGCAAGTCCATCATGAAAGGCTCACCGTCTTTTGGGGTGCGATCCAGGGGAGGGACCACGACAGTAGTGGAGTATCGCTGCTTTCCTGATGGCAGGACTGGAAGGGGCCGCTGCGAAGGAAGGAATGTGTGGTCAGTCAGTGGGCAACTAACTGCTGAGCAAACCTCATAGCGGACACCATGGCAGGCACTGCAGAAACCTTGGTGGATGTCACTCAGTGCTCCGCATTCCAGGGCTTGGAAGCCAAAGTTGCCATTGCGTCAGCATAAGCAGTGCTGTAGCTCATTGTGCACCTGACTGCAACAGGATCACGCAATGGAACCGCCACCAAATTTTGCTTTTGATCGACGGGGACCGTGACTGACGCGTGCATCCGATCATACCCTACTTACAGTCGCCATGTACAGTATGGAAGGTTGAATTTGAGGGCAGTGACCATTGTAGTTTCTATCCTGTAGACAGAGCGGGCTGCGATGTTCGGTGGATAGGCCGACTGTCACCCTGAGCTCCCAAGTCTGTTCCTGCATGCAGCAATCAGTGAGTTCAATCCCACTTGTGCTTGCTGTAGATTCAATGCTGTAGAAGAATCAGCGCTAAAATAAAGCATCCTAGTACTACTCTCCTGTAGGCCTTTTGAGCCTTACCGTATAAGTATGGCATGTCATTATGACAGGTCAGAAGCAAGTGCTTCACTTCCGCACTGACGATGGGACCTTGGATCAAGAAAGCAAGCTAGTGCTGCCGTTCCGCACAACTAGTCATGGACCTTGGAAATTGATGAAGAAAGTGAAACTATAGGCACGTGCTAACTCCGTCGTACAGCACGTGTGTATTGTAATGCGTATGCTATATCATGATGATGAATATAACAGTACGGTACGGTATATCATGACTGTAGGAAACACGAGTCCGAACTACACAAGCCGACCTGACCTTCGATATAGATTGCGAGCAAGGTAGTTCTAAGAATGACTAGCTAGTATACTTGGTTGGTATAGTCTAAAACGTATCGTTATTATTATGATCATGATTATTCACATTTATAT
>ENA-ORBV01011192-ORBV01011192.1-microbial-mat-metagenome-genome-assembly--contig:-NODE-11192-length-14163-cov-4.334375_pt1 | contig 14163 bp, 9 predicted proteins | sample MGYA00237777_ERZ505514 | MGnify/ENA primary metagenome ERZ505514 (study PRJEB26160, sample SAMN06269048) | microbial mat metagenome | isolation source: Oligotrophic lake microbial mat | place...
AACGAGAGCTTCGCCGTCTGTGCAGGCTGAAGGTGCGAATCTGATTTGGCCAGAGCTCGCTCTGCATTGTCCAGCTTGTACTTGTTGCCCTCGGCACGGAACCTAGTGAGACACTCGGACGGTGAGAGCTCGTACCTCGTGAACTTCCGATCCTCCTTGATGATCTCCCCCATCCGCCGATTGATCGCCTCGAAGTGATCGCTCGAGATCTTCTTCCCCTCCGGCACATACATGTCGTAGAAAAACCCGCTCTCCGTCGGCGGCCCGTACGCCAGCAGAATGTCCTTCCCCAGCACATCCTGGATCGCCTCCGCCATGACATGCGCCGCCGAATGGCGGATGAGGAACAGACCATCCTTGTCCGGCTGTTTGTCGCGGGTTTTGTCGGTGATGATCGCAAGCGTGCAATCATGCTTGATGATCGTCGAGAGGTCGCGAAGCTCGCCATCGATCTTGCAGCCCAGCGCGGCAAGTGCCAGCCGCGGTCCGATCGCCTGCGCGACGTCGAACGCGGACACGGGCTGCTCAAAGGACTTGGTGGAACCGTCGGGAAGTGTGATGGTCGGCATGGTGGGTCGTATCCGGCGAATGGTTGGATGTCAAACTCAGAGTTGGATCGGTGTTTCCGGCGGCGGTGCATAAGACTCAAGGTAGCCGCACGCCGGGCAGCGGAAGGTAGTAACCAAGAGCCCGGCCTGCGTCTGACGGGTCTTGATGCCGACCCAAATCGACTTCTCCGGCTCGCCCTCGCACCATATCGACTGGGCGAACGCGCCGCGGTGCCTGCCATCCGCGGCAAAGCCAATCTCCATATCATGGCCGCAACGAAGGCAGGCGAGCGGTTGTGCATTCTCAGGCGTCGCCGGGTTGGTGGGAGTGGAAGGGGTGGGGGGCTTGGGTTCCAAGGTGCAATCTCCAAACGAAAAAACCCGGCGTATGCCGGGCTTTGAAAGTGCGTACGAAATGCGGGGCCGGCGTTACCCGCGCTGAATGCTGATCATAGTTGTCGCCGTGGGAGTGAACATGATCGAAAGGTTAGGACGGTTGATCGTCATTGGCAAATCGTCCCTCACTCAGCATCCGCCCTGTTCCCACGCGATGAAGAACACGCCGACATCGGACCCGTCAATCCCGCCATCGGCATTGACATCGGCCCGCACCTCGCCCCCCGACCACGAGATGAAAAAGTCTTCGACATCGGAACCATCCACCCCGCCATCGAGGTTGAAGTCGGCGGGGCAGCCGGTTTGAACGACATCGCCGTTGATGATGAACGCCAAGTCCTGCGGCGCGTCGAGCGAAAGCGCGGGCTTTCCGCCATCGATCAGGGGTGTCCACGCGGGCATGAACCCGGTCGATACAAGCGCCAACGCGTCCGCGCCGGAGACGCCGCGCGAGCCGGGGCTGCTCGCGGGGACGCAAAAGATCGCTGCGTCGGGGTTCGCGGAAATCACCTGAATATCGAACCAGTACGTGCCGGGAGGATAGAGATTGCCGTCCAGGTTAATCGTCATCGCCCACACCCGGCGCGAAGAGTTCGGGGCCATCGCCGTCGGCAAAGGTCGGCTGTTGAAGATGCGGTAGGTCGAGGTGCGCGTCGTGCTCAAGAGGCGGCTGGTCGTCGTGTCCCCGAAAAGAATTGTGGCTCCGACGGCGCTGGGCGGGCCATCCCACACCCGCATGTTCGCGCTCGTCACCGGCGGGGCGGTTCCGGTATAGCCCGGCTGATAGATATAAAAGGTGACGCTGTCGAGGTGCCACCCGAAGGGCGATGTGACTTCAAAGCCATCCGCCACACGGAACGAATCCGCGGTGCCCACGGTCGAACCTTCGGCATAGCAGGAGAAGCCCGTGAGCATGTTGACGTCGAGGGCCGTGCCCTGCGTTTCGCTCCACGTGGACGCCGCGGGTGCGTTGATACCGCTGTACGAGGTGAGGCTCGTCGCCAGCGCGGGATTCGAGTCCGGGCTGCCGTTGCTGTAGATGACCTGTGCGGACGCCGCGCCCGCGGGGCTAAGCGCTGCAATCAGGCTCGCAAGCCCGAGAGAATAGTTTTTCATACCACAACTCCTTTGTAGGTGGGGGTATACCCGGGGAAGACGCTCGCGCCGTTGGGGTTCCCAAGCCGGCGATCGACAATCTCGGTGAGAATATCGCGATAGTCAATCGTCACCTGAAGGTCCAGCCCCTCGAACAGGTTTTCTTCCGCCAGGCCCGGCCACTGGCTGAGGACCCGACCGCCCGCGACGGATGGCCCCATGAGCATCATCGCGTTCCCGTGCCCGTGGTCGGTGCCGAAGCTTCCGTTCTCTTGAACGCGACGGCCAAACTCGGACACGACCGCAACGATGTATCCCGGATTGTTCCCGGTGGTCATGTCGGTGTGGAAGGCGCCCAGCGCGTTGGCCAGGCGGCTCATGATGGTCGCCATGGTGCCGGTGGTCACGCCCTGGGCGGTGTGCGTGTCCCAGTTGTAGAGGTCGATGGCGATCGCTTCGACGCCCACCTGCTGCTTGATGAGCGCCGCGGAGGTCTTGAGCGCATAGCCGATGTCGGTGCTGGCGTTGTACACCGCGCCGCCTGCGGGCTGGTACGAAGCGAAGTTGATGCTGTCCAGAAGTGTGCTGGTGGCGAGCGTCGTTGACGCTGTCGCGCGCAACGGCGCTGGCACGACGTTGTACATGTCGCGCAGGGCGTTGGTCCGCGCGGCGCGGGTGGCGACGGCGCCCAGCAGGCCGAAGGTGTCAAGGTCGGGAATGGGGATCGTGTTGGGGCCGCCCACAAGCACTTGCTGCAGCCCGGAGGCAAGCCCCACGCCGCGGAGGCTGGCGCCGGGCAAGATCGGCGCGACGGTCGCGAGGTGTCGGCCCAGCCAGCCCGTGAAGAGGAAAGGCTCGCTGGGCGTGCCCACTTCCATGTACCGCATCCCGTCAACGTGCGATCGCGTGGAGTCGGTCGAGCCGCACGCATGCACGAAGAGCAACTGGCCCGCCCGATACGCGGGCATCAGTGCCGCCATTGATGGGGGAATCCCGAAGAACCCATCAAGGTTCAGGCACGCGCCGGTCAGTCCGCTATCCGGCCGCGGCACCGCAAGCAGCGGTCTGGCTTCGTAATAGGCGTTTTCGCCGTGAGGAACGCACAGCGTCAATCCATCGGCAGCGCCGCGAAGATTGACCCACACGATCACATCGCGCATCGAGGAGCGGTAATCCTTCGCGAAGGAGACCCGCGGCAGCCACGCCGATGCCGCGGCGAACCCCGCGGCCGCGCCGCCAGCGGCTTTCATGAATCCCCGCCGCGACAACGCGGAGTACTCGGGGCAGCATTGTGCATCTTGGTACGACATGGAAAGCCTTTGGTGAGAGCGCCGGAGCGCTGAAAGAGCAGAGCAATCTTGAACACACGTAGCCGGGGAGGGGAAGAGCAAAGATCCGTCAGTACCACTGGAAACCGGGTGAACCGATCGCCAGTCCGAGCGCTTCCTGCTGGCGGGCCGGGGTTGGAGCATCGGGCAGTAAGTAGTCGCGGATTCGATTGCGGTCAGCGGTCGTCATCTCGCCGCCGAAGATCGCCGTGTTGATCCGGTCGGCCATCTGGTTGGCCGTGGTCAGCCCTGCAAAGAATGCGGCGGTGTTGGCCGAAACGCCGGTGAGCGCGCCGAGCATCAGGTTTGCGCCGAAGTTCCAACGGGGCAGAAGCAGGCCCGACCAGAAATCCAACTTATCCGGAAACCCATCGGGGCTGAACCAGTAGAACACGAGGTGCCCCGCGTTCTTGAGTTGGTTGCGGACAGAACCCGAGGCGATCATCTCGGCGTCCACGCTCCTCATGGCGGAGACGAAGGCGTGGAAAGGGCGCTTGAACTTCACGGGCGCATCTGAAACGTGCGGGGCGGCGAGGATCGTGCGCATCGTTTGGGCGATGTTGCCGCCGGTGGAAGTGAACTTGGCCACCGCGGCGTTGATGACAGACCGTGGCGGGTCGTACGAGAGGAACCGCTTGCAAAGTTTGGTGCAGATGAACTTGGCGGTGCTGGGATGATCGGTAAGGATTTGCAGCACCGTAAGCCCATCCTGAAGACCGCCGCCCGCCGCGATAAACTGCCCAAAGACGCGTTTTTCACCGTTGTCGTGCTGAGAGCCGTTGAACCGGAAGACGCCCGCGAGGGGGTATCCGGCGCTATTGCCATGGAACGTCCACCCGGTGAAGCACCTCGCGACTTCCTGAACATCAGTCTGCGTGTACCCGCCATCGGTGCCCATCGTGTGAAGTTCCATCAGTTCGCGGGCATAGTTTTCGTTGGGGTTTCCCGCGTAGGAGGTGTGGTTGTCGAGGTACACCAGCATGGCGGGACTGGTGGCGGAGGAGGCCAGAAGATCACTGAAGAATCCCATGGCATTGGGCCGCAGGGCGTCGCGGTCGTCGGCGATCTTGAGCCACGCGCAGTTTTCCTTCTCGACGTAGATGTTGAAATGGTCGCTCCAGAACTCCATCATGCGCTCAAAGAGTTGACGCTTGCTGTAGGTCGCGCGGATGAGCGTCGCTTCGATCAGTTCGTTGATTACCTGCGTTCCCGACAACGTGTAGATGTCCGCGTAGATTCTGTTCAGCGTCGTGAGGGGCGCGATGCGCGGGGCGATTGCCGAATCGTCGATCTGGTCGTAGTTGATGTGGTAATCCAGGTACGCGTCGTACCCCAGCGTTTGAGCCAGGTTCAACTCGTACTGATTTGGACCAAATGTCACGCGGCGCACCAACTTGGTCAGCAGCGCCGAAGGGTCGGCGTCGCCAACCGAACTGGTCGGGGGGGCCGCAACGACCTTGCGACTTGCCGTGCCGGCCACCGCCGCGGCGAGGCCGGTGAACAATGCCCGGCGCGCCATGCCCCCCGCCCGAGAGGGAGGGGATGGTGGCGAAGAGAAGCTTGACGAACTGGAACCGCCGGGCGCGGAAGAATCCATGCCCGAGGAAATGGACAACGCTTCTGAGGAAGCCGTTTGCACGGTATCTCCCTTTCTCTTGCTGCCGAGAGTGAGAGAGCAATCTCTCACGGCCCGACTGGACACGAATTAATGCGACACCGAAAGGCTCGACGTTCGGTGATCAAGTGGAACTGCTCGCCGCGCCATGCCCGATAGAAAGACACAGCACGATTCCACAAGCCCTAGCATAGTGGAATTGATTCCCAATCGCAAGTCAATTGTGTCAAATTTGGAGTAGGGTTTATACCTTCCTCATTCAGCGCACGTTGCGTGAAGGTTCCGTGAACCTTAGCGAACGTCGGCGGCGCGAATTCCTCACGCTGTGCCGCGGCTTTGCCTGTGCGGGTGCTCTTTCATCGTCCGAGCGGAGATCGCGCTGGACCGGTAACTCATTTCCGGCGGCGGCGACTCGTCACCAGTCCCGCCGCGGCGAGCAATCCGCAAGCGCCCGCGGCGGGAACGGGGGTGTAATCAACCTGCAGCACGGGACGGAACGAGGGAGTGCCATTCTCGCGGGAGTCAAAGCGTTTGGTGCTTCCGGGGTCGCCTTCGTTCCCTTGGATAAGCCAGCCGAAGTTGGTCAGGGGATTATTAAGCCACTGTTGAACCTCGTCCCGCATGGCGCTGCTCGTCCAGTTGTAAGAGGCGACCCCGGTCACGGCGGTGATCGCCGAGGCGCTGGGCGCGAAATCCCCGCCCAGAGCCGACCACATGGCCCCGCCGAAGAAGCGGTTTGTCCAAGTGGCGTCGTTGGGCGTAGCCGGTGCGCCCCCGCCGCCGCCCTGGGCGTTGGAATCGCTGGTTCCCTCGCCCCAAGAGGCGTTGCAGAAGTGCAGCCCGATCAGTTCGGTCGCCGTGATCGTCTTCGACATGCGTAGCGTCAGGCGGACGCTGTTGATGGTTGAGCCGCTGGGAATAGTCGCAAAATCGAAGCCGATGAGCGCGCGGCGCTTTGAGTTCTGCTGGGTCATGCCAACGAACAGGTTCGCGCCGATCCCGCTGCTGAGCGATCCGCTGGGATCCTCGAACAACGTATTGTCCTTGGCCGCGGGAAGCTGAACGACTACCGCGCTGGACAGGGTTGACACAATTGAGATACCCGCCACGGCGGTCAATACACACGCGCGCATACGACAACTCCATGCTTTCGCTTGCTCCATGAACGGACCTTGCGCGGTACGTCTGGAACATCTGTATGGAATATGCAGCATGAACTGGCACTATGCCACCTTTGGCGGCAATTTTGATTGAAATTTCCAATTTAGCAGCCGCCGACAGACCAGACATCGAAGAAGCGCTCGACATCGGCGCCATCCACGCCCCCGTCTTCGTTGGTGTCAGCGCCCGATGAGCCTGTTTCCCAAGTGAGGAAGAACGATTCGACATCGCTTCCATCGATTCCGCCATCCTGATTGAAATCAGCGGGGCAGTAGTCAAGCAGATAGGCGCCCAAGGCGTTCGTCAGGCCGTACCCGCGAATGAACAAGGGGTCGCTCTGGCCGTTGGCGATCTGGTCCGAGGCGCTTGCGAAGAGGTATTCCCGCATCTGGTCAACCGTCCATTCAGGGTGAGCCTGAACCAGGCAGGCCACGGCGCTGGCGACCAGCGGGGTCGAAAGCGAGGTGCCGCTTGCGGTGGCGAAGGCTGTCACGCTGTTGGGATCGACGCAGGCGGTGCTTCGCCCGCACGCCAGCAGTTCGGGCTTTACTCTGCCATCGGCAGAGGGGCCGTCGGAAGAAAAGCCAGTAATCTGGCCGACAATGTTCGTAGCCCCGCAGGCAATGACTTGCAGGGCATCGGCGGGCGCACCCAGGTGAGAGGTGGTCGGATTGTCATCGTGCCCGGCGTTGCCCGCTGCGGTGCAGCAGTGAAGGCCGTTGGCGGTCGCCGTGTTGATGGCGATGGTCGTGACGGCGGTGTGGCCATCAAGGTCGCCCTGGGTGTACCAGTCGATGTAGCCCAGGGATGAGGTCGCGACATCGCCGCCGTGGAACTCAATAAACTCGATACCCGCGGCGTAGTAGTCTTCCTCGATCTGTGTTTCGGTGGGAACCACTTCGGTCTTGCAGAGAATGAACGAAGCGTCGTAGGCGCCGCCGACCATCTCGCCGGGGAGGTAACTGCCGATGCAACTGAGAATGAGTGTGCCGTGGGTGTGCTGATCGGGGGGATCAATGGCTTCGATGCCGGTGTTGTTGTCGTTGTTGATGAAGTCGCGCTCGGCAATGATGTTGAGCGGGTGTGCCGCGTTGTTGAAGACATTGTGTACGCGGTGAAAGCCGGTATCGAGAATCCCGATGACGACACCCTGACCGGTGAACCCGCGGTCGTGCAGGGCGTTGATGCCGATCTGTGAGAGTTGGGCGGAACTGCGGCCATAGAAATCCCGTTCGCTGTAAGCGCTTGAAGGCTCGACACAGGATACGGCGCCCTCTGCCAACCTTCCGACGCGAACCGTTTCAACACGAGCGACGAACGGCAGTTGACGGATCAGGTCGATCTGCGATTGCGAAGCGTTGACGCTGATGGCGTTATTCCATCGGGACTCGACCCGAATTTCGGCCAACTGCGCGACAGCGTCCCGATGAGAGGAAGGAATTGGAAGGTCTCTGAAATCGAACAGACCCGCATCGGTTCGACGCAGTTGGCGGCGATGGATGGCGCGGGGGTTGTAGGTTGTCGCGAGGTTTGCGATGGCGGCGGCTTCGGCGCTCGGCCCACCTTTGTCCCGAAAAAATACCCAACACGGCCTCGGCAAAACTGAAAGCGATTCTTCACGTTCAATCGACGATCGAGCGAAGGGCTGTGAGCCAATTGCGATCGTTTGGTAGAGAGAAACACCTAACAAAATAGGAAGAAAGTGTTGCATGTTGAGGCTTTGACGGTACTCACGAACAAAGATATGGAAAGCCAGATTTTCACCGAACGGTGCCGCGCGGAACAAGAGTGATGGTACCGAATGCCCGAGCCTGCCGCAAGGTTAAAGTTGTTCGATAGCATCCTGTTTGACGGAAAAAATAGGACGTAACCAAATAAAAAACAAACATTAATCATACACATTCATAGTCTTCATGCGTGATTGTACCCATGATGGGCGCATGAGCGATTCTTCATGTGAACCCACGTGGGTGCTTGACCTTGCGACTCTCGATGCCCTACAGTCGGAAAGAGTTTGCCAATCATTCGGTACCTCAAAAGCTCATTTTGGGGGATGAGGAACAAACGAAGGCGATTTCCGTCGCCGTTGCAGTAGGCTTTACTGAGGAGAAGAGATAATGATGAAGAAGATTTTTGCTGTGGGTATCATTGCGCTCGCGGGCACCGCTTGTGCGGTCGAAACTGTTTCGTACGATGCAAGCATCGCGCTGCGTCAGACCAACTGGAGTGATTCGCTGGTGTTCCCGAAGTTTGACCCCTCCTTGGGCATCCTGAAGAAGGTCATTTTCCAGATCGATGGGCACGTTGAAGGCAACGTTCAGTTCGAGAGCCTCGATGCCGCCGGAACGACGATCACGAGCTTCCTGCAAGCCGAGATCACGCTCTTTCGCCCCGACAACACCGTGCTCGCTGTGGTGATTCCGGTTCTGATGAACTCCGACCCCGCCACCGCATTCGACGGCGGCACCGACTTCGCCGGGACCTCCGGCAAGTCCTACCTCGGACTTTCAGTCGATAAGTCCGAGATGGACATGACTTCCAGCCTTGTGGACTTCGCCCTTTTCACTGCGGCTCTCCCCGGCGATACGATTAGCCTTCCGGTTGATGCGCAGGGCACCTCGGGCGGCACCGGCGCGGGCAACCTTCTGCTCCTCACGCGGACGGACGCCGCGGCTCGCTTCATCGTGACCTACGAGTACAACCTGATCCCCACGCCCTCTTCGCTCGGCCTGCTCGGCCTTGCGGGCCTGGTGGTTGGTCGCCGCCGCCGCTAAATGCGGGGTATATTGATCCGCCGCGGATCAATCAAGTCTACAGTTTTTGCACCCGGTAGCCCGACAGCGGCCGGGTGTTTTTGCTTGAGCCCTTGTGATTTGTGAGGAAAGGCGTGGTGCGAGTGCATCGCGCTGCGATTGCCACCGTGTCCTGTCGAGAATGCACGCTCATGAAAAATCCGTATCGCATCGGTCTTGAAGCGCTGGAGGCTCGCCGCCTGCTCTCGGCGGTATTGTGGACCGGAGAGGCGGGAGACAATCTGTGGCACACGCCGGGCAACTGGAGTTCGCTCGCGGTGCCGCGAAGCGACGATGATGTCACCATTGATGTGGCGGGCAACCCGGTCATTGCGTTCACCGCCGCGAGTGGAGATCGAAGCGTGGGGTCGCTCACCGCCCGCGAGCGGCTCACAATTTCCGGCGGGCGGCTGACGGTGGCGGGCGCCTCGGCGTTCACCGCGGCGCTGACGATTTCCGGCGGCGTTCTTGAAAGCGGGGGCACGGCCACGGTCTCCGCCGCGATGTACTGGCAGGGCGGAACCGTTGCGGGAAGCGGCAGGATTCAAATCGCTCAGGGGGCGACGCTATCACTTACGACCGACCAGGGCAAGACGCTTTCGACGACAATCGACAACAACGGAACGGCGACCTTCGGAGGGAACCCATCGTTGTCGTTCCAGAATGGGACGTTCAACAACAACACCGCAGGCGTGTTTCACTGGACCGGACTGGGCAACATGCTCAGCATCAACGGGGTGAACAGTTTCAACAACTACGGGGTGATGGATCGAACCTCGGTTTCGTCGGGCAGTTTCACGCTAGCGTTTTCAAACGCGGGGACGCTTGACCTGTACAACACGCCGCTCCTTTTGTTCGCGACCGGGACGCTGGGGGGCACGATCCGAGTTCATTCCGGAGCCTTGCTCAGCTTGAACGCCGCGATGATGTACGCAGCGCAATCGACGATCACGGGCGACGGCCACATCACCTTCGGGGGCGGCTCTCATGTGATTCCCGCCGGGGTGCTTTCGCTGACGGGGCAGTACAACTTTCTCGCCGGCTCTATCACCATCAGCGACACGATCCACCCTTCCAATCCGATAAACGTGGGAGTGGGGGTCAGCGTGTATTTGAATGCGCCTCAATCCTTCCCGACGATGAGTGTGGCGGGCATATTCGGCGGAAGCGGCGCCATCGACATCACCTCATCGTTCACATGGACAGCGGGCACGCTCAGCGGTACGGGGCGGGTGAGCATCTCTGTCGGGGCGACGTTGCTTTCGGCGGGGAACGGGCGGTTCCTCTCTCGCACCATTGACAATCGCGGCTCCGCGGCGTTCGAGCAAACCGGGACGCTCTTCTTTTCAGGCGGCACGTTCAACAACTACGGCGATTTGTTTCTGAACACCAGTTTCAGCAACGGGGCCGGGGTGAACATGCTCAACAACTACGGGACCATCAGCAAGACCACCGCGACGAACGCGACGTTGTCGAACCCGTTCAACAACCAAGGGACGCTCAACGTGTACGCGGGGTCGCTGGTCTGCACGAGCGTGGTGAATTACTCCGCGGCGACGGCGAGCATCACGGGCGGCCAGTGGAACATTCTCAGCGGCGCAGCGCTTTCGTTCAACGGGGCGAACATCACGACGATCGGGGTGGGCACGGGCTTGACGCTGGATGGGCCGGGCCCGACGCTCACGTTGTTCGCTTCGCTGGGAACGAATCGCGGGACGGTCACGCTTGCGAACGGCCGCGCGTTTGATTTCGCTTCGCCCGGCGGCGTCTTCCATAACTACGGGACGTTTGTCAAGTCGGGGATCGGCGCGACGGCGATCGGCGCGACGATCAGTTTCGTCAACACGGGGGTGATTCGCGTTGCGGGCGGTTCGTTGGCTTTGAACGTTCCGGTGAACGGGGGGCAACTGGTGATGATGGCGGGCGGGGCTTGCGTGCTCGGCATGAACCAGACTTTCGCCAGCATCAGTAACAGCGGAGAGATCGTGGTGGGGTCGTTCACGCTGACCGCGACCAGTTCGTACATTCAGACCGGTACCGGGCGGCTGAGCATTTCCGTTTCCGCGGTGGACCGCGCGGGACAGGTGAAGAGTCTGGGGAGCGCTGCGCTCGATGGTGTGCTGGCGGTGACGGCGATCAATGGGTTTGACGCGGCGTATGGCGGCGCGGGGCTTGATGTCACGCTGGTTGACGCGGCGACGCGCACGGGCGGTTTTTCGCAGCAGGTGTTGCCGGCGACGGTGTTCGGCGGGTATATCGTGCGTGATCGTGGTCCGGATGTGGTGCTGCGGTACAGTGTCGCCGATGCAAACGCGGATGGCGGAGTGGACGGCGCGGACATTGAGCGCTTCCTGTTTTTCTGGGAGGCGGGATCGTTTTACGCGGATGCGAACGGCGATGGCGGGGTGGATGGGGCCGATCTTGCGATCTTCTTTGCGCAGTGGGAGGCGGGAGGCGGATAAGGCGCACGCACGGCGAAGCGCCGGACGTGGCATCGCTTACAGGCCCAGGATTTTGCATTCGCCCGAGCATTCTTTTCCCCGTTCAAAATCACCGGCGAGCATTTTTTCGATGGTGTTGTCAATGACTGCGCGGACTTTGTCTTCGCGAATGTGCTCGAATGGGAGTGTGCCGCGTTCGCCCGTGGAGAGGATCCAATACTCAGCGCGACCGGGGATGGAATCCAGGCCATAGAAACTTTTGAGGGCGAGGTAGTAAATACCAAGTTGCAGGTCGTCGGGCTTGGGCTGTGTTCTGGATTTGGTCGATGCGCCGGTCTTGTAGTCGATGACGCGAAAGCCGCCACCGGGGGGAGGGAGTTGATCGATGCGGTCTAGCTTTGCGTACATCCGCTGCGCGATCGTCTGACCACTCGCTCCCCCAACAAAGTAGTCAAACTTGAATCCCTTCTCGACTTCGAGGATGTGGTCGCTCTCGTTGTGGAGTTTCTGATACGTCATCCGCATTTGAGAAAGCAGTTGATCGATGGTGATGGCATCGGGCGAGAGGTCGTGGTCAAGTTCGCGCTCGTACTGCTTGCGGGCGAGGGTGAGGAGTTCGTTGAGGCCGGGGTGCGGCTGGTTGTCGGCTTCCGCGCTGGACCAGTCTTTGAAGAACTGCTCGAGAACGCGATGGGAGAGGGAGCCGATGCCCGCTTCGTAACTTTCGCGCTCGGGGAGTTTCATCACATTCTGCACATACCAGCATCGGGGGCAGCGCCGGAAGCTGTTGATTGAAGTGAAACTCAGCTCGAAGGGGCCGGTGAGTTTCTTGAAGGGATAGGTCGCCCCCGGGTCCGCCGCGGCGCCGGCCTTGAGTTCTACGATTCGCTCGGCTTCGCGCCGCGCGGGCTGAGATTTGATCCAGTCGGGGACGCGGCCGCTGCGCTCGGCGGCTTTTGCCGCGGCGAGCAGTTGGAGTGCGCCCAGAAGCGAATCTTCGAGGCCGGGGAGCGTCGCGGCGGCCATGTCTGGCGATTCGGCGATTTCGAGGGCGGTGGCGATGCGCAGGCGAGCGGCCCGACGCACGCGGGCGACCATTTCCTTGAGCGCTTCGCGCGGGTTGGTCGCCCCGGCGGGTGAGGCCGCGGTGGTAGTGGGGGTGCTGCGGGTCGTGGCCCAATCCTGCGGTCCAACACCGAGTTCCGCGGCTTTGGCGAAGATGTCATCAGCGGAGTAGACGACATCGACGAGCGCAGCGCTGGTCTTGGGGACGAGTTCCTCGAAGAAGTTCGCTGCGGCGGTGGAGGGCTTGCTTTTATCCTTGTACTTGGCGATGATCACGAGTCGGCGCTTGGCGCGGGTGCAGGCGACATAGAAAAGCCGTCGTTCCTCATCGAGTTTGCGGGTGAGTGGGTCGCGCGAATCGAGGGTATCGAAGAGTTCGGGCGGGAAGTTCCACGCGCTGTCTGAGCCGGCAGTCTTGGGGTAGCCGTGCGGGGGCGCGACACGCGGCACAATGACCAGGTCAAACTGCAAGCCTTTGCTTGAGTGCGCGGTGAGGAGTTGCACGCGGCCTCTGCTCCCGGCGCCCCCGCCACTGGTTTTATCGCCGGGTTCGGCATCATCGCTTTCGAGCGCATCGACTTCGATCTTCGGGAGGAGCGCGGTGTGGTCATCGGCTTCGGCGAGATATTCCCAGAACTGGGCGAGCGAGCGCGGCTGCTCTAAGCGCATTTGCTTTTCGCGGGCGATGGTGAGGAGCGCGAGAAGTGCGCTGACGCGCCGGTATCGCTCGCGGCTTGTGAGCAGTTCTCCGTGGGAGGCGTTGGTGGTGGAGATGATCTCGAATACCGAATCATCGCCGCGCATCTTCGTGGTTGACGTGGCGAGTTCACTGTATTTCGTGAGGGCCAGTCGGAGCAGCGTTGCTGTTTCTGGTTGCTCATCGGCAGCGCGGAAGGCGAGAAACGCGGCGTAGGGGCCGGGGTCGGCGATGTTGGAGAATTTCTCCTCGAAACGCGTGCGCTGGGCGCGATAGGCTTGTTCCCATGCGATGATGCGTTCGGCGGGAATGCCATACGGCGCACGCATGAGCAGGCGGCGTGCGGCCCAGGTTGCAGAGCCGTTCAGCAGCCATTCGATCCACGCCAGCACATCAAGCACACCGTCCTCTTCCAGCAGCGGGCGGTCTTTGGCTTTATCGAAGGGGATGTCGTAGAGCGCGAGCGCAGAGGCAGCGCGTTCGAGATCTCCGTGGCCGCGGGCGATGACCGCGCAGTTGGACCAATCGAAAGGCTCCGTGCTTGTCTTGGCGTGCTGGGCTTTTGTGGTGAGCAGGATCGCCGCGATGGGGTCGCCATCGTCGAGTTCTTCGGAAAGTTTCACGGCTTCGATGGTGCCGCCGGTCATCAGTTTGCCATCGGGATAGACGATTGTCTTGTCGGGCTGGAAGCGAGAGTTGGCTTTCGTGATGATCTGGTTGGCCGCTTTGATGATCTGCGGCTGGCTGCGGTAGTTCTCCGTCAACGCCAGCACCCGCGGCGAAGCGGGCGCCCAGATGCTCGCGAAGCGCTGAAATGCACGGTCATCGCTGCCGCGGAAGCCGTAGATGGCCTGGTCATCATCGCCGACGACGCAGATTTCGGGCTTGCCGCCGTGGGTGTGCGGGCCGATGAGCAGCCGCAGGAGTTCGATCTGAGCGGGGTTGCAGTCCTGGAACTGTCTCTTATACACATCTCCGAGCCCACGAGACTAAGGCGAATCTCGTATGCCGTCTTCTGCTTGAAA
>ENA-ORBV01011195-ORBV01011195.1-microbial-mat-metagenome-genome-assembly--contig:-NODE-11195-length-14160-cov-9.232763_pt1 | contig 14160 bp, 9 predicted proteins | sample MGYA00237777_ERZ505514 | MGnify/ENA primary metagenome ERZ505514 (study PRJEB26160, sample SAMN06269048) | microbial mat metagenome | isolation source: Oligotrophic lake microbial mat | place...
TTTTTGAACTTTCTTTGGGGTTCTCACCGTTGATGACAGACAATCTCAGTACTGATGCTACGGAGTTTTTGTATCTCACTTATTGCGACAAAACAGAACAAACATGCAACCAAATGACGAAACAACATTCCAACCGACCTGTTAGACTATACACAAAGGGACCCATTACCGGGCTTGCTCTCGTTGGAATGGTTATCTATCGCTGCTACGTGTCAACCGATACAGCCGTGTTAATCCATAATGAGTAGATCAACTCGAAATGTATCGATTCAAGATGATAGTACCAAACGACAATCTTTGCGAGGGCTTTCGAATGCCGACCATGATGTTAACCCTTCCGCAGATGTCACTCCCATTGTTGCTAAGCGATTGAGATACAGTCCTCGTTTTTTGGGTGAATGTTGCACCGAAATTGATGGTTTGGAACACAAGAACTATTGTGATGGATGTCAACGATGGAACAACACTCTCATCAAGCGAAAGCCAAGAAAGGAATGCAAGTCGAACGAGCTGCGGTGTTATGAAGCATGGAAACTCAAGCCAAAAGATGTACCAGCGGTCATGAAAAAACACTGGGACGCAATTCAACATCATCTACAAAATAATCTTCACATTGATGCCAAGGCTTTGGCCGACACGGACGAATTACTTGCAAGCGAAAGTAATAGTGAAACAACAACAAATGCCGCCGTGGAAAATGACAATGGCGTCACCCCGTCTCCCCCCAAGAGAAAAGTTAACTGGACCAAAAAGAAAATTAGAAGCAATGGCCAGGAATTTACAATCGAATTTCCAGACACTCATGTGCTTGAGCACGAAAGCCATGTCAAACGATGGAGAAATGATTCGGACATTCTCAACAAAATGCGAGACAAGCTTCAGTCGAATCAATATCAAAGCAATAACATTTTCACACAGACATTGTGGAGTGTTGCCATGACATCAGTTCCGGCCCTGGCGTTGTCCGCAGCTCAATTTGTGGTGCCATTGATTGTCATTGCGCATCTCTTTGAAACTGGAATGTTCACTGGCATGAGCATGAGTCAAGTCGCGAAATCATTTCCGAGCGATGGGACTCTCCGACAGTACAACTTTAACCAAGCTGCACGTGATACGATGTCTCTTGGACGGGAGATTCGTGACAAGAAAGTTTATGTTGCTGCTGATAAGGGTAACAAAAAAGGCATTGGCCATTTTGTCAAGCATCTTTGTTGGTGGAGACGAGACGAACCAGGAGTGAAGGTACAACTACTCGATGTTGATGCTTCTGGCGGAACTTCCAAAGCTTGCGCACAGGCAATGCGTGCATCCATCAACAAGCTAAGAGAAGTGGATGATGATGGAACAAATTTACTTTATGGCCAAACAACTGACAGCGGAGGAGGGGGTGTGCTAGAAGACTTTTATGGTAAGTTACGGCCGCTTGGACTGTGCTTTCCGCAAGGTTATTTGATTGCCAATTGCTGCATTCATTCGTTGCAGATACAACTTAAGAATGCAGTTGTGGCTGCTTTTGGTGAAGGAGCTCTAGACAAAATCAATGCGACCCAACTGATTCACACGGCATATCGACTACAAGAATCCATTGATAACGATCAGTGGCGACACATGCTGTTCAAATCAAGTGAATTCGTATGTAATTATGATCCTGCGGTGGACAATGGCGGCCCAGAAGAAGCCGGCATCTCTGCCGCAGAGAAGAACAAGCGTTGCTTCCTACAATCGTTTGCCAAGATCTATGCATTTTCTCAGTATTTCAAAAAGCCTGCACCAGTTGACCCAACAACAGCTGGTGTTTGGTTTCGAACGATCTACAGCAAGTTGGCCGCTCCTATCCTCACACGGTGGTGGACTGTTGGTGTTGCAAGTTCTTATGTCTTTGACTGTTACTTGATTCTGTTTCATGCATGCCAAACTGTGGTTAACATGTATCCGTCCACACACACACCATATGCCATTGCCTCAGATCTCTTTTCAATGATGTCAAACCAAGAAACCTTCCTCGACATTGCTCTTGTTCGTGGATTTCACAAGGCCTATATCAACAAGCACCTTGATTGGATGCAATCATGTGTTGATCTGACTTCTACACAAGGCTTTCAGTCTCACAACATTGCTGTGCGGTGTTGTCTTATGGAGAAAGACGTGACCAATTCTTATTGCGATCCGCCAATGAATGAATACAGAGATTGTGTGGCACGATGGCATCCAGAAAACGCCATTGCTGAAAGAGAAAAGCATCTTGATAAACTCAACATCTTCTTCTCGCGAGCCATTGAGTCCTTGCATAAGCATTTCAAGCGTTGGCTGTCTCCGTCTCTGATGCCATGTGGATTGATGAGTGAAGCTCCTTTTGCCAAAGTAATCAGCCATGTCATGCTGGGCCGTGGCTGCCCCACATCCTTCGTTGATCATCCAAATCTGTTTCAGCAACTGGATACGTTTTATTTCAAATCAGAGGCGCACAACGACTGCAAGCCAGTAAATGTGCAGTCGTTTCATTGTTGGTTGCGGAAGAAGCTTGCCGAAGAAGATATCAATGACTACACCCAAGAGTCAATCAAAGCAGCAACGTTTGTAGCTGCCGATGGCGACCTCCGGTCGTTTGATTACAACGACTCTGTTCATGGTGAGCTGCGGTGGCACATGCACTCTACTTGCTTGCCGTTAGCCTCCCAAACGCAGTTTGTAGAGAGAGATGTCAAAGAAGCCAAGTGTGTGTCTGCCACTGATCGATCGGAAGAACATCGAACATGCATGGCGATCGTTCGTTCCCACACACCTTTTGGACGAGTCAAACTGGATGACACGACCAGTTACAACTCTTCAAAGATTCAGGCTTTGATTGAATCAGCAAAGGATAGATCATCGCAGCATAACTTGTGGCAACTAAACCAAGAAGATCACCAGCATGATGCAAGATACAATCAAATGCGTTATTCTCTTGCTGGTGGACACTCAAAGCATGAACGTGCGGAGCAAAAGAGAGCTGTCGTTGATGACACTGGTTCTACTTTCAAGAAACCAAATGTCCACCAACAACTCAAGCCTCAAACAAAAACATATGAAGTGGCAGGATTGATTCCGCACGGCATGCTCGTCAAGGCTAGGAACATGCAAGATTTGGAGGAAGAGTTGTTGTTTCGCGGGGTAAAGGTTGAAGACCTTCCAGAGAAAGTCAATGACAGAAAAAGCAAGCTGAAAGTGCTCGAAGCACAGCGTCTTGTCGATCAAGAGAACATGACAACTAAGGATGCTGCCAAGCACAGGGCATTCAAACCACTTTCGGCTGCCCGTTTCAAGTTGACCGATGAATAATTCGTTCTCCATGACCGACGATGGTAAGCACTTGCTAATTGCTGTTGATTGTCATCTCCGGAGCTCAAATTTTCGAAATTATAACTGCTTCCATTGATCAAACTAACTAATGATGCATCCACAATGATTAACAGGCCGTCGCTTGCAGGTGCTTGACAAGCTAATTGCATAAGAAGACAGCATGAAAACAACGTTTTTGACTAGTTATTTACACGTGTTGTTGTTCATTCACGGATCTTACGGGATCCAACCCAAAAATTTTCTCATTCGTATGTAAGTTTCGCGTGCTATCATTGATTGATTGGTTGATTTTCATTGCATTCACTCGGGCAGATTGCACTACCAGTTTAAAGTGGGTTTGGAGTCACGGATTTTGGACAGTCCCGAGTGACATAGGACAAATAATGACCAAATAAAGCTAAACGCTAATAACAATTACCAATTAGCTTGGCTATCTACACAACTTAGTCTACATTCTGTTAGCGCACGTGTTAGTTGATAGGTTGTTGTCTTTGGTTTGTTGAGTTTCGAGCTATTGGTCTATTTTTACGGGAATTTTGAACCTCCCGAATTGTCCGTGTAAGGGTCATTATTGTTACGACCCACAGTCCTGTCAACAAAGACCAGCAACAAACATCCTTGCCACTGGCTCCCACTACTGGCAAACGTCCACCAACATGTCAAAGAAGCTTTCGGCGTTGTCTGATGAGGCAAAGGAGAGGCTTGCCGCGCAGATAGTGGCTGCCTCTGAAGGCCTCATTTCGGTTCCAAAAGCAATGAAGCAGGTTGGATTTGACACGCCCACAAGGAAGAATAATACCATCAGCAAGAGAGTGTACAGGACATCGAAACGCATGGTTGTTGTGGACGAGAAGACAGTGCCTTCTTCGGCATCGGCATCGGCATCGGTCAGCACTCCTAGGGCTTGTGTCACAAGTGTTGTTGCTGGCTCTTTGGAAAATTCATCCGTCTCATCTCTTTCAAACCCACCATCTGGCAAGGCCACAAGAAGGAGGAACACACCCGAAAGTTTTGCGACACCCAACTCTCCGACACTTCCACTTCCCGATGTACCATCAAAGAAAAGAAGGCGAACAACAAAGCAAAAGAACCAAGACGATGCTGGCAAAATGACCAAGAAGAGAAAAGAAAACCATGCAATCAAAATGGTTACAAAACAGATTGCCCACTACAAAAGTCTGTCACCCACGCACCCTTGTCGAAGCTCTCTCAGAGAAAAATAGTGGAGGATGCCAACAAGACATACAAAACGAACATTAGCCACAAAACGGTTTCCAAGATGGTACGGGAAGGTCGGATTGGTGTGTCACCGTCAAAACCAGGCCCTCCCAGTGAGTTTCCAAAGGTTGTTTATGAGGCAATGAAGCTTGCTTTTGTTTCGTACCTTCAACTTGAACAGGCTCAAAGCAAAGTTCAATCAACGGTTAAGCAAATGAGTTTACGAGTGAACGAAATGGTTAAACGTGCCGGTTACAAGAAAACTGGGGATGACTTAACAAGAAAACTCAAGAGTGAAACAGCGGCATACTTTGATGTGAACAAAAAGAATCCACAAGAGCATCGACGCCTTCAATGGACCACACACTCGAATCTAAGTGCATGGTTTGACACGTTCAAGAACACCCTTGTTCATCTCGGTTTTGCTCGGACAAAGGGACCCGATGACAAGGATGCAGTAGGAGAACTCGTGTTCTTTGATGGTCAGATGGATCGGATTTTGAATCTAGACGAGACTGATGGTTCTCTTGACAATACAAATGGTCAACGAGGAGGCCGTAAACCAATGGCCTTCTACTGTCACGGAATTAGTGGTGGCGGCACCGAAGCAAGTAAATCGTCTTACAGCCCAACAATCATATGTGGTTCAACCGCGGCAGGGGAAGCGTTACCACCTCACTTCCAGTTGAAGACCGATGCAACCGAGGAGCACCGTGTGAAGATCAGTGTTGACTTCATCACTCAATGCCACAATGCACAAGGGAAGTTTGGTCACGAAGAGAGCAAGATGCATCCGTGTACGTTTGGTTTGAACGAGAAGGCAGGCATGAATGCAGTCGAACTCGAGAAGTACTTCACTGTCAACATATTGCCACTCTACCCAGACATCGAAGACAAGCCGGGCAAAAGAGTCATCGCGAAGGTTGACAGTGGCCCCGGCAGGCTTTTCTTGCCTATGCTGGCATCATTAAGACTGCAGGGATTGCATCTGGTGCCGGGTGTACCTAACACAACAGGCTTGACACAAGAAACAGACCAGAACTATGGCCCTTTTAAGACTTATTATCGTGGTAACTTGGAAGTACTTTCGGCCGGCAGGTTCTCAAAGAATAAGACACTAAAAGTTGACGATCTTCCTCTGCTCGTATTTGGTGGAAAGGATGCTACGACTGGAGTTGAACTTGTCAATGCATTTGCTAAAGCATTCAGTGAACAAAACTGTCTAAGTGCCTGGCGCAAATGTGGGGCTGTGCCCTTGACGCGACAACCACTGTCATCTGGCACTTTGCGGCATGAGATAATTATGAATGAGGATGGAACTGTGAATGAAGACTGGGACCCTGAGTCGCACTCTCTGCTACAGATTGAGCAGTGCAATAAAGTGCAGTGTGCCTTCTTGGCGTCGTTGGGTTATGATTCGTCTCAGTTGAGCATTAAAGCACCAAGACGATCCGTGAAGAAATTCAACTTTACGGAACCCCAATCTAAAGAACGTGTCACGGCAATTCAAAATGCCAAGACGTCCGGTCAAATGTTTTATGCAACACAAGGGCAACATCTCAATTCGGAAGATTTTTTTGCAGCAAGAGCAAAGACAGAGCGTGAGCTGGAGCTTGTCAAATTGCAGAAGAGAAAGAAAGAGTTATCAAAACAATTGGCAATCGAAACTTCAGCCCGGAGAGTCATAGAGGAGAAGGGAGAACCAACATGTGAACGCATGAAAGATTTCACGAAGCCTGATTTGGATTTATTGCACAAGTGGAGAGTAAAGAAACCTATCAAAAGTGCTAACAAAGCAGTTGTACTCGCAGCAATTCTTTCGGCACCACCACCCGAACCACTTACTGATTGGACCAAGGACGAAGAGGACCGATTGCATCAGTTGCTACACGGTGAAATCAAATTCAAGGATGCTGCTTTGGGGGTGGCCCTGAAACAGAAAGCTAAGGCTGTGAGGCACAATGTAAGTGAATTGGACAGAGAAGAAGCAACTGAATTGCTCCAGGCTCTTCAACAACAGTTACAGGACACAGAGGCTGGCAATTCGACGCATGGCAACATATAAATTGGTCTACTTGTATAGCACAAATGAAGACACAGTGCTGATATTAGGTGTAGGTCTATTATTTGATTTGTAGCATGCTGCTAACTCAGTAGAATAAGAGTGTCTAGCTGTTAGGGTTAAGACAGGATAATAGTTGGAATCAATTGAGAGCCGGACACCGCACCATTCGCGCAGTACAAACCTACGTGCGGCTACGTGTCCGACTCTCAATCACCACTAATCTCGCACTGTAATAAGATCGCGCAGATCGCCGGAGCTGAGTCACGGACGAGGGTTTGGTCCGTGACTGTTTTAGGTCAGCCTAAAATAGTCAAACACACTGCTCTCTTTGATGCTGCAGCAGTTCATGGTGCTATCATGTCAAATACTAGTAGCTATGCTAGACTCATGCACCAGCAACTGGAAATGCCTCTTTTGGGTTTCATAAAAATGAAGAAGATAGGTTTTGATGAAATTTTCTTTGCACCAGACACAAAAATGCAAGCAGTGACTTGTCATCCATTTGAGCTAAGAAGTTGGTGCGGAGAACTGAACACAAAGACAAAATGACAGAATTTCAAGCACATTCCAACATTGTCACACATAAAAGGATTTTTAGCCCAAACTGTCAGATTTTAATTTTTTTGCTAAAGATTATTTCAAAGACTTAACTTTCTACCATGTCTTGTCGCTCACAATTTGTTCTTGCGGCGCATCATTCGAACTGTGATTGTTGATCTAGTGATTCCACTTTTGTCCAACTTTCTGTTGGATGTGCAAGCTGGTCACCATTGGTCAATGGCCACCAGATGACAAATGGTCAATCTGTCACTTTGTCAAACCTGTGGAGTCCACCATGTCTCATGGACCAGCTAGTAGTGTCTCTCAATGCTTCCAATTCATTGTCTGTCTCCATTTTCATCTGTTGCAAAATTCAAAAACTAAAGTTCTGCTGCTATGATTAACCTGAGACTTGACAGGGCTTCAATCCTCAGGCTCACAGCGCTGCGGAGCTGACTGTGGACCGATTGTCCACAATTTGCTTGTTTGGATTCCAACAGCCATCTTTGATTGCTACTAGTATTAATGGTGATAGTTGTTCACAGCCTTTGACCATCTTTCTACTCACTACTCAGCTGTTACTAGACTATTACTACTAGCTAATAGTCTAATAACTCTTTCTTTTCCTGCTTGGGGGCCAGCTGTGCTGCCTGCCATGAAGTTTTGTCTAAAGCTAGTCGCACATAAGCTCCGACTTCGCGGATCTGCTACGAAACTCAACGAACGGAGCGGGTGGTTGGACTCTCTCGTAGTGAACCCTACACGATCTTGCGTGCCAAGGGCCGACGCGCAACAGTGCTGATGTTACTGCATCGATTGTTGTTGTTGACCATGCATCTCAATGCGATACTAACTATCTACTAGCTAGCTAGCTAGACTATCAGTAGCTGTACTGTACGTTTAGATAGAGGAGCTAGAATACAAGCCAAGACAAATAATTGGATCGAGCCTATAGAAGCAAGAGCTAGCGTCGCGATTCTACCTTTAGCACCGTCGTCGTTGCACAGGCACAATTGACATAGCAACAACTTAATAAAATTATTATTGTAGACCGATCAAAATGGCCACCGCCATGATGACCATGGATCCCAACCAACCCACCGCAGTCGCTACAGCGTCTGGTTGGATCGCCTTGTTACAAGAGAGCGACACCACACTCAAATCCCATGCGCTGAAAAAGCTTTTGGAATGCGTGGATACATTGTGGCACGAAGTCGCCGAGTCATTACCTGATTTGGAGGCGATTGCCGAAGACGCGGATGCACCGCAAGAGATGCGACAACGAGCGGCGGCTGTGGCATCGCGTGTCTTCTTCCATTTGGAAGAACCCACACAGGCATTGCGATTGGCCTTGGAAGCAGGAGAGGGCCATTTTGATGTTTCCCAGGCGCAAACCAATCCCTATGTGGAACGTCTCGTGGCAGCGGCTTTGGATGCGTACATTCAAGAACGGCGTCGCCTACTGGCCGATGAAGAAGATGTCATACCACCCACCACGACCACCAGGTCTTCGATTACTGGCAAAAATAAGGGTATGATGTCGGCCGAAGAAGTCGGGCTTCCCGTGGATCAATTGCAGGCAATGGTCCACCGACTGTTGGTTTCCTGCTGTGAAACAGGCAAATTCCATCACGCCATGGGAATTGCGTTAGAAGCGAGGGAGAGTGACAAAGTTCGCGATATTTTAGTGGCAAGCGGGCCCAGTCAGGACTTGCTGAGATATGCTCTCAGCTCTTGTTCCAAAGTCGTTCAGTCCAAAGCCTTTAGACAAGAAGCCTTGGCTGTAATTGCGGAATGTCTCCAAAAGCAATTTGAAGCAAAGCACGCCACGGCGGCCTATGATTTGATTTTGGTCTACCAAGTGTTGGGCCAGGCCGCCCCAGTAGCCAAGGTGTTGACGAGCTTAGTTCAGGGATCTGAGGATGACTTTCTGTTGGCCTTGCAGCTGTGTTTTGATTTGATGGACACTGGAGATCAAGCTTTTGTCCATCGTGTTGCCGATGCCACAAAAGAAGCGGAACAGGCTGACGAAGGAAAAGATGATCTGAAGGAGCGATGGGAGCGGACGGCCCGCGTCCTCACGGGAGGATTTCCTTCGGAGTTGGCGCTGTCATTTTTGCACAAGCACTCGCAGGCAGATCGATTGATAATGGAAACCCTCAAAAAGTCGTTGGAGGAAAGGGGTAGCGGCGGTAGGAGTTCTGTCTTGCACAACGCCGCCGTCATGACTCACAGCTTCCTGTACGCGGGGACCACAAACGATTCTTTTCTGAGAGACTATTTGGACTGGATGAAAAAGGCATCCAATTGGTACGTAAAACCATTTAGTTTTTTCGTCGTATCGCTGAGAAGGGGGTCCTAACCGCTTAATTTTTTCACCTTTTTACCTGGAAAGGGCAAAATTCTCCGCCACGGCATCACTTGGAGTGATCCACGCCTCTCATGTTACGGAGGCGATGCACTTGTTACAGCCTTATCTGCCTGCGAATCCCAATGGGGATGGTGACGGCGATGGAGCTGGTGCGCCCGTCTCCCCCAACGGAGGGTATGCCGAAGGAGGATCCCTTTATACTCTAGGTCTCATTCATGGGGCTCAGGCAGGCACATCTTCAGAGAAGAGAAAGGAAACTACAGAGTTTTTGCGTAACCATTTGCGTGCATCTCACGCCAACGAAGTCATTAGTCACGGGGCTGCCTTAGGCGTGGGACTGACAGCGATGGGATCAGCGGACTTGACAATCGTCAACGAATTGAAAGAAGTCTTGGATACGGATTCGGCTGTTGCAGGTGAGGCCGCAGGTATTGCCATTGGTATGGTCTTGGTAGGATCCGGTGCCGGCAACACGCACAATTCATTACCTGCAGCGGACAAGGAAGAGCTAATGGAAGTTGTGACGGAGCTGAAGAATTATGCTAGAGAAACAGCACATGAAAAGATTATCCGTGGAATATCCATTGGATTGGCTCTGATGCAGTACGGACAGGAGGAGAATGCGGATGCTTTGATTGAGGAAATGAGAAGCGACCGCGACCCTGTTTTGCGATACGGAGCTCAATACGCTCTCGCCTTGGCCTACTGCGGTACGGGGTCGAACAAGGCCATCCGGATCCTCTTGCACACCGCTGTCAGTGATGTTAGTGATGATGTAAGAATGGCATCTGTGATTGGATTGGCGTTTGTTCTCTATAAGACTCCCGAACGTGTTCCTTTACTTGTCAAGCTGTTACTTGAGAGTTTCAACCCGCACGTGCGATACGCGAGTTGTATCGCTGTTGGTATTGCCATGGCTGGCACCGGCGACTCGGAGAGCGTGGCAATGCTGGAGCCTATCTTGGATGACATGACCGACTACGTCCGGCAGGGTGCACTTGTAGGCACAGCTTTGATTTACATGCAGCAAAGTGATACCTGCAACGGGAGAAAGATTCGGACATTCCGAGAGAAACTTGCCAACATCATTGCAGAGAAGCACCAGAGCACGCTCACAATAATGGGAGCAATTATGTCAACAGGCATCATTGACGCTGGAGGACGAAACTGCTCTTTATCGCTGGGTTCCAGGAATGGATTCACGAAAATGCCTAGTGCGGTAGGCGTCGCACTCTGGTTGCAGCACTGGCACTGGTACCCAATGATGCACATGTTCAGCCTGGCGTTGACGCCTTCCTATACTATCGGTTTGAACAAGGTATGTTTTCTATGTATTGTTTTGCTGTGGTTTGCCAAATGCACAATATGATTATTGCTCAACACTTTTTTTTTTGTTACCACAGGACTTCAATTATCCCAAAAAGTATGAAATTCTATGCAATTCCAAACCCAGTGTGTTTGCCTATCCAAAGAAGCTCGAGGAGAAGAAAGAAGAGAAGAAGAAGCGCGTTGAGACCGTAGCGTTGTCGACAACGGCGAAAGAGAAGGCCCGGCAAGCACGAAAGCGTGCCAAGGAAGGTGAAAAAGGTGAAGCTGCCATGGATATTGACGGAAAGGAAGAGGGCAAGGATACCAAAGAAGAAGACAAAGAAAAGAAGGAAGGTGAGGGAGACGCCATGGATGTCGACGCGAAAGACAAGGATGAGGCAGGTGAAGCAGCACCCGAGAAAAAGGTCAAGAAGAAGCGGGAGCCCGAACCCACATCATTCCGCATTGGAAACCCCGCAAGAATTACCATCGCGCAGTCGAACGTGTGTGAATTCGATTTGTCCCAACGTTACCGTCCGATTCGCGCTGAAGAAAAGCCTTTTGGTGTCATTATTCTCACGGACAGCACTCCTGGGGAAGAGGAGGATCTCGGTAAGGTCAAGGCACCATCTCTTGAACCGGAGGGCGAAACGGCACCGCCAGAACCCTTTGAGTGGATCCCTCCTCCTCCACGTGAGTCGTCATCGTCGGATAAGCCAACGGCAATGGATACTACAGAATCTGCCGATGGTAAAGCGCCTGACGCCGAGAGCAAGACAGATGAGAAATAAGTACTAGTATCGATAATAGACCTACCTATTATGTCAACAGCTTTGTCTACAGTGTGCAGTGAAGCTCGATCCTTCTACATTAGCTTTCCCGATGCCTCAATCTGCACCAGTACGTCGCCCATGGCATCGTTTCCATTGAATTATTGGCACGCGACGAGCGACCCATCCACCTATGCACGCTACACTAACGGTTCGATATATGTCAGATGTGAAACAATGTTTGTAATAATATATTTCAATTTAGAGCTTTAATATGCTATACGTCTTAACAGATGCGGTCATTGCTTCTGTATTGATGGCCTAATACTCCTACAATCCATACAATGGTGGCGATTGTTCGTCCTCGGCTGCTCTTTTGTTTTTTGATACGTCTATTGTTCTGTTTAATAATACTCACATAATGATAACAGTTGCTAATCCCCCTCATTTCTTCTCTTGATGAATCATGATGTTTCCTGGTGCAACGAAAATTGGAATGGTTGATTTTTGAAGTAATAGGCTTCCGAAAAGTTGTCCCCGTCTCACGCCACAGTCCTGCCTTGCTTGTCCTTTGATTTCGCCCTCGCATGCATTCCTTTCGTTATGATTTATACATACATACTTACACGGCGTGCGTGCCTACAACGCATCTTTAGGCAGAGGTGGGGACTGCGCGCTGAGGACTGCCATTGTTGCTGTTGCTGCTGCTGTTACTAGTACTATGCACTGGTGGCGATTCGGCCGTGACGTTGGTTTCAGAGGCTGATCGAAGCAAGGCATGCAAATCGGAATGGATCAGTTGATACTTCTTCGTAGTCACTTCTTGGGCTTGCGACTTGATCATGAGACCCTGCTTAGAAACTTCGGCTTGCTTACTCTTCTTTCGTCCGCTATCCACGACGAGAATACTCTTGATGTCAATTTTGGATGGGTGAATTGTTTTGTAGCAGACGTCTTTTTGAATTGTTGGAGAAGGCGAAGCAAGACGTTTGAGTCCTAGAGTACGCTTCTGCTGTTTGTGTTTAGAGCTGAGAATCGCGTTCTGCGCCTCTTTGCGCAAGTCTTCGACGCTCATCTTTCTGTTCTTCTTATTGCTAGTTTTGTCGATGCTGGCCACGCTGCTCTGGTTCGCTTTCGACATTCTTCGAAATGTTGTTTCTGCAACCGTTTTTAGCGATAGAGAGCTGTTGCTTTCGTCGTTTGTCCAGTCTGGATGAAGGGTTTGTTTGTCTTGAAGCAATTTTCCAGTTGTTTCTTCGTTCCTATTCATGCTCACGAGGTTGGTCCTTTGATCGAATTGTCGTGTTTTTTTGTTCTGTCGTTGTTGTACGTTGGTTCTCGTCTCTTGTCAGTTACGTTACGTTGATGTTGTCTTCGTTTTTGTGAGAGAAAAGCAAGAGCAAAGAAAAGTGATGTCGTTTGATCACACGAATGAGTGAACGAGTGAAGAACGAATCAGAACTCGAAAAAACGACTAGCTGACGCCTTACTCCTATTTCTAATAGCAGCTCTCATCGCTCCTTTTAGACCTCTCCTTTTGTCTTGTAACGGAATCCCACTACGTTGAAATGCTGAGGGGTACAATGGAAAGAATCAATCGTGCAGGTTACATGCACCACCTTCAAAGCTTTTCCAACCCCGGTAGACCTGTCAGTTGTTCTACGTGGTACGTCGTACGACCGCCGTACCAGTACACCTTGTAGACAGCTAGCTACTACTGTACTAGTAGCTAGCTAGTAGCTTTCTCACTTATTCTCTTCGAGAACATAGGGTCCGGCGGAGACTGGTACAGCACCGGTGTCATCGACACGATAGAATGATGAATGCTACTCAGCGTACTACTAGTTTAAGGTGGGTTACGAGCCATTGAAATTTTACAGTACTCTTTTACTATAGAGAGCAGGGCCAGCCATTTGTAAAATGATGTAAACGCCCCCAAATTAGCCCCCAGATTGGATCACTACTACATAATAAGCTACAACAAACTACTAGCTAAAATCGTTGCATGAAAGCTAATTAAAAAGGGGGGGGTCGCTAATAGAGATAAATTGAAAGAGGGGTGAGGAGGATGTTTTAACATTAAGTCTTTCGAGTGCCGCATTGACAAAAGACATAAGGAACGAATCAAAATTTACAAATGAAAAGGTGGAGGTGGGTGTTGATCCAATCTGGCACGTAGACGTCTGGTACATTTGTACGTGTAAATCCCACTACCCGCCTTAAACTAGCAGGTTCAACAGGGTCGTGCAGGTCTGGTTCTAATTCACGAACCATTCTTTTAGCCACAGGAGAATGCAAAGTAGGACCAGGGGATCTCAACAATAAAAGAGTAACTTTCAGTCGTGTGTAGCTAGAAAAGTGTAAAGTCTGTATTCCATAAACAAAGCTACTTTACTAAGTGAGTCATTGAATGAACAAGTTGTCTTAGGCCTCGCCATAACAACAGACAAAGAACTGCTACAAAATGGGCAATTCTTGATTCCTAACACTCCCCATCTGTTGGTCATGGTCTTGAGGACTTGTGTTTCTATCCACCCAATGCAACCAAG
>ENA-ORBV01011196-ORBV01011196.1-microbial-mat-metagenome-genome-assembly--contig:-NODE-11196-length-14160-cov-6.583043_pt1 | contig 14160 bp, 16 predicted proteins | sample MGYA00237777_ERZ505514 | MGnify/ENA primary metagenome ERZ505514 (study PRJEB26160, sample SAMN06269048) | microbial mat metagenome | isolation source: Oligotrophic lake microbial mat | place...
TAATGATACGGCGACCACCGAGATCTACACCTCTCTATTCGTCGGCAGCGTCAGATGTGTATAAGAGACAGGCCGGTCACTCCGTGGGCCAGACATCCTTTTACGTCACCGGACTCTCGTGGCCGCTGGCCATTGTGGGCGATTCGCTTTTTTCCTGCTCGATGGGAGGCGGACTCGTTTCCTACGAAGAACAATGCCGCAACAACCGCCGCAAGCTCCTCAATCTCCCCACCGACACCGTTTTCGCCTGCGGCCACGGCCCGCTCACCACCCTCAAACAAGAGAAACGGAATAATCCCTTCTTCACCCGCTGAACCGGGATAGGATCGATGAGCAATACTCGTCCCCGAGAATCAGCGTGCGGGGATGTCTTAGGGCCGGCCCTGGTGGCCGTGCCGTTTCGCCGGTTTAGATCCGGCGCGCCGATATGCGGCGGCCGATATCCGATTTCATCCCAAGCAATTTGTTCTGTGGGAGCGAGCATCCTCGCCCCCACTGTCTATCCGGCTCCCTCGCCCCATGACTGACACCGTTGTCCGCGATCCTTATTCCGCCCTGCGCCACGCTGGCTTCCGACGTTACTTGGTGGGCAATTTTCTTTCTAATATTGGCCGGCAAGGCCTGAGTGTCGCCATCGCGTGGCAGATTTATAAATGGACCAATTCCGCGTCTGCGCTCGGGTTGGTCGGCCTGGTCTCCGTGCTACCACTGATCGCTTTCGTTTTGCCGGCCGGCGCTTTGGCGGACCGTTTGGACCGGCGAAAAATCCTCATGTGGACCACGGTCGCCTCGGCTGCGCTCTCACTCGCGCTCGTGCTGCTCTCGACGTACCATACTTCGTTGCCCAACTCTGCGCCCTTGCGTTTGGCCAATGAACTACTCCGCAGCATTGCGCTGTATTTCGAGCGGCACGTCGATCCGACGCAGCTCCATTTTGATAATCCGGCACTGCCTCTTATTTTTCTAATTCTGCTTTTACAGGCATTCGTCCGCGTCCTCGGCAATCCCGCGCGTGCCGCACTCGTTCCCCTCCTCGTCGAGCCCACGGCCATCAGCAACGCCATCACTTGGAGTTCCAGCACCTTTGAGCTCTACACCGTGATCGGACCCGCGCTGGGCGGCTTACTCGTCGCCTTATCCGGCTACACCTCCGTCTACCTGCTGGATGTATTTTTCTCGCTCACCTTGGTCGTGCTTTTGCTCGGCGTCCGCGTGCATCGCCCAGCGACGCCGGCCGGTCCCGCCTCCGATACGCTCGCAGGAGTACGTTTCATCTGGCGCCATCAAGCCATCCTTGCCGCCATCACGCTCGATCTTTTTGCCGTTCTGCTGGGCGGAGCGGTGGCCTTGCTGCCAATCTATGCGGATCAAATTCTCCACGTCGGACCGGCCGGACTCGGCTGGCTGCGCGCAGCCCCGGCGATGGGTGCGATCACCATGGCATTTCTCGTCACCCATCTTCGCCCGGCCAAACATCCTGGCGTGGTCATGCTCTGGACGGTGGCCGGTTTCGGCGCGACGATAATCGTCTTCAGTCTCTCCACCACTATCTGGCTCTCCTTAATCGCGCTCTATTTCAGCGGCGTGTGCGACAACTTCAGCGTCGTCGTCCGGCACACGCTGGTGCAGATGAAAACCCCCGACAATCTGCGCGGCCGAGTGAGTGCGGTGAACCAGCTTTTCATCGGCTCTTCGAATGAAATCTCCGAGTTCCGCGCCGGCATCGCCGCAGCGCTGTTCGGCCCCGTGCTCGCCGCCACAACCGGCGGCATTGGCACGATCGCCGTCGTCGCTATTGTGGCCTTCGCACTCCCCGCCCTCCGCACCGTGCCGCCGTTACACACTTTGCAGCCCGAGAAAGACTGAAGCTGACGCACAGATCGAAGCAGGTCGCGAACTAGCCTCGCAACGCGGCGGATTTTTGCACGGGAATGCAATCCGCCAGCGATACGTCAATTCCCACTCGTGGGAGCGGCTTCATACTGTGATTCTTTCTGCGTGAAACTGAATCGCGGCTACAGGGCGAAGCACCGTGCAAAAATCCGCCGTGGCCTCGCAACGTGAAGTAGGTTGCGAGCTTGCCTCGCAACGCGAAGTAGGTTGCGAGCTTGTCTCGCAACGCACCCGGCAGGCGCACCCCATGACACGGGTGGCTGACAGCCAATCCACGCCCCACAAAAGCGATTCCCCCATAAGGTCACGCCGACCAAAAAGGTGGGGCTTGCGAGGAGAATTGGAACCGTGCAGACAATAAAATTTCAGTACTTGCGCCGTCCCAAAAAAAGCCCCAAGTTGCGCCCGCTTTGGGTAAAACGGTGCGGTAGCCAAGTGGTAAGGCCGAGCTCTGCAAAAGCTCTATCCGGCGGTTCGATTCCGCCCCGCACCTCCACCCATAGGCCGTTGTGCCACATGCGGTTAGCTAAATCGAGTCCGGCGGGACTATGACGGCCAATCGACGAAGAAAAAAAAGTGCCATCACGTTGCTATTAGAGAGGGTGCAAAACAACTCTGATCCCCTCGCTGCTGCCTACCTCATCAGCGTGCTCGACAAGCAGGCAATCTCCTACGACGACGCCATTGCGCACCTCCTCGCGCACGCCGCGTCTTTCCGCTGCCCCCCGGCTCGGGAAAATCATACTCGAGCTCGACCGGCTCATGCGCCACCGCACGACTGGTCACTCCCAGCGCCGGCACGTGCTAGCTGGGCTTGTCTTGTTCTTTCACTCGTTGCAGCGGGAACAGCGCGACCATCCCGGCACGATCACTCGCGAGAACATTCTCGCGTTCTTGTCACGCTATGAAGGCCTGGCGGTGAAAACGTGGAACGAGGCATTTGCATATATTACCTCGGCCTTTGCCTTAGCCGTCCAACGAGGCTGGCTTGTCGTGTCCCCATGCGCGAGTATCCCACGCAAGCCCCGCGCGAAACATCGGCCCCCAGCGATAGTGCGCGAACCCATGGCCGCGCTCGAGCTCATGCGCTTGCTGCAAGCCAACGCTCCGCAGTAGGTGCAGTATTTTGCGTTTTGTCTTTTCGCGGGACTCCGCCCCGACGTGCGTGAGGATGAATCGAACAGGCTCGACGAGGACATGCGACACCCTGCGCGCCATCTCCGCCGCCCTGCTCTCGACGCGGACGGGTTTTGGGTTCGAGGCAAAGACGGTCGCGTCCGACATGTCGCGTGGTCGATTTGCGGACCGTTACGGTGTTCCTGCTCATGTGCTTGATCGGGGTGCGTGAATGGTCGCGCAGTTGGCGGTCTCAAAAGGCAATGCCATGAAATTTGGTTTCGGTGTCGTGATCGGAAAATTTCTCCCGCCCCACCGCGGGCATAAGCTCCTGATCGACACCGCAGCGGGACAAGCACGGGAGGTTATGGTGATTGTCTGCCCAAACCCACCGATTATGTGCCTGGGGAAATTCGCGGTGAATGGATGCGGGAGATACATCCTTCCGTTCGGGTGATGGTAATTGATGATCGTTACGACGAAAACGACACACGCATTTGGGCGGAAAACACCGTGCGTTGGCTCGGTCGCGCGCCGGACGTTGTCTTCACGTCCGAAGAGTACGGTGAGCGGTACGCTGCCCTGATGGGCGCGCAACATGTGTCGGTCGATCCAACGCGGGGACGGGTCCGGGTTTCCGGCACAGCCGTACGCAATGATCCATACGCCAACTGGGAATTCATCGAGCCACCCGTACGTGCTTGGCTCGCAAAACGAGTTTGTATTCTGGGTGCAGAATCGACCGGAACAACGACCTTGGCGAAAGCGCTGGCTGGGAGCCTACAAACGTCGTGGGTGGAAGAATACGGTCGCGAATACTCAGTCAAGAAACAGGCGGTGAATAATAACCAATGGAACAGCGCCGAGTTTGTTCACATTGCGCAGGAACAAGCGCGACGCGAGGACGTAGCTGCTAGACACGCCAATCGGGTGCTTATCTGCGACACCAACGCCTTCGCTACAGTTCTCTGGCATCGACGTCACATGGGGGAACACAGTCCAGAGGTAGAAGCGGTCGCACGCGCGGGGCGATGCGACCTATACCTACTAACAGGTGATGAGATTCCTTTCGTTCAGGATGGTTTGCGCGATGGAGAGCACATACGGCAGGAGATGCATCGTTGGTTTGAAAAAGTATTGGCGGTGCAACCGGTCCCATGGAAACTCCTGCGCGGATCTCCTTCAACGCGACTGCGCGAAGTAAAGAGCCTTGTTAACGCGTTATTAGAGGCGGGTAAAACGAGACCGGTAGCTTGAATGATTGTTGTTTGATGAACTTATCAAGAAAACTTGACAGAACTGTCAAACAACCATTCATCAAAATATGAGCAAGCAACCCCCGAAAAATCCGTTTGTATATGGGAAAGTTATGACCGCAAGCGATGCGGCATGTCCACGCCCAGCGCTCGAAACTCGCGTAAAGCAAACGGTGCGTGATGATGCCCGGCTCGCGTTGGTCGGGGACAGACGTATGGGCAAAAGCTCAATCGTCAACCGGACCTTGCAGGGTATGAAGGTGCCGATGCTGCGGCTCAACTATTACGAGGTCCTTGATCTGGCCGATGTGATCAACCGGACGGTCGCGGACCTCGAACGATTTTTGCGCGAGCGCAGCGTGATCGCCCGCAAGGTGGTCCCTTGGTTGCGGGAGGTTGGACTGGAGATTCGGGAGATTCGGGCGTCTATGAGCGGGTTTGAACTTAAAGCCGCAGCGGGAATTCCGACCGATAGTCTGAAACGGGTATTCGGTATCATTCGTGATGCCAGTGCTCGCACGGCCTTCACCCTCTTTATCGACGAACTCCAGGATATCCCTGATCGGCTCCCCGAGGCCGTGGCCAACGCGACGCTTGCGATCATGCGCGACGAAATTCAACAAATGAGCAAAACGCCGGTCTTTTATGCGGGCAGCTCGCGGGACTCGTTTACGTGCCTCTTCACGTCGGACAGTTCTCCTCTCTACGAGCAGGCGCAGCTAGCGAACGTCGAGGCGATTCCTGAGGACGAGATGCTGGACTTTATTCAGCGGCAATTTCTCCATGGCCACAAAATCGAGCCTGAGGCAGCCGCTCTGATTGTGCGGATCGCTGGAGACTCACCCAATGACATTCAACATCTCTGTTATGAGGTATGGAATGAGCATCTGGGGCAGGACAAACCGGCGACGACGGCAATTGTACAACGAGCGTTTGATAAACTGCTGCGTGACATCACCCCCTTCGGCGAAAAATGGCTTTCGGATTTCAGCATCAAACAACAACGCATCGTTTTCTGCATAGCGTTTCAGGAACATCTGGGCGCTGGCTCGCGAGAATTTCTGGAATTTGCTGGCCTCAGAAACCCTGGCGACGTTGGGCCGGCCCTCGCCACGGCCGTAAAGGGCAAGGAAGCGCTGTTGGAAAAGGTCGGTAGTCGTTATCGTTTTCGCAGTCGTTTTGTCCGCCTGTGGTTCGCACTGAGATATTACCGGGTACAGGCGCTGATTCCCGCGATGCGGACAGTGGAGAGCTATCGACTGCATCTGAACAAAGTCTTGCCCGCATTACCCACTGATCCGCTCATCGACCTCGCGCCATAACCTCGAAGGCTCCACGTCGAATAGAGCGGATCTGAATCCGCGCAAGATTGCCTGGCCGTCCCTTGACTCACCCTAGAATTGTCGGGCCAATAACATTCCCGTTGCCAGTTACTTTATATTGGGGGTCCGATGACTTACGTCTGTTCGATTCCGCCACACACCTCCAATGAAAGTCATCGGAGGACCGAAAGTTTCGGTCCCCGGCTGAAAAGATCACCCTTGATGGTGGTTTCCGGATAGCCCCAAGGAGGTATGTGGGTAGACCTCCATCACCGTCCATTACCGAAAAAAACCTCCTTACGGGCGGGTTCCGGTATGTCGCCCGGGCAACCGTGAGTGGGCGGCGGAAGAAGAGATCCTTCCGGTCCCGGGCCGAGGCGGAATCACGGATCGAATTGTGGTGCGGAGAAAAACCCTTGCCCCTGCTGGCAACACGGCTGAGTCCCGTCCTTCTTCGGGAAAGCGAGTCAGCGGAATCAATTTATGCAAAGCTGAAGCTCCCCGACCTGCCCTCGCTCCTTCGCGCAAAAATAGTGAGCACCGGAACGTTCATTTTGTCCTCTTTTCGCTCGTTTGGAAATTGCAGATGTGGCTACCAGCATTCGCCTCATCAATGCGCCAAATTGGTTTTATCAATTAACGCTGACGCGACGGGAACGGATAGACTGCGGGCACTCAACCATGCACTTCCTTTTTAAATCTCATCCTCGCCTGAGCACCGGCCTTCTTTTGGTCGGCGCGCTCATTTTTGCTCCCTTGCTCTTGAGCAAACCGCATCCAGCCCAACCGGTGCAGGCTCTGCCAACGACTCCCTTTCTTGATATGCATTGCCACAGCGCCGGGCTCGGCGCGGGCGGGAGTGGTTGCTTTGTCTCGGATCAACTCCGCCACAGTTTCAAACTGCGTTTCTATTTGAAGAGTTTCGGTGTCACTGAGGAAGAAATCATGAAGGAAGGCGACGCTATCGTCATCACCCGGCTGGCCGAACGACTGGCCGCCAGCCAGCACGTGAATCGGGCTGTCGTGCTCGCCTTGGATGGCGTCATCAACGCCCAAGGGGAACTCGACCGTGCACAGACCGAAATCTACATCCCCAACGACTATCTCGCCACTGAAGTCGCCAAGCACCCCAACCTGCGCTGGGGGGCGAGCGTTAATCCGTACCGGCCCGATGCGCTCGCCCGCTTGGAATGGGCGCGCGCGCACGGCGCCGTGCTGGTGAAATGGCTGCCCGCCGTCCAGCACATCGATCCGGCCGACGAACGGCTCATTCCCTTCTACCAGAAAATGGTTGAACTGCACCTCCCCTTGCTCACGCACACCGGCAACGAACGCTCCTTCACTCAATCGCGCGACGAACTCTGCGATCCCGAGCGGCTGCGTCTGCCGCTGCGGCAAGGCGTGACCATCATCGCCGCCCACGCGGCGACCACCGGGAAATTCGCGAACGAGCGTTCCCTTGATCGCCTCGCCCGACTGATGCCGGAATTCCCTCATCTCTACGCCGATATTTCCTCCCTCACGCAAATTAACAAGCGGGGTTATCTGGCCGAAGTACTGCGTCGTCCTGAGTTCCAGCATCGGTTGATCTACGGAACGGATTATCCGTTGATCGCCATCAACCAGTTGGTTTCGCCGTGGTATTTTCTCCCGCAACTTTCTTTCCGCCAAAGTTACGCCTTCGCCCGAATCAAGAATCCGTGGGATCGGGACGTCGCCTTGAAACAAGCCCTTGGGGTGCCCACGGAAATCTGGACGAAGGCTGATACCATTCTAGCGCCGTAACCCCAAGTTCCCGCAGTAAGATTTCTTGTACTGGCACTTTGGCTCAGCCGGGCTATGATTTTCCCACCCATGAGATTTCTTCTACCCCTCCTGCTTGTGGTCGGCTTGCTCGCCGGCTGCGCGACCACCAAAAATTCCCTGGTCAACCCCGAAACTCCGGTTGCCTCGCGCTTTGAAATTCCGGCCACGAACAGCGGCCTGCCCGGCGAAGGGCCAATCCGCCGCAATGAATGGTTCCGCAAGCTGTGGGTGGAGAAACGGAGCAAGTGGGCAACTGAGGTCAAAACTGATCAGGGCGCACTGGTGTTTCTCGGCGACTCGATCACCCAAGGTTGGGGCGAGAATTTGGCGGCCAGCTTTCCCGGCGTCAAAGTCGCCAATCGCGGAATCAGCGGCGACACCACGCGCGGTCTGCTCATCCGTCTGTCGGATGATGTGCTGAGGCTGAATCCATCTGGCGTCGTGTTGCTGATCGGCACCAACGATCTCGCCGAGAAAGCTGATTCCTGGACGATCGCCGCCAACATCCGTCTCCTCGTCACCGCACTGAAGCAGCACAATCCCACCATGCCGGTGGTGTTGTGTGAAGTTTTCCCGAGTTCGGCCTCCATGAAGCGACCCTCCTATCGGATTAATCGCATCAATTTGCTCATCAAAGAAGCCATGAAAGACCAACCGCAAGTAACCGTGGTGGATACTTGGACGCTCTTCGCCAATGAACAAGGTGAGGCCAAAATCGGGGAATTTTCTGATCTGCTCCATCCCAATGCCTCGGGATATCAAAAATGGGCAACGGCACTTCGTCCCATTTTGGCCACCCTCGGATTTCTGGACAAAGAGCGGGATGTGTTCACTCCCGAACCCGGCTTCGTGAGTCTTTTTAATGGGCATGATCTGACCGGCTGGGGTTTTCTGCCGAACACGGCCGACGATATCAGTACCGCAAAAATCCGGCTCGCCTCCAATCCCAACGCCGCCGAATGGTCCGTGGTAAAGACCGCCGTGAATTTTGACGGTCAAGTCGCTTCGCCCGACGGACGCTACGTCGCGAAAAATGGCCGATTGATCGTCACCACGCCATCTGCGGGCCGCCTAATCCAGAAATTATGGACGGCGCGGGAGTTCCCCAAAAACTTTGTGCTCAAACTGGAATTCCGCGCCACCCCCAATGCCGATAGCGGCATCTACGTCCGGGGTCCGCAACTGCAATGCCGCGACTACCTGCTCGCCGGACCCTATACCAAATTGCAAAATTACAAAGCACAGGACTGGAACGAAATTATCATCACGGTCAAAGACGGGGCCGCCCACTGCACCTGCAACGGAGAATTGATCGAAGACGCGATGCCGGTACCGGCCACTGGTCCGATCGGATTGGAAGGCGATCGCGGCCAGATGGAATATCGTCGCATCCGTCTGCAAGAACTCCCCTGATTCAGCCACTCTCACTCAAACCCAACCTTTTTGTTCCTATGCCCTCCCCCCTCTACGACACTCTCCGTGCTGATATCATCGTTGCCCTGAAAGCACGAAATTCCGCCGCCACCACAGCTCTTCGTACCGCCGATTCCCAAATCAAGCGTGCCGCGATGGATGCGAACAAGGAAATGGACGACGCCCTCACGTTGACCACGCTGCGCAAGGCGGTCAAAAACCTCGTCGACGCCCGCACGGAATTCGAAAAAGCCGGTCGCGCCGATCTCGTAGCGGCCAATACCGCCGAAATCATCTTATTGGAAAAATATCTGCCGAAAGGCCTCGATCCCGCCAAGCTGGAGGCCCTCATCGTGGAAGCGATCGCCGCAACCGGAGCCGCCTCGAAAAAGGAGATGGGCAAAGTGATTGCCGCACTGAAACAGCATCCCGACGCCAGCTTGATCGATTTTGGTGCCGCCAGCAAAGTGATCCAAGCCAAGCTCCCCTGATCCTTTCGGAGATTTCATCGATTTGCGCGAGTCTGCTGGCCGGCGATTGATCCGCCCCGGCTCTAGCCGCTTTCGTTTAGCTGGAGATGGTGTCTTGGTCTGTCCGGAATTTTTCAGCGAATTGATCAGCAATTTTATCGGCAAACCGATTCAGCCTGAAAGCAAACCCGGCGGACATCAGTCCCAGAAAGATCCAGCACCACCGGCCAAGGAATTGGTAATTCTGCCGGATATCTTTCTGGGTCCAGCCATAGATATCCATCAACTTGTTCATGTCCCCGCCTTCATCATCCTCGCCATTGATCATCGTGCCGAAGGGAATTTGTTCGAGACCGTGATACACTTGGTTCCAAAACCCGGTGATGTTGAGAAAAGCCGTAGCGCCGATCAGAAAAAACACGTAGCGACACATGCCCCAGCGAAATTTCTCAGGTAATTCGACAAAGAAAAACGCCATAAACAGCGCGCTCAAATAAAATTCACCGCCCACCCCGCCAAACGCGCTCCACCAAAATTCCTGCCGGAGTTCCGTCAGACGCCAGGTCATGAAAAACTGAAGTAACGCCAGTCCCAATGCGGCGAGCATCGGCCAGATTTTACGCTCCTTCCAGCCGGCCACAAAGAGAATGCCGAAAAGCAACAGCAGGCCAAAGTACACGAAGGGGGAAAACTCGGGCTCCACCGGCGTCCAGCCAAACGGCAGCGGGAGCGCCCGCCGTCCGCAGAGCCACGCCGCTGTCGCATGACCAAACTCGTGCATCCAAACCTGAAATCCTCTGAGGAAAAAACTGAAGGGGCTTTGATTCACTAACCACACCAAACCCAATAACAAGGGCGGCACGGTTAGGTTCACCCGCCAATTATCAAAAGCAAATAGCGGCAACACTTCATCATTCCGGACGCGGCCGGGCGCGAGATCCGGTGGCGAAGCAGGAGCGGAAATCGGTGTTGGTCCGCCGGACATCATTCCTTGGGTAGGCTTTCCCTCAACCATCCGTTGCCGATGAAATCTGGCGCGCAGGTGAGCCGCCACCGCGTTATAGGCCAGACGCAATCGTTCCCTCTCACCGGCATCACCGCCCTGATTTAATGCCGCATTTTTCAACCCAAACGCTCGCTCCAAGTCCTCGGGGCTACACCCCAAACTGACGCCCAACAGTTCATGACAACGGGCTGGTTCCGACTCATTCATGGAGCGAAAATAGGGAATTTAGCGGTGTTATTTCGAACTAGCCTGAGCTCGACCGGCCACCGGACACCGGACTGGACGGTTCTACCTTCAAAAATTTCATCCGTCGCTTACCGGCGGGTCGGTTTGCTCCCACTCGATCATGCGGATTCTGATAGGGTCGGCGACGGTACCCCTGACGCGTGGGATCGGCCGCGCACTTGATCATCAATTCCTGCATGCGTTGAAAAACATCCAGTAATTGCGCCGGTTGCGGATATTGATCCAAGCCCGAACGCTCCAAGGCCATGAGCAGTTCGTGAACGGCCTCCAGCGTCGACAAGCACCCTTCCTGCGGCTGCTGCTTGATGATATAACGGCTCGGGGCCGAGGGTGTAAACATGATGCGTGGCAACCGTTGCAGACTCGGACTGAGCCGCAGCAATTTTCTCGCCCCGCCCCATGTCGCATCAATCAGGAAGACCACCAAGCGACGCGCCCCCAACTCGGCGGGCGTAAAGTCCCCTTTGGAGAGATTGCGCGCCGTGATCCCCGGATACAGCAGCATGCAGTAATTTTGCGGATCGGCGATCAGCTCCTGCACCGTCTCGTTAAGATCGAAATTTTCCCCCATGTGCAGCTCGCTGTTCGGCAGGCACAGATGGGTGAGCCGTCCCGTGCCGCCTTTCTCCGTCTTGTATTCCTTCGGGCTCATCAAAAACACCAGGCGCGTCCGCGTCGCCATCGGCTGCAGCGTGGGACACCAGCAAAATTGCTGGGGCCAGAAACAACGGTAACACATGACACGACTCATAGGTCAGATGAAGGGATAGCTGTGAACCGGCCATGTCCGATAGGGAGAGCCCTCATGAAGTCGCCTCCCCGTTTGCCGGGTGCTTCTTCCATTGCACGTACATCGCTTCCAGTTTTGTTCGGGCCCAAGGCGTTTTACGCAGAAACGTCAGACTGGATTTGATGCTCGGATCGAACATGAAGCAGCGCACCTCGATCCTCCGGCTCAATTCCTCCCAGCCATACTCCCTCACCATCTCGGTAAGCAACTGCTCGAGCGTGACGCCGTGCAACGGATCCTTGGACTTTGACTGGTGCATCGACGCAACTTGGCCAACCCCTTGGTCCGACTCAATGACGTTAATCACGTCCCGTTAAACTTCAGCCCAACCCAGACCAGTCCTGTGAAAACAATCAGGGCGACGAAGAACTGAAACAGGAAGGAAACCTTGGCCGTTTTATGCCGAAAAATCATCAGCCCCAGTAAACCGCCAAGCCACCCCCCGAGCGCGCTGACGAGTAAAAGCGTCGACTCGGAAATTCGCGGCTCCCGGCTGTGTTTAGCCCGCCATTTATCGAGTCCAAACAGAACGAAAGCCCAAAAACTGGCGACGATCAACCACCAGACGAAAAATTGAAAAATCCCGGAAGGTTTCATGAACCGACAGACTGAAATTCAGGACGGCTTTGATGCGATGACATTCGATCTCTCAATCGGTAATGACCCACGGCTAACGCAAAAATCTTGCGCGCAATATTTTATTTCACTTGGCGCAAGCAAACACTCTTTACTTCGATACACGAAATTAACAAATCTGACAGAACCCCCAGTAAAACAAAAAACCTAATGAGAATCCCCATTGTTCTCTTAAAGTCCCGATTCATTCAACCCCATGAATAATTCCTACCTACTTCTCCTCGAGACTGTCTCGTTGGTTTCTTCAATCGGGTTGCTCGTCATGAGCTACGGAATGCGCCACGCCCCCTTGGGTTTTCAGCACTACCATTTGTTTTATGTCGGTGAAGCTCCCGAGGGGCTTATCCCGGTAGAATCTGCAGAGTCGGCCCCTACTCCGGCTTCAGATTGGTCTGTCTAAACAGCTAATTTGCTGCTGGCAGCAAGAGTTAATCGGCTTTCTTCCGCACGGTTAAAGGACGTTCCGGCCAGTGCTCAAGATAAGCGAGCTGCGCCTCACGATCAATAATTCCGGAGCGGTTGGGATCACACAAAAATCGCTTGGCATAACCAGCCTCGATTTCTTGGACCGTCACTCGCTTTTCTTCCACGGCAAAAACCGCGCGCCACGCCCCACAGCCGATCACGAACACCCCGGCACTTCGCCGCGTGATCCGTCTCGAGCGATGCAGCCCCGGGTCACGGGCCAACAGTTCGCTCAGGCGTGGCCGGAAATCGATCTGCCAGTTCGCCTGCAACCATTCCGCTTGGGTCTCCGCCAATCGGGCATAGTTGACCGTATATAGGGGTGGCTGACTCAGCGCTTCCTCCACTTCATCCAACCACCCTGTCCGCTCTTCGGCAAAAATATCATAGCCCGGAATATAAGGTTTGATGTCAAAAACCGGTGTCCCATCCACCAGATCACAAGCACCCAAGATCAACTTAAGACCATCCACGCGGATCAACTGCACAGGCGTCAAACCGAGTGGATTCGGTCGATGAGGTGAACGGGTCGCAAAAACCCCGCGACGTTTCGACGGCCCGCGGGGAGGCAAAACCAACGGACGCCACTCCGTATTGCGATGAAACCACCAGACCAACCATATCCGGGAAAAACCCGCGAGATCCTGCAAAGCCTCCTCGTATTGGCAGTCCGGTAACAGCTCGAGGACGTTCTGCTCCGCGTTGCTTTCAATCGGCTGATGCCTTGCATGGAATTTCACCTGCTTCTGCGTACGAATGAATCCGATGGGTTGCAGGGTTAAGGATGACGACACTCCCCTAGACAAGGCGTCGAATGAGCGGGGTCGAGGGTAAATCCCGTGTGCTTCAGCAAACCCACCCCCCGGCGACAATTAGAACCCGACACGACGACAATTAAAACCCAGCAGCAACGGCGGTGACGGTTATGGAGTGTTCGTTGGTCGCGTGGGCGGTAACGCTCGGGACCCCACGCAGACCCATGATTACCGAGCAACAATACCGCAAACTAATGATCTCTTATAACACGTCTGGCGTCGTCAGCGACGCCGCGATGAAAGCCGCTATGCATCGCGAAACGGCCGCGCGCTACCTCAAAGCTAGCCGACCGGCTCAATGCCGTGCTGATCGCTCCAAGCTACGGGATGGGAAACTGGCAGACCACTGAAACGGGAAAAGACGTGTCAGCTGCCCTCGCCGCCGCACAGAAACTAGCGAACATCGACTTGAACAATGTACATGTCATCGGCCTTTCGAATGGCGGGATTGGAGGGTCACGAGGGGTCAGGTTGCAAATGTTATAATCATGTGCCGACGCGGGAGACAACACCGGCTCACTGACGCGTTGGATTCGAACCACTCTACCAACCAGGAACAACCCCGCCCTTTTCTAACCGCTCCACCTTCACCGGGGTCACCTTGACGAATGGAGGTGGGTAGATCGAGCTGAGTGTCTAGGGTTGAGAGTTGAGAGCCAGCACCGAGCCGGAACCGTTCAGCAGACAGTCCAGAGTTGAGCCGAGAACTCGAACCAGCCAGAGGACCGATCCGGTTAACCACTAAGCCACACTGATAATCACTCAACCGGATTAGTGGCCCATTAGGAGCCGCGTCATAATAACATGACTAATTACTCCTTCGCTGCGGGAGGAGAGCTTAGTTCCAGTCCCCGTGAAAGTCGGCGCGTTTCAGATTGAGTGCCGCCAGTTCGGCGTCGGTGACCTTGATGCCTGCCGGATAGGAA
>ENA-ORBV01011197-ORBV01011197.1-microbial-mat-metagenome-genome-assembly--contig:-NODE-11197-length-14159-cov-8.426644_pt1 | contig 14159 bp, 11 predicted proteins | sample MGYA00237777_ERZ505514 | MGnify/ENA primary metagenome ERZ505514 (study PRJEB26160, sample SAMN06269048) | microbial mat metagenome | isolation source: Oligotrophic lake microbial mat | place...
GACTTCGGGCGAAGCACCGATGCTTGGGTCGAGGCGCGGCTACGAGCCGGGCCCGCCGACCGGGATCTGGCCGGCTTCATCGCTGAGTCGCAACGCAACGGCGAGCGATTCTCGCTCAGGGATCTGCTGGCGCTGCACGAGGTCCGCGCCGAGCGGGTCTACGCCAATCGGCAGTACGAGCTGCACGAGATGGCCCGCGACGATCGAGTCGCGGCGGCGCTGGAACGTGCGTTCCCCCTGACCCCGGCCCGGACCCTGACCCGCCGACGCCTCCCAAGCCCACCATCTGGGTCGAGGGCTTCACGCCCATCGTGAGCGACCTGGGCCGCTTCGTCGGGTGCATGGTCGATGGTCGCCTGGGCATGGTCACCATCGAAGACTTCAAGCGCGGCATGGCGGCGGCCCTTGTCAAGGAAGCCCCGACACTGGCCGACTTCCGGGCTCGCTGGGTCGATCCGCCCACCCGCCGCGAGTTGCTCGATGGCCTCGTAAGCGCGGGCTACCCGCCTCAGATCGTCCGCCTCATCGACGACATGACCGACTACGACCTCTACGACGTGATCGCGGGTGTGGGCTACGGCCTTGACCCCAAGACCAAGGAAGACCGCGCTTTGGCCTTTCGCTACAAACAGATCGACTGGCTGAATCGCCTGCCCGAGAAGACTCGCGCGGCGGTGCTGGCCGTCTGCGACCAGTTCGCCAAGGGCGGCACCGATGACCTCGAAAACGTCTACATCTTCCAGACGCCGGAAGTGCGGGCGGCTGGAGGGGTGGCGGCGCTCGGCTTGGCCGGTGATGCGGCGGCGGTGATCCGCGAGACCAAGGAAAGGATCTTTGCGGCATGAAGTACCGGCTCTACATCGATGAAGTCGGCAACGCCGACCTTGGGAGTTCAGACGATCCGAACCATCGCTTCCTCAGCCTCACGGGCATTGCGGTCGCGCTTGACCATGTGGACAAGGTCATCCATCCAGAACTGGAAGCCCTGAAACGTGCTTTTTTCGGCAGCCATCCCGACGACCCGATTATCTTCCATCGCAAAGAGATGGTAAACGCACTTCCGCCCTTCGCTGCCCTCGCCGATGCCGCCACGCGGGCGCTGTTCGATGCCGAGATGCTCGCTTCACCCACCCGCTGGGAATACGCCGTCATCAGCGTGTGCATCGATAAGAAGCGGCACCGCGAGACCTATTCAACCTGGCGCTACGACCCGTACCACTACTGCCTGGCTGTGCTGCTGGAGCGGTTCATCTTCTTCCTCGACAACAAGAACGCACAGGGAGACGTGCTGGCCGAGTCACGAGGCGGCAAGGAAGATCGCCGCCTGAAAGACTCTTTCGAGAACCTTTGGGCCAAGGGCACGCCGTACCTCGATGCCGGGCGCATCCAGAAGCGGCTCACCAGCCGCCAACTCAAGGTGAAGACCAAGGCCAACAACATTGCCGGGCTGCAACTGGCGGACATGATCGCCCACCCCAGCCGCGCCGAGATCCTCCACGAGAGCAAAGTTGTGGACAAAGCCCCGGCCCCGTTCGCGGCTAAGGTCATCGCCATCCTCGCCGGAAGTACTACAAGAGCGGAGGGAAGCCGCATGGCAAGAAGATGCTTTAGCGCAAAGAAAAAGGCCCTTGCGAGCCCGATGGCTTGCGCCATCCACCTCCGGGTTACCGGATTACCCGTATTGTCGGCCAAATCCGCCCAGTGTCAAGAGGCGGGTGCCGGAATGCAGACAAATTGCCACATCGAAGGCCTGCCCGGTGCTGCGGCGGCGGTGATCCGCGAGACCAAAGAAAGGATCTTTGCGGCATGAGCGACATCAAACTGTTCAGGTTAAACAACGGCAAGGCCGCGGAAGTCCCGGGCGCGGCGGGCGGACTGGAAAAGTCCCTCCAAACGCTGATCGAAATCAATCTCGACGCCATGCTCGGCGTCCGCTTTCTAGCTTCCGAACACTCAACCGGCAAACTCCACGGCGGGCGGATCGACTCGCTGGGGCTCGACGAGAATGCCTGTCCGGTCATCCTCGAATACAAGCGGGCCGTCAGCGAGAACGTGATCAGCCAAGGGCTGTACTACCTCGACTGGCTGCTGGATCACAAGGCCGATTTCAAGCTGCTGGTCCTCGACCGCTTCGGCAAGGAGGCCGCCGACGGGATCGACTGGACCTCCCCGCGCCTCATCTGCGTCGCCGCAGACTTCACCAAGCACGACGAGCACGCCGTCCGCCAGATCAACCGAAACATCGACCTCGTGCGCTACCGCCGCTTCGGGCCGGACCTACTCGCCCTGGAGCTGCTCACCAGCACGACCGCAGAAGCCATTGTCGGTGACGATGAGACGGTGAAGCCAAAGGCCGCCAAACAGGGCGGCGATAAGCCAGTTTCCCAGGCGTTTGCGGAGATGGATCAGCCAGTACGAGACCTGTGGGAGGAACTGCGGGCGTTCATCCTCGCGCTGGGCGGCGATGTGACTGAGAAGCAGCTCAAGTTGTACGTCGCCTTCCGCCGCATCAAGAACTTCGCCACCGTCTGCGTTCAAAAGAAGGGGCTGTACCTGTACCTGCACCTTGACCCCGAGAGCGTGACCATCGAAGAGGGTTGGATGCGGGATGTGCGAAAGATCGGCCATTGGGGAACGGGCGAACTGGAGGTGTGGATCACCGACAAGGTGTCGCTCAAGAACGCACAGGCGCTCATCGTTCGCAGTTACGAGGGGGAATAAGTGCGACCAGCGACCACGATCAAACGCGAAGGACGCGAAGAAGCGCCGGGAGACGCGGCGGGGTGGCCGCGCGTGCCGCTGGGTGAGTTGTGCAACATTGCCATTGGCAAGACTCCGAGCCGCGAACAACCACGCTTCTGGGGCGGTGATCTGACGTGGGCAGCCATTTCCGACCTCAAGAGTGACGTCATTACAAGGACCGCCGAGCGAATCACCGCCGTCGGCGCAGCGGAGTGCCGCTGCCGCATCGTGCCTTCGGGGACGCTCCTGTTTAGTTTCAAGCTGACCATCGGCAAGATGGCCTTTGCCGGGTGCGACCTCTACACGAACGAGGCGATTGCCGCCCTTACCCCGCTCGATCCGCGTCGGCTCGACAAGCATTACCTCCGCCTCGCGCTCGCTGGAACCGACTGCGCACAAGACTCGTCGCACGCCGTAAAGGGCAAGACCCTCAACCAAGATGGACTTCGCGCCCTCTCTATCCCCCTCCCCCCGCTGGCGGAGCAGGAGCGGATGGCGGGGCGGCTGACGAAGCAACTGGCCGCGGTGGAGCGTGCTCGCGCCGCCGCACAGGCCCGCCTCGCCGCCGCCGAAGCCCTCCCCGCCGCCTACCTCCGCGAAGTCTTCGAGGGGCCGGAGGCGAGCGGGCTGCCGACGCGCCTGGGCGACATTTGCGAGGTTGTCTCTGGCTTTGCGTGGAGTGCCCCCAAATTCAACCGAGACGGTCGCGGCCTTCCAGTAATACGGATACAGAATGTTGACGCTGTCTCCAACCGCGAGTTCCTCTTTTGGGAGCACGAATTCGAGGACCGTTTCCTCGTTCGTCATGGCGAGCTGTTGCTTACACTGTCGGGGAGTTTTCGAGTCGCCGCGTGGGATGGTCCCCTTGCGTTACTAAACCAACGCATCGTGAAAATAGTCCCTTCACCTGGTCTAGACGTTTTGTGGTTCCTCCACGCAATGCGTGTGCGGCTGGGCGATATTGAAATGATGGGGAAAGACGCTCTCGTCAGTAATGTCTCAATAAACGACATTCGGGATCTTGAGTTTGAACTGCCTCCCCTCCCCGCCCAGCGCCGCATCGCCGCCGACCTTGCCCGCCGGCTCGGCGAGGGTGGGGGGGCCGAGCATCTGGCCGCGTGCATCCGCGCAGAACTGGCCGCTATTGAAACCCTCCCCGCCGCGCTTCTGCGGGCGGCGTTTGGTGGCGAGCCCGGCCCGGAGCACGAGGCCGAGGCATGAGCACACGCACGCACCCGCCCCGCACCCGCGCCGCCCTCATCCCCGCCACGGCCAGCGGCCCCACCAGCCGCGCGCCGGGCCTCCGTGCGCCGACCTCGCCACCTGCCGGGCCGGTTGCCCGACCGTCGCAGCGGCCCGGCCGATCGTCCGGCTGGTCTGGACGATCGGCCAAGTCACTCGTCTGGTCCGCCAAGTCACCCGTCCGCACGGCCAATCGAACCGGACGACCGGGCACCTCATCCGTCCGGTCGGCCAACTACCTTTGCGGACCGTCCGCAGGACCCGGCAGCAAGCGAGGGCGGTGTTCGAGTGAGCATGGAGTGCAGCCCCAATCCCCTCCAAGGGTTGTGCGAGCATGAACACCACGCCGACGCCAGCGCAAGTGACCGAGCGGGAGTACGTGCTCTACTGCGACGAGTCGGTCGGCGAGGGCGCGTTCTACTCCAACTTCTACGGCGGCGTGCTTGCGGGCGGCTCGCAGGTCGAGGCGGTCTCGCGCCGGCTGGCCGCCTGCAAGGCCACGCAGAATCTGCACGGTGAGGTGAAGTGGCAGAAGGTCACCGACAACTACCTCTCCAAGTACATCGCGCTGATGGACGCGTTCTTCGACGAGATGGCTGCGGGGCGCGTCAGGGTGCGGATCATGTTCCGCCAGAATGCCCGCAAGCCGACGGGGTTGACTGCCGAGCAAGTCGATCAGTCGTTCTACAAGCTCTACTACCAGTTTATCAAGCACGCTTTCGGCTTTACGTTCATGCCCGCCCACGCCGGGCCGGTCCGGTTGCGGGCCTACTTCGACCAGTTCCCCGACACGGGCGAGCAGGTGGCGCGATTCAAGGGGTACATCATGGGTCTGAACGCTTCGAAGGCGTTTCAGCAGGCACGCCTCACTCTCTCGCCCGAAGACCTCACCGAAGTCCGATCGCACGAGCATGTTTTGCTCCAATGCCTGGATGTTGTTCTCGGGGCAATGGCGTTCAGGCTCAACGACCTGCACAAGGCGATCCCGGCGGGCGAGAATCGGCGGGGTAAGCGCACCGTGGCAAAGGAAAAATTGTACGAGCAAATCCGCTCGCGGATTTGCCAGTTGCACCCCAACTTCAACATCGGCATCACCACCGGCGGTGGCCTCGAAGGCGCATGGTCGAAGTCGTACCGACACTGGGCGTTCGTTCCCAGCGACCACGACTACGACAAGTCACTGACCAAGGGGCAAAAATAAAGAAGGCCCACCAATCCTACTGAGTACCCTACGCGGAGCGTGGGGCTTCGGACGGGCAGGCCTCCCTATTATGTCATCGGATCATCGTCATGTCAACTGAAATCGACCTTCTCCATGGCTAAACGTACGAAAAACGCCCCCAAGCCCACCAAAAAACTCGGCACGCAGCAGTCCGTCGATGCCGCGATCTATTCCATCTGCGACGTGATGCGCCGCGGCAACGTCGCCAGCGCGCTGCAGTATGTCCCCGAGTTGACATGGATCCTCTTCCTGCGCATCCTCGACGAGACCGAGGAGCGCGAGGCCCAAGAGGCCAAGGTGCTCGGGCATGAGTACACCCCGAGCATCAATAAGCCCTACCGCTGGACCGACTGGGCACGGCCCATCTCCGTCAAGGCCGACAAGAAAGAGACCAACAAGCGCCGCGAGTTGACCGAGGAGGGGACGGGCCGGGTGCTGGAGTTCGTCAACGGGAAACTGATCCCGCACCTCAAGAAACTCCGCGACAAGCCCGATGCCGCGCCGCGTCAAAAAGTCATCGCCGAGATTCTCTCCGGCGTCGAGCGCATCCGCATCGACACCGAAACCAACCTGCTCGAAGTTCTCGACAAGGTTCACGAGATTTCGCAGAAGGACATCGACCCCACGCACGTCTTTGCCCTCAGCCAGGTCTACGAGGGCCTGCTCTTGAAGATGGGCGAAAAGGGGAGCGACGCCGGACAGTTCTTCACGCCGCGCGAGGTCATCCGGGCCATGGTCCGCGTCATCGACCCCAAGGTGGGCGAGCGGGTGTATGACCCGTGCTGCGGCACCGGCGGATTTCTCGCACAAGCGGCCCAGTATTTGCACGAGAAGATTCGCACGACCGACAAGTTCCCCAAGGGCATGAGCAAGGCCGCCGCGACCGAGATCGTGAGGCACACGACCTTCTACGGGCGCGAGAAGGAGAACCTGATCTATCCGATCGGGCTGGCCAACCTCATCCTGCACGGCATCGACGACCCGCACATCTGGCACGGCAACTCGCTGACAGGCACCGAGACCTATGGCGGGCTGTTTAAGGGTGCGCCCAGCGCCTTCGAGGTCATCCTCGCCAACCCGCCCTTTGGCGGCAAGGAGAATGCCAGCAGCATCAAGGATGCCGACTACCCCACCAGCGCGACCGAGGTGCTGTTCCTGCAGCAGATCATCCGCTCGCTGGCCCCCGGCGGCCGCTGCGGAGTGGTGCTGCCCGAAGGTGTGCTCTTCCGAACCAACGAAGAGGCGTTCACCAAAACCAAGAAGAAACTGCTCGAAGAATGCAACCTGTGGTGCATCGTGAGCCTGCCGGGCGGGGTGTTCACCGCCGCTGGCGCGGGCGTAAAGACGAACCTCTTGTTCTTCACGCGCGGCAAGCCCACGGAACGAATCTGGTACTACGACCTCTCCGAGCGCAAGGTGGGCAAGAAGACGCCGCTGACGGTCGAGGATTTCAAGGAGTTCTTCGACCTGGTGACGAAGCCGGACCCCAAGACGGGCGTGAGGGCCGACTCCGATAAATCGTGGACGATGGACTTCACCGCCCGCCGCCGCAAGGCTGCCGATGATGCCCGCCCGTTTCGGCAAATCGAGGCCGCCAAGAAAGCCGAGGCCGATCTCGCCAAAGACCGGCTGTCCACACTCAAGCAAGCCCGGCCCAAGAACGATGCGGCGATCGAGGCCGCCGATGCAGAAGTCTCGGTGCATCTCCGCGAATCCCGCGACGCCGCGAACAAGGCCCAGGCCATCGAGGACGCGGTCTATGACCTCAAGGCCGTCAACCCCAACAAGAAGGCCGACATCGACACGCGCTCGCCCGCCGAGTTGCTGGACCTGATCGAGGTCAAAGGCAAGGAAGTTGCCGAAGCCCTCGCCGCACTGCGGGCAATGGGCTGACGCGATTCCCCCGCCCCGCCGGGGCGGCCCCGCGTGAGGGTCACGCCTTCCACGAGTTGCGTCGGCGAAGCGCCGACTTCACCCGTGGCTACATTCCTTGGCCTCGTTGAGGCCAGTGACGCCGCCACCGCCCTTCCTGCCGACAGCGTACAAGGCCCTGCGGACGCCGTTCCAAGACCTCAAGCCGCCACCGTCGCCGTCGCGATCTCCGACCACGGCCCCTTTTCCCCGCGTGTGTTGATCCAGCGGGCCATGTAGACGGCGGTTTTTCCCCCTTCGCCGGGCTTGAAGTCGGCGCGGAAGGTCGGCTTGGTGGTCATGGTCAGAACGACCAGCGCGGCGAGGTTCCCCAGCGAAGCGATGATGGGCGAGTTCGCGGGCTTGGCCTGATGAAGCGTGGTTTCGGCTCGCTCGAGCGTGGATTTGGCTCTTTGCGGCGTGGTGGCGGCTTGTCGGGGCACGAAAGTATGGACCATCCGCACTTGATGCACGAGCATCCGTGGTGCTGGGCTGTTCGTCCGCCGTCGGCGGACGGACGGGCGTGGTGCGGGGGCGAACATTCTTATGCAAAGGATGGGCGCGCAGGTAAAGCGGGCGGGCGTTTGGGCCGATGGTGTGATCGTCCCTTGTGTGCGGGTGCCGGAGTGGCCGGTGTCGGCGAGAGAATGCGGCGCGGCCGCGAACAAGTGCGGCACCGCTGCGAGGGAATGCGGCGCGGCCGCGAGCAACTGCGGCGCGGCCGCGTTGGAATGTGACACATCGGCGAGCGAACATCTTGTGTCCGCTCCGGAAAGGACGACGATCATGGGCGAGCAGCGCATCCCGCGGGCCGATGGCGACTTCGCCACCTGGGCCGAGCAGCACTTTGAGTCGGTGGAGAAGTTCTGGTCTGTCAAACGCGGCCAACCCCCAACGCTCGGATTGAAAGAGCGAATTGCCGTTCTGGGAAGGATGCTCGGATTCAGGTAATGCTCGCTTACAACGCCAGCAGCCACCCGCATCGTAATATTATATTTAACCCTCACCCACAGAGTCGCTACGGTTGCTGGGCTTTTTGCAGCGCAGTTCGCTGCTCAGCGCTCGTGTACTTCTCACGCCAGCCTGAGAAAAGCCCCGTAATGGCCTGCGGACCAAACTGCCTTCCCCACGCCAGACTTAACACGCGGGCATCTTGCTCCAACTGATCCGCCCGAAGATAATTTTTGAGCGCACGTAACAATGCAGGTTGATCCGCACGCTGTTGCTCTGCCCGCTCCCTTTCCGCTTCGGTAGCACCGGCGCCGGAAGAATCCGCCCTGGCCGCGGGCGAACGGCCCGCCGGTCCTCTTTCCAGCAACGGGCCAGCGGTCAACCATAAGCAATCTGCAATCACCGGGTCTACCGGAGCATCGGCGGGCAGCAGATTCACAAGCATAAGCAAGACCGAAGTGTTGCCAGCCATGAACGCTGCGAGCGCACCCTCCCGCAACACACCCGGCGTAACGGCATCGCCCTTCTTCTGGGCGAGCGCCGCCACCAGCTTCGCGATATCCGCATCGCGCCCCAGCAGTTTCATCGTAAGTATACCTTGATCCCACTGCTCATTGGCCAACAGATCCTTCAATCCTTCCGCGAGCGGCTTGGCAGCGGCAAACGCCGCGGGAAGCCCGTCTTCGCTGCGCTTTACTGCGGGACCCGGGGTATAAAGCGGATCGCCCAGAACCGCAATCTTCCAAACAGGCTGCCCCTCGACACGAATAGACGGTGCAAAGGGCGCGCCGGACATAAGCCGTCCCGCCACGCTTGGCGTCGGCGTAAAAGCCTGCAAGAATGGTTCGTGTACGCTGCCCGCATAGACAAACACACCGCGTTCCAGCCACCGCCCGCCCACCGACTCACGCTTGCCCGGAAAGAGGAGCGACCAGGAGTGAACGAAATGCAACGCCGCGGGCCGCACAAGGAAGGGCACATCACCCGGCTTACATTGCCCCGGCTCAAGATCAAAGAAATCGTTGTTACCCTTGGTGTTCACGAAGATAAAGTCGGCCGTCACAGGGCCCGCAGCCCTTTGTCTCCAGTTTATCGCCCCCTGCCGCGGCGTGTCATCCACCTCACACTTAATTCCCGCAGTTGTCAGGTACTCCGCGGCCTTAGTTACATCGTACAGGTTCCACGGCGAAGAATCGGGGTAACCATCAAAGAGCCACGCTCGCCTTGGAGGCAAGAATAAAGAGCTCATAGCCCGGTACGCACTCTCGCTCGCGGTGCCGAAGATGTGGCCCGTCCACGCCCAGCGCTCCCGCATGTTAAGCCCCGCACCCTTGCGCCCCAGACGGTCGGAGAGCGCAACGAACTCATTATCTTTCTTGATGCGCTCAGGGATGTTCAGACACAGTGTAATTGACTCAATCGCATCGCCCATCTCTTCCCAGGCGTAACCGCTCGAAGCCGCAAACCCGCTCACCGTGCGTTCAACCCCGTCGGCTTCCTCGATCGAAATCGAATGGTCAATGTTGCCGCCCGGCTTACTATCCAACGTAAGTAGCAACTGGCCCCACGCCGCGGCGAGGGGCAACGCCGCCGCCCAGGCCGGGTCGTTGGCGTGCATCACGACGATCCCGGGCGGACGATGATCCATGCGCTTCCACGCCGCGGCGAGCGTGCTTGCATCAAGTTGCTCGGCGGCCCCGTCACCCGCAGGCTGCCCACCCGCCGTCCACACCCGCGCTAACGCCTGCTGAATGGCCGAAACGCTCGAAGCGTCAAATCCCGCAGCACCCGGAGCCGAAGAGGCACCACCGGTTGTTGGCTTATGTTCCCACCGCACCACGCTGGAAGGCGCGTAGCCACGCACGAACCGCGCGATGTCGTCACGCGACCGCTTTGAGCCATCGTCGATCAGCACGGGGAAGCGGCTCGTGGGCGACCACTGCTCGATAGCCTTGATGTACGACGCGGCGTCGGTCACGATCACGACAGTGGACAGATATGTTACTTTATCTCGCAGCGCCTGGATGCGCTGCCCAAGCACAAGCGGGGCCGGTAACCCACTGGCAACGGCCGACTGCGCGGGCGCGCCCGGGAGCGCGGCAGCCGGTTGGGCTTGGGCCGTGAGAAGCGACGAAGCGAACACCGCTGCTAGGAGAGCTGGCATAGATGTAAGTATAGGCGGCGCCACGGGTCACGCGGCGGTGATAGTGCCGCCCGTCGCTTCCATCGCACCGGCCAGTGCATCGCCCAATGCGGTGATCTCTTCCGACGAATGCGCTGCGGTTACAGTTAATCTAAAGTATTGGTCTGCCGGGCCCCCGGGGTACTCAATCAGCGGTGCATACACCCCCGCCTCTAACATAATCTCGTGTACTCGCTGCATGCGGCTGGCTCCGCCGGGAAGCACGAAGGTACACACCGGCGAACCTTCATTCCCGCTCTTCACCCCCGCCCTCAGAAGCTGCGCGCGAAGAAGACCGGCATTTTTAAGCAGCGACTGAAGCAGCGAATCGTTTGCCTCGATCAGTGCCACCGCCGCGCGAGCCGCCATCGCGATGGGCGTGGGCACCGGGGTTGATCGTCGGTAGACATCGCTTTCGTCCTGGATAAACCGAATCAGCGCCCGTCGCCCCACTACCGCGCCGCCATAGCAGCCGATCCCCTTCGCAAGCGTAGTTGTAATAACTACGCGCGGGTCATTCAGGCTCGCCGCGGCGACCGTGCCCCGCCCGTGCGGGCCTTGCACGGTAAGACCGTGACAGTCATCCACTACCAAGGTCGCACGTTTTGCCGGAAGCACCGCGAGCAATTCGGCGACCGGCGCGATGGCTCCATCTGCGGCGAAGACGCCATCAGTAAAGATCGCGACACCGGCATCGTAATGTTGTTTCACAAGGTGCCCCGCCGAACCAGGGTCTGCGTGTTCGTAAACAATCACCTGCATGCCCGCGGCGGTCGCGGCGTTTCGGATGCTGCGGTGGGCCTTGGCATCAACTAGTGCGACCCCGTGCGTGGGCGCCAGGCCCTGCGCTACCGCGAAGTTGGCGGTGTAACCCTCTGCGGTTAAGATCGCCGACTCCTGCTGCATGAACGAAGCCAGCTCGCACTCCAGCGCATCGTGTATCGAAGTGTTTCCGGTCGTCTCGCGCGAGGCGGTCGTGCTGATGCCAAAGAGGGCCAACCCCTGGGCCGCCGCGGCCAGCACACGCGGGTGCTGGGCCAGCCCCAGATAGTTACAACCGGCAAAGGCCAGAAGCCGTCGGCCATCGGCGAGCGTAAGTGAAGTGGCGGAGGAAGCGGTGACGGGAAGGCGGGGCATGGTGGGGCATCCGTGCGAACATAACTCTGAACCCGGCTGCGCGAGCATGGCGAGTCGTCCGTAACTCGGGGCCATCCAAAGCCACATAAAGGGCAACACTGCCGACCATAAAAGGCCGACAGCAGAAGGGTAGAGCATCGGACCGTACGAGCGCGTATCACGCGCGGGCCGCGCCCAGCGCACGCGCCAGCTACAAGCAAGCCCCGCGTATGGCACGCGCAGGACAGCGGACATCCCAGCGAAAAGCGCCTCGACCGCCAACGTCGCTCGCTCGACTCAAGCAAAGCGCCAGAGATAAGGCCAACTCCAAGGCCACTTTCAAGGCCACTTTCGACACCAGCCACTAGACCATGAGCCACCGCCGCGCATACCCAGCGCTCCTCAACGGATCACTGGCAGCCCTCACTGCAAGCCAGCCCCAACCGTGACAACGTGCTTCCTTCGACGAAACCGCTCACCGATACAGACCTAACCGCGGAACGCCCCGCCCCGCAAACCGATTTACATTTGCCCCGTCCAGCGCACAAACCCCTCGATGGCTTCGTACTCCGACAGACCGAGCTTATCATACAGCCGGGCGGTATTACGATTACGATCCTCCGCACGCTGCCAGAACTCGCGGGTGTCGCTCGGACCCGGGAAGAGAGCCGAATCCTTCTGCGATTCGTGCTTGAAGATCGCGATCCGCTTACGTTGAACCTCGTGGGGCGAGAGCGGCACGGCCATCTCCACCTCGTCAGGCCCCCACTCCTGCCACGCCCCGCGATACAGCCACACCACGCACTCTTTCATCCAGGGCGCACCTTCGAGCCGCCGCAGCGATGTAAGTATCGCCGCCAGACAAACCCGGTGGGTGCCGTGCGGGTCAGAGAGATCGCCCGCCGCGTAGATCTGATGGGGCTTCACGCGCTCCAGCAGCTCCATCGTAATCTTAATATCTTCCTCGCCGATTGGCTTCTTCTTCACCCGCCCGGTTTCATAGAATGGTAAGTCCAGAAAATGAATATTCTCAGGCTTAACTCCGCTGTACCTGGCTCCGGCCCGTGCTTCGGTGCGGCGGATCAACCCCTTGATCTTCTGCAGCTCGGTGCTGTCAGGCTCGCCTGGGTGCTTTCTCGCGAGGAACGATTCGATGTTCGCCTCTAACTTATCGGCGAACTCTCTCCCCAGTTGCGGGAAGGCGTGGGCGAACTCCTGAACGAAATCAACATGCCTCAGCGCACTCTCATCCCACACCGCGATGTTGCCGCTGGTCTGGTACGCAACGTGAACCTCGTGCCCCTGATCGCACAAGCGGATGAACGTTCCCCCCATGCTAATTACATCATCGTCGGGGTGGGGCGAAAAAACCACCACCCGCTTAGGAAAGGTCTCTTCGCCCGGCAGCCCGCGCGTGGCCCCCAGTTCGCTGCGGTTAGCCTCTGCGGGCTTGCCGCCCGGCCAGCCCGTGATCGTGCGTTGTAAGTCGCGGAAGACCTCGATATTAAGGTCGTACGCGCTGCCTCGCGCGGCCAGCAGATCCTGAAGCCCGTGCTCGTTGTAATCTTCATCGGTCAACTTAAGTATGGGCTTATCCATTGTGCGGGCCAACCAGATCACCGCTCGCTTGGTCGTTTTGCTATCCCACGTTCCTCCTTCATCCTCGATAGCTCCGATGAGCCACGGTGTCTTATACCGGGTTAACTCCGCCGCGGATGCAGGGTCAAGCACAAATCTTGCGTTGGGGTGGCGTTGCAGAAACGACGCCGCGACGGCGTTAGTGATCTCACCCTCCACCGACCTCTTGACAATCGCGGCTTTGTGCTCACCGAACGCCAACAGCATCACCAGCCGCGCATCCAGGATCGTGCCCACGCCCATCGTAATCGCCCGTCGCGGCACGTTCCATTCACCAAAGAAGTCGCTCGCCGCGTCCATCCGGGTGACCTTGTCTAACGTGATAAGTCGGGTGCGGCTCTCCCGCGAGGAACCCGGCTCATTGAAACCGATGTGCCCCGTACGTCCGACGCCCAGGATCTGGATATCAATCCCGCCCGACTGCTTAATCTTACGTTCGTACCCTTCACAAAACGCGCCCACTTCCTCACGCTCGATGGTGCCGCTTGGCACATTGGTATTCGCGGGATCGATATCCACATGATCAAACAGATGCTCTTGCATAAACCGCCGGTAGCTCTGGATCGAGTCTGGCGGCATCGGCCAGTACTCATCGAGATTAAATGTAACAACGTTCTTGAACGAAAGCTTCTCCACGCGATGTAAGCGGATCAGCTCGTCGTAAACGCCCGTCGGCGTGCTGCCCGTCGCCAAGCCCAGCACGGCCCGCTCGCCCTTCGCGGCACGCTCCCGAACGAGCTTCGCGATCTCCCCCGCCACCGCCTCGCTCGCGAGCGAACTGGTTGGATAGACCGACGCCGGGATTTTCTCGCCGCCAAATCCGCCGTGAAGACTCTGCCCCGCAGGACCGTGTGTTGACATATCCGCTAGTGTAAGCAACACCGATGCGGCCATCACACGCCATCGCCACACATTCGCAGTTCCCCTCAATCCTCCCTCACCCGGACGTCCCTAAACACCGCACACCAAGCCCACGGCGCAAACTTATAGGAGTGCAATTAACAAGCGGCTACGCGAGCTTCTGCTAACATAATACTTCATCCTCCTGTGTAAAGGCACGCTCAATCCCTCAGCACCCTCGCCAAACCCAGCTCCGTGGCACCACCGCAGCCCTTTCATCCCCGTAATTCCTGTCTCTTATACACATCTCCGAGC
>ENA-ORBV01011200-ORBV01011200.1-microbial-mat-metagenome-genome-assembly--contig:-NODE-11200-length-14157-cov-5.709162_pt1 | contig 14157 bp, 10 predicted proteins | sample MGYA00237777_ERZ505514 | MGnify/ENA primary metagenome ERZ505514 (study PRJEB26160, sample SAMN06269048) | microbial mat metagenome | isolation source: Oligotrophic lake microbial mat | place...
CTCACTGATCACACTCAGTGCTACTGCTTGTATTGGTCCTGGTACTCTTTGTACGCAGGGACTTACCCGGACGCTCATTGGCCCCGTGATATTTCGTCTCTTCCAACAGTCAGCCAATGCAGCTGGGCGTCCCAAAGCATTCCTACCACATGTCCATAGACTGTTTGCTTTCTGGACTAACATTCAGGTAGGCCACTGTTTTGGTGCTTTTGGGTTTGTCGCAGGGATGAGAATTCCAGGGAATGAATTTCAGGGTGACTTTTGTGGCGGGAACTTGTGTGCAAGTAGCCTGCAAGCCAAAGAGGCCATCCTGACTTTTGCTTTCAGTGGTGATGCGAGACCTTGCATGAAGCTTGTCAAACAGGTGCAAGCTGGCTGCACCCGATTTGTAGGTTCAAATCTGAGTTTCCTTCTGCACAACGCAGGATGATGAACACTCCATGGCATTGGCAAAGAAACACTTGTCTCTACCAGAAGCTCTACTAGAAGTTGCTTTGGACGTGTCTGTGGACAAGGTCATTTTGACGCACGGTTCACAATGATATGAAACTTGTCGACAGTTTCATATCGTCACCCGGAACATCATACAGGCCAGTTGTGTCTGCTATAGAAGGTATGCTTGTTCCGCTTATGAAAATTCGACATTAGGTTATACATGCTAGTTTCTCTTCTATGCTGTGCATTTGCCAATTGTCCACGGTAAGACTACTATAGACGGGGGAGCCTCTGCAAACTACAGCAATCAACATACTCAACGACCTTGTGCAGCGGCAAGCTTGGCCATCGAACAGTGCGCGAGAAGGTCCACTTCTCTGTCGCTTAGTAGAAGAGCTGTTGCCTCTTCGCCATGAATTTCCCAAGTATCTATTATATCTCGTACGGCCTTGGCAAACGTAGGGCCAACAGTATTGCCAAACACACCAGAAGCTCCCAACTTTTGAGCTAGCGGCATGACATAATTTTGCAGAAACCCCGTTTGTCCACCTACCCATCCGTTCGTCGGATCAAATCCTCGTCCCTCTTGATTTGCGATGTGAAGCTCCCAAAACAATTTTTGTGACCATTTTAACATGTGATCGTAGGATTGCAGATTGTGTGCGACGTCACAGCTCAATATGATGGTTTCTAACACTACTACAGCCCTCAAATCATCTGGCTCGTCGTACTCTTCGAATGGAAATGCGCTCCTGAGGCGCTTATTTCCTCCGTAGGATCCCTTCGATGCTGCTGTGTTGATGGACCCTTTTCGAGAAAAATTCTCAATCGTCTCCCCCCCTAGATCCAGCGAACGCATAATACCGAGCCGCTGGCGAAATTTGGGCGGATTCAAAAGAATGTCACCAGTTGTTTTGGCCGAGGATGCCGAGAGTCGTCGTTGCATGCGTTTTATTTGACCATCGCTTCCGTCCGCCATGGAGGCCCGTCTGCGGCGGAAGGCCGTCATTCCAGCACTTGTGTTACTTCCTCTTCGACCCGCACGTGTGTTCTTGGCAAGTTGTGATACACTACTAGGGGCGCTTGATCGTTTCGGCGATCGTGATCGTGTGCCAAGGGAACGATCGCCATTTTGCAATGCCGTGGAGTATCCCAAGTTTTGCGAGTTGATATCGTCATTCGCGTCTAGTTCTTCAATTTTTTCCAACGATAAAGTGGACTCCGGAGTCCGACTTCTGTGATGATTCGTCGACCCGTCATTCTTTATGTCTGATTGCGATGAGTCGATGGTTTCCATGACTTCAAATGACCCAGACATGTTGGAAAACATTCCACTGTTGTTGTAATCCGGGTCATCAATATTTTCGGACGAGTCGGAAAATTCTTCGTCACCACTACCAAGAGCATTAAAGTCCACTGTAAGCTCGGAAAAAATGGATCCAATGCTTCTTCGTCTGGATTCTTTGGTGACACTCAAATTCGTGTTCGTGGGAGTATTCAAGTTATTCGTGTTGTTGCTGCGCTGCAGAGTGATTTCGGTAATGGCCGATTCTCGTCGACGTCGCTCCTCGTCTTGTTGTTCGATATCCCCGAAGGATGTTTTCCATTTGTCTTTGGTGAGCTGCATGCGCTCCGGATTGGCAATATCGGTTGCCAATACAAGATCAATGACTCGTTTTCGAAAAGTGTTGTAGAGATCCCTTGTCGGGAATAGAAGGTTTCGAACTTTTTGGAAATCAGGTTGCAGGAATTCCGTAAAGGCAATGGTCAAGGATTGCTGTTCCAGAATCGATGTATCATTAAATAGGATCGTAAGAGGGTCGTCCTCCAGCATCAATTGACGATTGGAAATACCTCTGTGGTGCACATCGTGTATCATGGCGGAAAAAATGAGTACAAATTGCAAGAGTGCATCGCGCCGAAGACCGTAGGTTTTAGGAATTTTCGCCGGCAATTGCAGGGATTGTGGATTGTGACGATCACTGATATTTGACAAGTTGACAACCCTTTGATGCCCATTGTCTTGATACCGGTCTGAAATAAGCATCAAATCCAACAGTTTATTGGCCGATAATGTCACGTGGTAGGCATGCTCTCGATTGTGATAGGGAGTATCTTGGTAGCCCTGGACAATCCTCTCCACGTAGGCTTTTAATTCGATGATCACTTCTCGAGTCAAGGTAGACGGCCATCGACTGTGATCCAGCAAAATGGTACGACAAATACAAGTCGTCGAAAAGTCGTCAAAGTCATCCAGAGTCGAAAGCAAAGCAACGGCGCGAATGGCCATCAAACTCACGATGCGATCCACAATCACTGGAGCGCTGCTATCCGGTGCTACCTTGGCATCGTCACTAAAACCCAAATTTGACCAATCTTGAGATGTAATGGCCAACGCTTGGGCAGCAATGGCACGAGCACCAGCCGAGTCCATCTCGCCCCCGTGTGTAGTTCGGTTATTGTGTCTGCCAGCGGTACATGCACCTGAAAAATTCGTCAAAGTTTTGGTTGCTTTTTGATCCTGTTGGCCACTTTGAGACTGCTGGTATACTAGCTAGCTACCTATTCGATACTTACTAGCTAGCAAAAATAGGATAGATCTTCGCTCCCTTACACAATCTTTGATGGCTTTGTTGGAAACAATATAGGGGTGCTGTGAATTTCAAGTTGCGAAAATGATTTGGCGTTTGTTACTTGCTAGTAGTAGTATACTAGCTATAGCTAGTAGCTAGCTAGCTAGCTAGCTAGCTAGCTAGCAGCTAGATACTTAATTGTAGCTTGTGCTATTCATAATTGCCATCGGTTTATCAAAACTGATGTCATCGATGACAGCTCGATGACCGTTTTTAGAGATGGAGATTGGTAGGTTGCAGCCCACCCGGCCCAAGCCTTTAAATACTGAAGACTGGAGTATGTGTGCACCCAGGTGAAGATATCAAGCACCCAAGCAGCTAGCTAGAAGAAGGAATGGGTGATGTCTTGTAGCTACAACATCAAACAGTCGAGCAATGGAATATAATATCTCTTTAGTGCTCTAGCCCACCACATCCTATGCACTGTAATGTAATACTCACTGTGCAAAAAAAAGTCAACTCAGCATACTAGCATGACCACACCAACACAAAAAGAAGTAGTTTCAGCGCTGTTTCAGCATAGTAGACCAGGTCCATGGAAAATGATTGGTATAATAATAGACTAGGGCGGTATACTGGGTTTCACAAGTCATTGAAAAATGGGAGCAGAAGAAGGGTCCCTACACTTGTTGGGCCTAGTTGGGAAAAACTGATATTATATTATCTTTTAAGAATTTAATTGTTTGTCTCGCCGGGCAAGAAAATCAAGCAAGTCCTACTATTGGTTTTGTCATGTCACCACACACTGTGGAGGCGAAGGCAAGCCTATGGACCGCCAGGAAGAACTTGAGAGCCATTTATCTCTGCTGATGTAATCACTTCATGCAACACACTACAGCTTTAGCATCGTTTGAATCAGAGCATACACTCAGGGAGCCGGGAAAGGAAAACAATAAATATCCAAGTTACAAATCCAACACAAGCGTTATATATTAAAAGTTCGAAAAGATCCCAAAAAATAAACCATATAGACATGCAACATTTTCGAATCGAAAAGCTTCGATTCACAGTTCTATTCGCCCTCCACAGGATAGACTTCGGCGCCTCTTTTGATAATCTCATCCGTCACCTCTTGGCCAGCGTCAATCCACTGATCTCGGTTGGCCTCCACGAGTTTCGCAAACACGGGTCCGACGAGCGGACCAAAGATGCCCGTATCCTCCAAACGGTGGGCCAGGGGTAAATTGTAGCTTTCCAAAAAAGAAATTTGGTTCTCAAACCAGTTGGGCTTGGGATGTGGCCCTCTTCCGTCGTGGTGAGCTCTCTTCAATTCCAAGAACAATCGATTGGAAAACTTTTCCATTTGACTCCACCCTTGAAAGACATGTGCTATATCGGCGACGGTGATAATTTGTTCGAGGATAGCACTCACTTTCAGGTCATCGTAGGCTTCCTCTTCTTCCTCTTGACCTACAGGCAAAGGCTGGGCAAGCGCGTGAGCGGAGATTGTGGACCGCCGCGAAAAATTGTCAATAAATTCTCCCGAAAGGTCAATGGAACGGGCAATACCCAATCGAGTTCCACGCCGCTGACCAGTGGTAGACGACAATCGTCTCTGAAACTTCTTGAAATTGTCCGAATAACCCAGTCCTTCATCATCTGGGTGGGTGCGACCTGTTGCTGGTGTACTCCCAGCCCTGCCAATGGTTTTTCCAAATCTCGTGACCGATGAGACAGAGAGATTCCGGTTAAAACCAGGAATGGGTGGAGCTTCATCCTCTAGTGCAGCACCTTTCTCGTGCCCATCCAAGGCAGTTTTGTCGTATTCCAAAATGGTTTCTTCTCCTGTTTCACTTGGTTCTGGAGTATTGGTGAGGCTGTCTATAATTTCTGGGAGCTCCTGCAACTCCGAGAAAATACTAGCGGCCGACATTCGTCTGGCTGGGGTGTTTCCTCCGGATGCCGTACCACCCATGGATCGTCGTTTGAGTTCCTGCTTGATTTTGGCTTCCACCGTCTGGAAATCTTCACCAAAGGCTTCCTTCCACTTTGATTTTCGAATCTGTGTTCGTTCGGGAGAGGCAATGTCAGTGGTCAAGACAATTTGAGTCGCTGCCTGTCGAAAGCGCCGATATTCAGGATCTTCCTTGAACATGACCTTGCGCAAATTGGCGTAATCTTGCTTGAGCAATTCCCGAAACCCAATCGTGAGGGATCTGTTTTCGGCAATGCTCTGGTCATTGTATAGCAAGGCAAGCTCGTCATCTTCCATTGCCAGCTGTCTGTTCTGTAAGATGAAGAGAATTTCAATAATTTAAAATGAGTTAAACGGGGAATGCGCGTCAGTACAAATAGTAATTCAAAGAGATGAAAATGATGATATTCAAATTCACGCAAAATAATCACTCCTCAAATTCAACAGTCATCAAAAGGAATTTAAAACAAAACATTTGTCCAAGTCAAATGACCAACTCTTTCTTCTTACCGGTATCCCTTTATGCTCGACGTCATGAATCAGTGCACTATATAGCAAAAGCAAGTGCATCAACGTATCCGTGCGCAATCCAAACATGCGTGGCTTGGAGGTGCTCAATCCATGAATTTCAGAATTCAAGGCCAAATCCAAAAGCTTATTGGCACTAATCACCACATGATAGGCGTGCTCAAAGTTGTGATAGGGCACATTGTTGTACTGCGACAAGATCGTGTGCACATATTGCCGCAACTCTTGAATGACCTCTTGCGTAATGGGATCCGCCCAGTCTTTGTGATTGGCCATTAAACTGGTACGACAAATGCACGTGGTGGAAAGATCTTGGTACTTGCCAGCAGGCGCATGAAGGGCCACGACCCTCACTAACAAGAGCGAAGTGACTCGATCGACTGTGAGTTCCAAATCCGACGATGGAGCTACTGTGGGGTCATCGTCCAATCCGAGAGCCGTCCAATCTTGGGCCGTAATGGCGAGTGCCATGGCGGCGTACGGAGGTGAGGAGTCCATTATCTCTCTCTCAAAACAGGCTGGCGACGCTGGTCAATTGAAAAGAGTACCTAGCTAGCTAGTGTCGTACTAGTAATTGAATGTAATTGAAACTGGCCTTGTAACACTGCTTAACTATGGTACTGGTCCTATGCTATGGTTCTGTTGTTGTCATACAAAAGATAGCCAGACCGTGCCGTGTACTCTAGTAAGCCATGGTTGCTGGAAGGAGACATTACCGGTATTGTCCATTTGGATCTTGATCGAGGGAGGGCGACAGCGATAGATATTTCTTCGAGTGTTCTCGCCAATCAATGACTTGGTGACTAAGCGTTGGCTCAGCTAGATTCAAATCGTGATTCAATGAGTCCATCGGGGATTGATTTGAAAGGATAAAGATTAGGGTTAAAACAGTGTCCAGCGGCTTCTTGAAAGTTTTCCGTTCAAGGTCTTTGGTGATCAAGTTGAGAATTAGAGACGGAGGACCCTTGTATGCTAAAATGACCCATTTGCACAGAAACTGGAAGGACCAAGTGAATTCAACAGGAGGGGCGGTGTTAATGCAACACAGGTTACATGGTGGTACCCCCCCTAGCCAAAGTGTGCTCTCTGTGTAGGCCTATATAGAAACAGCACCAGACAGGGGGGTACCCAACCTACATGGGGTCCAATGAGACTGTCCAATGACCGCAAAAACACAGTTTTGGGGGGTGCCCCCCTCCCCTAGATGAAGACTGGGGTTGTTCGCTGGGGGTCCCCCCTGGATTTTGGCTGCGATGTTGGAGAGGGGGCAGCCAATTTCGACATACATTCTACACAACACCGTCCCTCCTATATTCCAACCAATGCTGGTGACCATGGACTTTGAAACCAGCAGTAAAGCACTATGCACACGATCAAACAAACAACAATCCTAAACAATCCTTTGCGAGCGTCTCTTTTTTGAATCGCCTTCTTCCCTCATTTCTTTGGGAAAAGATCCTCCTCTCCGCGCCTAGCCTTGCATGCAGATGATGATGGATGGCTGATTTATTAGCAGTACAATACATACAGTACTGTACGGTATGCATGGCTCCATGCCATAGTAATTTCTGTAAAAGTACTCACTGATAGCTACTGTACTGTAAAAGGACTGCTACTATTTAGGTATTCAACCGGTAGTATCCACAATTTTTCTTCTTTCAGAATTATTTTCGAACACCATGAACATCAACCACATTTGCAACACCACTACTGCAACTGCAGCTACTGCCTTTTCAATGATACCCGAGAAGCGCAAGTCCAACGGCGTTGATTCTACTAGCAGCAACATCGTCAACAGCAATCCTTCCATGAAGGAGTTGATGGCTGCAACCACCAAGCGTCGCCGTGTCATGATGGGGTTGACAGCAAAGCCGCAGACCTTGGAAAGTCCATCCTCTCCTACTCCAAGGAGAGTATCGTGCAATAATGAGGATGTTCCCAATTACGCGGACCTGTACGGTGATGATCCTTCGTGTCCTCAAACACCCGTGCCAACCATGGGCAGCCGCACAACAACAACAACCGCAGAGAATGACAATGACGTTGTGCACCGCCCATGCCAAGGACCTCGCTATATGCGTCGTTGCTCCATTACCAAGTTTTCTTTGGATCAGGCAGCAAGGGTCGCTGTCCACGAGCTGGAACAAGAAGAAGATGATCCTACTTGTTGTACCACTCCCCCTCCAAGCCATCATGATTCTACTACAACATTGAGGAGGATGATGCGTCAAACTCGGCCGTCTTTGCCGCGACGAAGAATGATTCGGGCAGGGGTGCCTCATAATAATAACAGAAGCGGTCTCAACTACAAGGATATTGTCCCCATTCTCCATCAGGCCATGGAAGACATCGATGCCAACTGTTACTGAAGAAGAAGAAGTGCAGTAAAGAGTATCCGAGGAATAATGAAACAGGCACTTCTTCTAGACGTTACAGCAACAGGAAGCAGGAACTTCTTAGTTGGCTGTATTTTTTATTCATCCATTGTTAGTAGATCTTGTGGCATTCATCAGACTCTAATTTTTTTAACTTCTAAATGAAATATATATCTTTTTACTCCTTTACATATGTCAACCTATTCTGATTTGTTTCTAGTGGTGAATACAACAGATAGGTATCTACAAATTCAGTCGACTTGGAACCTTCAGACGGACGGATTGTTCTGGGAGACTCGTCATTTGATGCAGACCATGACGTACCAGTATCCCTTTCATCCTGGTTCCTCCCAAAGAGACTGAAGACGCGCAGACAAGCGACATCGTTGAATCTTCAGATAGTTGCCCCTCTTAATTGCTGTCGTACGGCTCCCTCATCGAGTTCGACCTCGTTAGTGCTTTATGTTTCTTCCTTTTCATCTCTTTGCCTTGTGGAGGAGGGTCTCTGGACGGCGGAACTTGTATTACAAGCGAGGAGCTCTCTACATGTTTCTTCTTTTTTCTGCCACCAAGTTCCAGCAAATACGGGAAAAAGGGTGAATGGATAATAGTCACTGGCTGCATCGTTTCCAGCATCTCAGCCGGGAATGATGCCTTGTGAACCAAATAATCCCATAGTTCGTCCCCGCAGAAATCGTCCGCCAGATACATCTTCAGTTCTGACATACGATTGGTCGTTTGTGGTAAACCTCTCATTGTGGTTTTGATGCCAATCTTGGCTTGGTCGACCAAAACTCGTTTCGTGTTGGGACACTCCAAATCTCGAAAGGTCACCCAAACACCATAATTGGGGAACTCGGTTGGATGGTATCGTTTTGCAAATTCTTTGAGACGCTGGGCAGTTTGTTCATCGTAAGCTGTCGCGGCCCCAGCGAGACCCATGGCGTCGAACCAGTCCAGAAGGATGCCGGATGTGGCATCGACACTGTCTTTGGTCGCATTTTCAAAATCGGACTCGACAACTCGATAGGCCATGTCAAAGTCAGGATCCGGGAAGCAGTTAATGAACTTTTCCGTGGCATCTTCCAGCACAGCATCACATAGAATACCACATTGTATAGCCGACATGTTTCGTATTTCTTTTATTGCTTACTAGTAGCAACTAGCAAGACCCCTTTGGCACGTTGTTTCGATGCAGTTCTGACCCCACTTCACAGTGAAGAATGCTGGATAATGAGATAATACACAGGTATTCTTCGCTAATCTTGTGTTGCGAAACAACAATGAAATACTGTACATCCAATGGATCAGGTCGCTATCAATACCATATTGAATAGTAGAGCTGCACCCAACATCCCAAAGCGAACAAAACGTTTCTTGGACCGATATTTTGCGTCCATGAAAAATGTGAGAGGTGCACGAAGTGCACCTCGTGCACATCAACACTCAAGTGAGTGTACTACTACACTAGTAGTTTAAAGAGGGTTTTGGCGTATGCCGTAGACTTGTACTAGGGTTCTACGAGAGCGATGGCCCAAAACCCACCTTAGTCTTTTCATCTGTAAATTCGGAATCGTCCTTTATGTCTTGGCACAATACGGTACTCAAAAGACTTAACAAAAAATGATGCTCTTCCCCCCCCCTTTGATAAAAACGCTACTAGCTTCGCCCCTTTTTAGATAGCTTTTGTGCATCGATTTTAACTGGCAGCATGTCAGAGCTGACTGCATGGTGTTGGCGCATTTTGGGGGCTAATTGGGGGTTATTTACGAGGGTTAACAGAGGCAAAAAAAATAGTTGTACTATTTTACTGTATGAAACGTGTTTGTAAAAAATCCACGCCTCGCATCCCTCCTTGAACTAATGCAGCATTGTGCTAAGACATTTCTCGAGCACTGCAATCAATCATGCATGTGGAATGTGCACAGTCCTTTCCAATGGTGCTGCTGAACCGCATGGCACCATGACAAATTTGGAGGGAGAGCACTGCACTGGTGTGCAGTCAAGACAGAGCTGGCACACAATGAATCATTTCAAAGTTTAAAATTCAGAAGGAGGGCTGGGACAGAATGTTCTTGAAACCAATGAAAAGAGTGCACATTTGGCTAAAAAAATTGATTTGATTTGTCGCAATCATGTGAGGCTGAACCTGACTGCACCCCCGAGTGTTGCGCATGAAATGTCTTTTTGTGGGAAAGCTCTCAAACACACGATTCCTCCAGAAACTTTTCCGAAATGTCATTCCGAATTGCACAGCAGTTGCATGTGATGGGTCACTTCACAATCTCGTTCCGGCATTTTGTGTCACAAAATCTTTCAAAAATTGTCATGCCCCAGGCTGGAAAACCAAATGCAAGATGCACACAATCTTTTGATTGGCTGATGGGTGCCGATTGACATTTCACATCTGACATTCGGTGCTGTGGCCAGCACTGGCCTCGAGATGGTTGAAATGAATAAAAATGAATTGGGTTGGACACTGTTGATTCATTGCTTGATCATCAGCATGTTCAAGGCTTGTTCAACTGTGCATGTCTTGCGCGCTCAAATCAATGGACATGCAGTTGAAGTTCAATCAAAATTGGGTGACTGCAAATGCAATGAGTTGAGAGTTGAAACTTGTTCAAATGAATTGACGACTGAATTGGGCTGACAATTGTTGATGGGCAAAGAATCAATGTCTGTGTGCTCTTTCAATTGATTTGTGGGACCTCATGCATCCCAAATCTTGACAAGGATGGCAAGACAGCAGCTGGAACAGCCAATGTTAGCCAGCAACAAACAGTTGGTAGCTGACCAGCTTTTGTTCATTCTGCCTTTCAGCGATCATCAGCAGAGCATGGGTGGAGACAATGCTGCAAAGCACATCTGAAAGTTGTGTCAGCCAGACAATGCATTTTATGCAATGTCGCGATCATTGACAGACCTGACCAATCAAATGCATCAACATGTCATCTCAAAAGGTGTCACTTGAACATTGACAACGCATGAAGGCAACATTTCAATGACACTGCCAAGGTTCATCATGTTGGAATTGCAAACATGATTTCAGCTCTGAAACTGAATTTGTTTTTGGCATTTTCTTGAGAACAATGTGCTCAATCAGGGAAAAGAAAAGCAAGCTTGTTCAACCAGTGACAACATCAACCTTGCAAACTGTCAACTCTCAGATTAGCAGCACTGCAGCAGATGACAAGCCTAGGCAATGCTTCAAATGGTAGTTAAAGCTAGTTTTTATGGATATTTATGCAGTGCAGGCAGGTGGGGCTACAAATAGTCAAACTTAAACAGCACAGAGCTTAAAAAAAAGCAAAACATGGCTCAACATGGGTAATCTCTTGAAGAGCTCTGCGGGTGGGGTACATTGTTAGTGCTGTGCATGCTAATGATGGCCACAAAAAATAAATGTCGATGTCTCTTCTACAACTTGAGTGTGCAAGCAGAGATAGATGAGATAGAGATTGCACTGATAGAGAGTGCCAACACTTCCACTGATGTGTAACCTAGATCACAAAAAATAATTATTTGCTTTTAACGCGACCCTAAAAAATCACATGATAAGACATTTCCTTTCTTAGGTGCAAGCATCTTGTCACATTGAGTTCGTAAAATGAATTATTAATTGTAACGTCTCTTGGACATGGCCAAACAGTTGACTTCCCGATATTGTCGATGATTGATTATCTCCAAAAGAGTCAGAAAGTAATTTTCGTGTCAATTCACGGTCCTCTTCCTTGCTTGTGGCTCCTTTTCAGGCTGAACTGCTTATGCTTCCATCGGCGGCTACTGGGAAAGAGATTGACAAAAACATGTGAATTATTTTATATGTTGGCAGTGAAACAACACAACCATCCCGAATTAAACGCAGTTTACTGGCCACTAACCTCAGCTGCCTCTGCGCTAGCTCCAGTTTCTTCCTCAATTCGCTTGAGAGATTCTTCTGCTAACTTCTCCATCAACTCTGGATCAAATCCCTCGTCTTTGAACTTGATATCCAAATTAGCGTTGTCTGCGAGGAAATCAAAGACAGCTTGGCGTTGAAGAGTGGCTTCAACCTTCCCGCGGAGCGACGATTCGTCAATTTCTTCACCTTCTTGTGCTGCATCCTTGCGAATAGCCTCGAGTTGCTCCTCTACTTGGTAGTCAGGAACATCAATTCCCTCCATACGAGCAATCTCATCTGTCGCCATTGAAACACGGAAATCCCGAATGATATCATCCTTAACAATATTCTTGTATTTTTCAAAGTTCTCAGGTTTGATTTGGTTTTTGATTTCTTCATCAGAGACTCCGCCGTCACGCATTTCTGTCATCATTATGGCAAATTTATCACGCGCTTGATTGGTGATGAGAGTGTCTGGAATTTCAACCTCGACAGTCTCGGATAGTGCTTTAGCCAGGGCTGCATTCCGCGCTCCGACGTATTCCTTGGCGTCCTCCTGATCCACAGCCGTACGCAATTCGTCCTGCAGCGACTGGGCTGTCAGACCTGCTTTTACCTTAGCTGCAAATTCATCCGTCAATTCGGGAACTGTGCGCTTGGAAGCTTCCAATACGGTCACATCGAAAACGGCTTTTTTGCCAGCAAGAGTTTTGTCACGTAGTTTCTGTTATTATCACGTATTGATTAATGAATGACGCAGAGAAGAAAACAAAACGGTCTGTTGAGACACACTCAATTTGAGTTTTTTTCCTCGAGCTTCTTCGCGCTCGGAAAAATCAAAGTCTATTCCCCCGACACGCTCTAATTAATAGGCTTCCCAACTATGGATAACTTACCTCTGGAAATGTCACCTTGACTTCTACGACATCACCCACTTTGGCTCCGAGCAGGCCTTCCACCAAGCCTTCCATGTACCTTCCATCACCCAGAATGACATCGACCCGATCCCCGCTAGCGGCATTGGGGAGTGGCTCACCCTTGGAACCGTCATCGGCGGCCATGTATCCCTCCATATTGACAACACAAGCATCTCCCATTCTTAGGGCATGATTTGGGTCATCAATGGGCTCCAAACTGGCATAGCGCTCCTTCAGGTCAGACAAGGCCTTGTTCAATTTAACTTGGTCAAATGGCTTGCGTTCATAGGAACCCTTGAGTCCCTTGTAAACAGGAGTTCCATCTGTAGATTCCTTCCACTGAATTTCAGGCCAAACATCGCACTTGACTTTAATGGTCAAATCTTCACCTGGAACAAAAGCCTCCACCATTTCTTCGACGGGTACTACCATGGATGGCTGTCCAATAGGGTCTACACCGTGTTCTTTGAGTGTTGGCTCGATCAATTGATTGACAAGCGAGGTAATGGCTTGTGCCCTGAGAGGATGCTTGCCTCCTTTGCCGCCACCTGCTTTGGCGCTGTTTTGTCGAATAGCTTGTTCCAAAATTTGAGCTGGAATTTTGGATCCCTTGCGGAATCCCGGAATTTCAATACTTTGCGAGATTTCAGCACAGGCCTTATCGTAGGCGGCTTTGGTGGCGGCGCCCGGTGCCGTGACGGTCAATTCGACGGCGCTACCGGGGAGTCGTTCGATCGAAGACTGTGTCTCTTGCAGGGACAGCAAAGAGGCGCGGGTAATTGGGCCTGTGGGCAGGATAAAAGCATTCTGGCCGCGTTGGTGGTGGGGCACAAAAGCCGACGACGACGCCACAAGCAACGCAAGGCTGACAACAGATCGTGGAAACTTCATTGTGAAAAATGTTCGTAGATGGATTGGGATAAGAGGATATGAATGGAGTCCTCGACTTGAAAATTCAGCAGTTGGAAACCCGAAGAAGGTGGCAAGTGAAAAATAAATAAGATCAGGAACAGATCGATGGATGAATATTCACAGCAACCCAACTTGTTGTTTGCAGTGAGTTTGTTCTCTTTCAGAAAATTCTCCTCGAGTGGATGATTGGGAGGTGATGGTTGACATCAAAGTTTAATATCTGCCCTCTGACGTACGACAACGAAATCACTCACTGTACGAACCGCTACTACTAGTACTAGCTAGCTAGTTCTTAGTACGTACTACTGGTAGTGCTACTTGTAGTGTGGAGTTCTTGTTTTTTTCGTGGGCCCATTATTTTCATTTCAGGCTGACATGAGCACTCATAACCCATTAATTTGCCATAATGTGTTGTTTAGCTCTCGAAGCTACCGCACTGTAGAAAATAGCCTCTGCAAGTTGCGGATTTAGACCCTTAATTGAAGACCGTTAAAACCGTTAAATGTAATAGATCTTATTTAGACCTATTAGGCGGGTCTTAAGACCCTTCTTAACATCC
>ENA-ORBV01011203-ORBV01011203.1-microbial-mat-metagenome-genome-assembly--contig:-NODE-11203-length-14156-cov-5.812345_pt1 | contig 14156 bp, 13 predicted proteins | sample MGYA00237777_ERZ505514 | MGnify/ENA primary metagenome ERZ505514 (study PRJEB26160, sample SAMN06269048) | microbial mat metagenome | isolation source: Oligotrophic lake microbial mat | place...
TTTAATGATACGGCGCCCACCGAGATCTACACCTCTCTATTCGTCGGCAGCGTCAGATGTGTATAAGAGACAGAACTGCATTAGCACGAGATTACAGAGATATTTTATTAAACATTGAAAATGCTCTTAAATCTAAAAGTTCTGAACTCGGTACTTTTAATGTTGAGCTCAGTTATTTCCAAGGAACTGTCACCCTTAATGGTGAAGTTGCAAACTCACTTGTAAAGGAGAAGGTGGGAAGGATTACCCAAGGTGTAGATGGCGTAATTAATATTGATAACCAATTAAAAATGGATGCAAAGAATACTCCGGTCTCTAATGAAGTTTCAGAGATTAGAGCTATGCCTAAATTAGTAAATGACAAATCCATTCAAGAATCTGTTTGGGATGCTCTAATTGATGATAATGCTGCTAACAGATCTGCTACTTCGTTGAGCGTTAATAATGGAATTGTTTCTTTTTCTGGGGATGCTAAGAATCATCAAGAAATTGATAGAATGCTTTCGATTGCAATGATGGTCGAAGGGGTTCGTGGAGTAAAAAGCTCAATGACTATCAATGGTCATTCTTATCAATAAGAACAATATTTATTAGCAAAAAAAAGTATAGTTCAGATTTTCATCTGAACTATACGTAGGGTGGTGCAGGGTTCTTCCTAATTCGACGGTTTAGATCGTCTTAGGAATTGTGAAAGAAGGGTTAATCCTTTCACTGTTCATTAGGGTAAGGTGCTCACCAAGCAAAGGGTTAATTTGCATTGATGAACTCTTCAGTAATGGTTATTCCCATCACTTGACTGAGTGTATCATTCAAATGCATTTTTTGTGCATCTTGAAAAAACAAATATTTTTGTCACCGGAACCACAAAAGTTACCATTTGCGGCTAAGAAACCTTACTACCTTTCTAACAAGAATTCATAAAAAATCCTTTAATTCTAATTGATTAGTAACATGTCGCGCATGTAGTACTGATGATTCTGGCATACTGCTTGCCTTTAATTGGGTGAGGACAAGGGTAGTCTCAATAACTTATTGAATTTATTGATTTAGGATTACTTTTGCAGTTCGAGAACATAGGAAGGTTGAAAATTTTTATTGGGGTTTGTTGTGTTAGGAAATAAACAAAATACGGGTTCAGAGCTTATTGCGTATATACAGATAGCCATAATGGCTTTAATCATGTGCCTTTCCTTGCCTGGATGTGGTGGTGGAAGCTACGGAACTAATACTGGAGACTCTGTGGCTGTAAGGGGTTTTGTATTAAATGAGAATGGCACGCGAATAAAGGGCTTAATTCGATTGCCCTAGGAGGTGGCTGTGAGGGGTTTTGTATTAAATGAGAATGGTACTCCATTGAGGGATGTTACCTTAGTAGATCTCGTTTCTGGAAATGAAGATAAAACTAAAGAAGACGGTTCTTTTGAAATTTTGACATTTCTAGAAAATGGATCTGAAGTTGTTGAAATTCGATTTATTTAATCAAATCGAAAAGCGCGAACTTTAAGTATTCCAGTTGTTGGATCGGCAAAGAGAAAGGCTTAACTATGCCGAGTGATTCTGCGACAAGTAAAAGTGAAGATAGAGGGAGCCAGTAACACTTTTCACAATTTTAACGAAGTTTTTATTTTATTCTAATCCCATTTAGCTCTAGTAAAGCTCCCTAAGAAAATTTTTCCGCCACCTTTCTTTTTTGAATTTGGGTGAACATCAAGATCAAATTTTGCAATAAATCTTTCGGCTCTTTGATGCAGGGCAAAGCATTGCCTGGCTAGCCATTCTTTTACTTTTGGTACATGTTCAATATCGATATTATCATACACAGTTGAGGCATGAATATTCGGTAATGGGGCACCTTCATCAGAGAGCTGAATATTATCCATAACTGCCTGTACGAAGTTTTCAGTATCGCTCGCCAGCATTTGAAAACCCTCAGCTTGATTTCCGCGAGGGATATAGCCTTTAGCTTTTAATTTAATTGTCCCTTCGTCATGATTGACCTCGACTGCCCCGATCTGTTCGAGTGCAAAAAGCACAGCCGCTGGATGAAGATGTGTGCTTATAAGACGCACTAGTCCATAAAATTCACTATCGTTTCCTCGAACTGAGAGTGATCGTGGTTTTCCAGAAATATTTAGATACTGTTTGTCACGTCGCCACTGACCAATTACTCGATAGAGATATTGTGTAGTTCCTTTCTGTAGACCGTTTTCTTTATAGTCTTTTACGGCAGTTCTTTGAATTCCGGTAAGCGCGCAAAGGCGACTGTCTGTTGGTTTGATTCCTTGTTTTCTTAGTTCCTCAGAGGCAACTTCGATGAAAACAGATCTAGATATTTCAACAAGATCTCTTATGCTAATAGATCTCTTAAGACAGAATTTAATTGCAGGGCGTAATAGAGCTGAGACACATGATTTTTCGGTCTTATTTAGTTGCTCATCCATTTACAGTCTTTTTTAGTATTTGTTCTAAGTAGTTAATATGTCTTAATTTTCTAAGATATTATTATTTATGCATTGATTATGCATTCCATAAGTATCGGCGTCAAAGAGAATTTGGATTAGCATAATTTGAAACTTATATAGTGTTTTTCAAAAGTCTTTGCCGAATCACAAGATATGGCAATGGAGACTAAGTCAAATCTTTTTTCTTGTTAACCCTTCGGGTTAGTTATAATTTTTGAAAATGAAAAACACTATTTATTATCCCTCCGGGGGATAGTAACTTTCTAAAGCCTTTTCTTTTCGGCAAAGACTTTTGAAAGTTACTATAGTTATCCCAATAAGTAATTTCCGAATACTTTTCTGATGTAAACCTTCGGTTCACTTAAAACATTTAATTGAGATAACTATTAATCATCCCGCCGGGGAATCGTAAGTCCAATAAAAGATTTTCTTTCGGAATGTTCTTTTTGGACTTACGATATATGCACAAAAATGCTGAAAATATATGTAATTAAGATTTAGTCGTAGATAGTATTCGAGATATTCTTAGTTTGTAATTTGATAGAACAGAGAATAAAAATTGCAAAAGGATACCAAACATTTGCACTTTCAGAATTTGAGAATGGTATAAAGCATAATAAATTTACGAAGACCGTCGCATAGAAGACATTTCTTGAGAATCTATCCTTAGAAGTAGGGGCAAGGAAAATCAAAGAGGGAATTAATAAGACTTGATCATAGATCCAGCCATATGGCGAAGTGAAAAGTGAGAGAGGGATTAGAATTCTCGGATCTGAAAATAATTTAGCTAGGCTGGGCGAGAAAAATTTTACAGAGAATAAAAATACAACCGCAAAGATAGAGGGACTAGATCTTATAAAGAATGAATTGTTACCAGATAAATATTGCAGCCAACTTCCCAGAGTTGGGGTGTGCCAATAAGTTGGAGGTTGAGAAAGTAGTGCAAAGTAATTATTGATTATATGAGGCTCTATAAATAATGAGATTCCAATTAAGGTGATCCCACCAGTTATAAATCCAAAGATATAAGTTCTGTTTTTTGCACTACCAAAATTTAATATAAGTGAGAAATAGTATAGATACAAAAGGTGGGGTTTAATAAGTGTAGCGCAAAGAAGAATCCCCGCGATAAATGTCTTGCCTCGACTAAAAGTAATCAGCGCCGCAGAAAGAGATAGTAGCAGAAGCGGAGATATTTGTCCCCAATAGATAGAGTCATAAATGGGATAGAAAGTTAATGCCAACACACAGGTTGTGAATGAAGAAGGTTTTCTTTTCAGAGTTTCTAAAATGTTGTTTATGCCCAAAGCGAAAAAAATAAGAGAAACTAAGATCCAAAACTTACTCGCAAATTCAAAACTAAATAATGCAAAAGGAACAATAAATGGAAATATAAAAGGGGGATTCCACATTATGATTGGAAATCCATTCATCAAATGCCACGGAGATGTCGATTTCTCTAGATTGTAAAGAGCCACACTATCGTAAGGGTTGGCTTGAGCAAGAAATAGATTCGCAGCAGCCCAATACTGCATAAAATCAATAGTTCCAAAGTTCGATGGGTAGTAAGTGCTTATGAGAAATATAGCGACAAGGGTGAGGCTAACTTGCAGCAGATTTTTATAAATAATAATTTTCATCCTTTATCCTGATAGTTCAGACACTATCTTCTAAGGAGTATCTTGGGTATAACCCAAAATAAGAAATTAAGGGTGTCCCAATGAAATCAGATAAAGTGAAAATATTTATGCAGCTTGCTGGACAAGAGGTTGCAACAGATTTAAATGACGGGGATCCAGGCAAGAGAGTGCTGGGTGCTCAACTTCTATTATCAGAAGTTCTTGAATATATTATCAAGGGACTTGGCGTGACTCCTACTATTGCTGGTCAGAGGATTACAGATCCTGAAGCAATTAAGTACGAAACTCATGCTGAGAATCCTGACAAAATTGAAGTAATTGATGGCTTAGCGGATGTAGCTTATACCATGTACTGGAATGCCCTTTGTTTTGGAGTGCCGCTTGAAGAAGCCTTTGAGCTTGTAAGCGATAATAATTTAGAGAAATTTGTAAAATTAGGATCTGGGTTTAAAGAAGGTCTCCTGGATCCAAGTAAATGGGATTGTGGTAAGGGAATTAAATGGCCAACAGAGGTACAGACAGTAGATGTTGTAAAGGTTGGCTCTGATCTTTATGCAGTTGGCAAAGATGCCAGGAAGAAAGTTAGAAAGCCGTCGAGTTATAAGTCGGTGGAGTTAGAAATACTTATCTAATTAATAAATATATTTTAGCTCGATCATACGGAGAGTTAAGATCGGCAATTTTTTGATATTTAGATGAGATAATATTTTTTATATATTCGAAATGTTGCACCGTTTCCAAATCCATATAGTCTGTTTCTGGAGTGCAATCCAAGCAGCCAGCTTGGTAACAATTTGCTGTGGGTAAATAATCAATAATTAATTTTGGCGGAGTTTTATTTAGGTATTCCTTAAATTCATTCTCCATACTGAAAACAATACCCTGATCTTCTTTCCGTTTTGAATAAATATTTGAGCCTGAAATTGTGTTTAAAGAAACATCCCTAAATGAGGTGAATCTTTCTCCTAAAAGATAGATCGAAATTCCATATCCTCCCCAAACTAAGATCTCATCATGGGTAGTTGAATGCGATTTTATAGTTTGGGAAATTTCATCTTTTATTTTTACATTAGGATTGTACGGCTTATCTTTATCGATCAAAAAAGGCACACAAGAGAAGATAACGTACGTAAAGCAAAAAAAACTTAAAATAAAGCTACTTGAGAATTTTTTAAATAAAGATAGATTTTCTAATTCTGAGATTAGATAAGCCAAAGTAAGCATTATAAATGGTGAAAAGATAATGAGGTAATGAGGATAATCTCGGCCGCTGATAAAGATATAAGCAAGTCCTGAGATAAAGGTGGTAAGTATGACAGCGCAAATGCCTGAAATTCTTTCTTTAACGAAACAGATGATTAGTCCAAAAAGAGCAAGCAAACATAGGAGAGGTTGACTAGAACCTGCATACGAAATGAGTCTATTAAAAAAAGTAAAATTGCTTGGTCCGCCGGAGTTTCTGTACATAAAAGGGAATAGTATAGTTTGTTCGAATAGATCATTACTTCCACCTTTTAAGGTTATCCAAGTACAAAAAAGAGATAATGGCAGTAAACTTAAAAAAATTACTATAGAGAAATTTTTTAATGATCTAAAGTTTTGATTTGTAAGGAACGGTATTAATAAGATTGGCCCAGTTAATAATAGGCGTTGATCGAGAATAATTAAGAGTCCCCATATAAAAGATCCGATAAATAGATCTTTTACAAAACCGGATCGCAGGCATTTAAAAATATAAGTAAGAAAGATCATGTATAAAGGTAGGAAATAAGACTGCAAATTATATGTACTGCCCGCCCAAGTGAGAAACCATCCGATACTGACACTGAAAAATGCTGTCAATAGAGCAGTAGATCTAGAAAAAATTGTTCTCACAGCAAAAAAAGTAGCCAGTCCGAAAAAATATTGGCTTATAATTGTCAGGATTCTAATTGTAAAAGGTGTAAGTCCAATTAAGTAATCTAGTAAAGCAAACGGAATTAAGTAACCTAGAATATGGTGTGAATAAATATCTTTATGAGGTGTAAATCCCAAAGCTAATTTTTTTGCTTGGTAAATTGTTTGAGAAAGGTCTTCGCTTGGATAAGGACAATTAATCCAAGGTAGATAAGCAATGATGCAGATTGGTAGTAAAAGAAGCAAAAAGAGTGTTGTAGCTTTATTGTTCATCTTAAGCGCATTGATTGAGAAGAATTATTTTTTAGTAAAAACAAGGATCTCTTTAGTTTCGGTATGTATTTTAAAGAATCTCCCATTTTCAATGTTTGAAATATTGTTTTTATTATGCGAAGAAACTTATTATTTGCTAATATAAATGATGGATTTAATTAGACGAAAGTCTTGACTAAAGTGGAAGACGTTGATGAAAATAAGTAAAAAGCATATTTCATATTGAGTAATATTATTAAATATTCACTGTAGGGTAAAACATTTAGAATAGCTTTCTACCCCTATAAATCCCCTCAAGCCATCCCCTCCCTTAGACGATATAACAAACTGAGGGATAGTAGTGTTTTATGCGCGAATCAGATTTATCTAATTATTACAGCATGTTGGGAGTTACTTCGTCAGCTTCTGTTGATGAGATAGAGGAGTCTTATGCAAAATTATCCCTAAAATATAAGCAGCTTTTAGAAAGTGGCTTAGGATTAATAGATGAAAAACATAAAGCCGAAGTCGATTTTGAGATTATAACTTTGGCCTACACAGCACTTGTGGATGAAAAGGGACGTTCTATCTACGACCAACTTTTGCCCGATGGTGTAAAGAGTTGGGACGATCGATTTGGTAAAGAAAAGACGGTTTGTAATTGGTGGGGAGCACCATTATCGGAGCCTGAGGTTAAAGCCAGACAGAGGAAAACAACTGGAGGCAATACTCGTGAAACTTTCGGCGTTCCGATGCGAAATAGAGATCCATCTTTAAGTTCTTTTGATAGACCAGAAATTTTAAGACCTGTTTCGCAGATGATTAGATCACGCCAGTCTATATGGTATAAGGTTAAACGCTTTTTATTCGGCTGGTAGAAGGAATACTGGCTCTAGTAAGATTTTTATCCTATCTTTCTATTAATGAATGCCCAAATAATATTAACTATTTTTATAGTTTTCTTCATAGTCGAGTTTTTATTTTCACTCTATTTAGATTTCATAAATTTAAATTTTATTTCTATCAATTCTAAAAAAATTCCAGAATACCTTCGAGGCGAGATTGACGAAGACACTTATCGAAAATCTACAGAATATTCCCGTGCTAAATTGAAGTTTGGTATGTTTATGAAAGTAGTTGATACAATCATTATTTTCCCAATCATTGTCTTAGGTGGTCTCGGTTGGTGGGATTCGTTGATTCATAATTATGGTTTCGAAGGATCACTCAGAGGAGTTCTATATTTTCTCTCATTAAGCTTAGTTTTTTATGTTTTAGGAATTCCGGCGGCTCTATATTCTACTTTTGTTTTAGAAGAGAAGTTTGGCTTTAATACCATGACATTTAAAACTTGGATTTTTGATCAGATTAAATCCTTGATTATTAGTGGTATTTTATTTTCATTACTTTTATCGGGACTTTTTTGGTTTATGTCAGCGACTGGAGATTTGTGGTGGGTTTGGGCATTTATCTTTGTAGCAACAATTCAACTTACCTTAGTATTTGTTTATCCAATTCTTTTAGCTCCTTTGTTTAATAAGTTTACTCCACTTTCAGATGATGGTTTAAAAGAAAAAATTCTATCTGTGGCCAAACTAGGTGATTTTAAGGCCGAAGGCATCTTTATCATGGACGGAAGTAAACGCTCAAAACATGCGAATGCTTATTTTACAGGATTTGGTAAAATAAAAAGAATTGTCCTTTTTGATACTTTAATAAAAGCCCTTTCCGAATCTCAGATCCTTTCTGTCCTGGCTCATGAGATTGGGCATGAAAAACTGGGACATATGAAAAAAGGATTGGCACTTTCCTTAGTTATGCTTTTTATTACCTTCTTTTTTATCTCCATAATGATGAATTATATGCCGTTTTTTGAAGCCTTTGGATTTGAAAGCAACTCAAATCATGCGGGCTTGGCAATTTTTTCTTTTGCTAGTGCACCAATAACATTTTGGTTGGGGCCACTTTTTGCTTCTCTTTCAAGAAAACATGAATATGAAGCTGATAGATTTGCAGCCAAGATCATGGGAACTTTTGAAACATTAAAGGCAGCTCTTATAAAATTATCTAAAGAGAGCCTAGCAAATTTTACACCTCATCCATTATATAGTTTCTTTCATTATTCTCATCCTACTCTTTCGGAGAGAATAAAAGCCATGGAGAGTTCTAATGGCAACAAATAAGATCAAAACTCGGGATGAGTTAAAAAAAATACTTTTAGATCTGCAGAAGCAAAAAAAGAAAGTTGGTTTCACTTCCGGTGTGTTTGATTTACTTCATTCTGGACATGTTGATTATCTAGAAAAATCTAAATCTGAATGTGATCTATTAATTGTTGGAATTAATTCAGATGCTTCTGTAAAAGAGAATAAAGGCGATAAGCGTCCGATAGTTTCCGAAACCGATAGGTGCGCAGTGATTTCAGGTCTAGCCTCGGTCGATTTTATTTTTCTATTCTCTGAGACAAACAACAATAAAAATATTGAAGAACTAAAACCGGATCTTTACATAAAAGCCGGTGATTATGATCGAAGTAAATTAAGTTCAGCTTCCTTGGTCGAAAGTTACGGAGGAAAGGTTCTCTTTATTCCATTTAGTAGAGGAAAATCGAGCACCTCGATCATAGAAAAAATATTAGAAGTTTATGCTTTAAGTGTCATAACAGCAGAACCTAAAAAAACTAAAGATGCTGTATGTAAAGCTGTTTTTGTAGATCGAGACGGAACAATTAATAAAGAAGTAGATTATCTTTGTGATCCAGAAAAGTTTGAAATCTTGCCTGGAGTTGTTGAAGGCCTTAAGAAATTTCAAGATTCAGGATTCAAGATTATTGTAATTACTAATCAGCCAGGCATCGGCTTTGGTTACTATGAGAGAGGCGATCTCTTTAAAGTTAATGCTAGGTTTTTAGAAATTGCTGGAAAAGCTGAAATTAAAATCAGTAAGATTTATTATTGTCCGCATACTAAAGCTGACATTTGTGATTGCAGAAAGCCAGCCATTGGGATGTTGCTTCGTGCAAAGGAAGAGATGAATGTGGATCTAAGCAAGAGTTTTGTTATTGGAGATACAACCTCGGATATTTTGGCAGGTAAAAATGCAGGCTGTAAGACAATTTTGGTTAAAACTGGAAAAGCTGGAAAAGACGAGATTTATGACGTTTTGCCGGATTTGATTGCTGAAGATCTACTTGATGCTTTTAATAAAGTAAATAATTAGTGACCGTTACTCTTTTTCTCCTGTTCTATCTTATTAGCTAGGCAACTCGTGAAAAAGAGTTAGTATCACTAATTATTATTTATTATGCGCTGTATCTCGCTTTGATATGGAAAAAACTCGATATCCTCATCTTTGTAGGGTTCGTTACATCTACACAATACAACTAGTCTTGCTTTGGGATTCTCTTTTTTTAAATAATTGAGTGTTGAAACATCTTTTGCGGTTGGTACAATGGCTGATTTGATTTCGACTCCTATAGGTGGCTCAAAAGGCCCTTTTTGAAGTATTAAATCGATCTCCTGACCTGTCTTGGTTCTAAATGAATAGAGCTTGTAGTCACTTTTTGAAATAGAAATTTGACGTATAATTTCATTAACAATTAAGTTCTCAAACATAACTCCATATCTTAATGAACCTTCGCTTAGTTCACTTCGGAGTTCTCCTGTTAGAGCACGAAGCACTCCATTGTCAAAAAAGTAGATTTTAGGAGCCTGCAGAAATAAAATAGGGACGGAGCCCAATTATTTATAAATAATTGGGCTCCGTCCCTATTTTATTTTAGAATCTAATACTGAATAACCGAGTTTGGTAATCTCATCTCGCAGTCTATCCGATTCTTTCCAATCTTTATTCTTACGAGCAGTGTCTCTTGCAGAGATAAGCGTTTGCACTTCTGGTGGTAAATCAAGAGACTCTTCTTTCCAAGAATCAAAACCAAGTCCCAAAACCTGATCCATTTTATATAGGATCGCAAGTTTTTGAGCTCCTTTCAAAGAGGAGTCTCCTAACGCAGCCCAAACAGACGCGAAGGCTTTAGGGAGATTCAGATCATCAAATATAGCTTGCTCAAATTCCTCAAGATAAGAAGCCTTTGGTATCTCAGATACTACTGAAGATTCAGCTTTAAGAGATAGAATTAAAGCTTTTAATTTCTTCAATGTATTAGCAGCATTTTGCAAAGTTTCTTCTGTGAATGATAATTGTCCACGATAATGTCCGGTGAGACACATTATTCGATAAGCTAAGGGATCTATGCCTTTATCTATTACAGTTTGAAGGGTGATAAATCCGCCCTTTGATTTTGACATCTTTTCTTTGTTTACAACTAGAAATTCGCCATGCATCCAGACATTCACCCAAGGTTTTCCTGTTGCGCCTTCAGATTGGGCAATCTCATTTGTATGATGCACTGGTATATGATCAATTCCTCCGCAATGAATATCGAAGGCTTCGCCAAGATATTTTATGCTCATAGCGCTACATTCGATATGCCAGCCTGGATATCCTCGGCCCCAAGGGGAGTCCCACTGAAGTTCCTGGTTATCGAATTTTGATTTTGTAAACCAGAGCACAAAATCGAGTGAATTTTTTTTATTTGAATCTACTTCAATCCGAGCACCAGCTTTTAATTTTTCAAGATCGAGCTTAGCCAGTCGACCATATGATGGAAATTTAGATACGTCATAGTATACGTTGCCGCCAGCGACATATGTTATGCCACGAGTCTCTAGCTTTTTAATAAGCTCAATCATTTCCTGTATATGTTCCGTGGCTTTGCAAACAATGTCTGGGCGTTTTACATGCAATTTTTCACAGTCATCAAAAAAAATCTTTGTATAAAAAGCGGCAATTTCTAAAGATGATTTCTTTTCCCGTTTTGCTGCCACAAGTATTTTATCTTCACCAGTATCAGCATCTGATACTAAGTGGCCTACGTCTGTAATATTCATGACATGATTTACTTCGTAGCCAGCGTATCTCAATGTTCTTACCAAGATGTCTTCGAAGATATAGGTGCGCATGTTGCCAATGTGTTGATAGTCATAAACCGTTGGGCCGCAGCAATAAAGTTTAACTTTCCCAGGCTCGTTGGTTTTAAGGGATTCTACCTGACGGGATAAAGTATTGAAGAGGCGGATCGGTGAGATCATAGGCTTAGTAATAAAAACAAAATTTAGTTTAAATGTACACGCAACTTTAAAAAAAAGGAAACGATTGTATTTATAGGGGCAAAAAATTGTCCCGAATTAATAGTTAATACTTTGAAAGGAATAGTTATGTCAGGAGTAGATTTTCCAACCTCGATGGCTTCCTCATACAACGCACAAGGCAGTGATATGGCAGAATGGACTAATACTGCTAAAAAAGTTGGGGAAGATATGGCTAAAGCAAAAAGCGATTTATTTACAGCTTTTAGTCAAGGCAATGAAGCTGATATTCAAAAAAATACAATTGAATATCAACAGAAAGAGAGGATTTTTGAACTTTTTGCTACAATGGCCAAATCAATGCATGACACAATTATGGGCGTAATTAGAAAGCTTGCTAATTAATTAGAGGTAAAGTGTATGTCACAAACAGTTCAATCCAGCGTTAATTCTACTACTTTAAATAGTGCAAATGCTTTTAATAAAGATTCATTTGAAAAAGATCTAACTCAAGTATTAGAAGTCGTTGCTCCAAGTAAAGTTAAAAATTTAAATACCAATAAAGCAACGGTAAGTGAAGAGCAGCTTTATGCAGCGTTCGTAATTGGAGAGCTTAAGGCGATCGATCCTAAGCTTGCATCAAATGTTTTAGAGAATCTTCCAAGTGGTTTTAAAAAATTAAAGGAAACTGGAGATGCTAAGCCAATATTTCATGCGTTAGAGAATAAGCTGAACACTATGGTTAAGAATGGCAAAATAACCAAAGAGCAAGCAAAGAAGATTACCGAGAAATCTCTTGGCATGGCTCAGGTCGATAAACGCGAAGACCGTTTAGGATCAAAACAGATTAAGTTTGTGGATAAGACCGCTGTCGATCCAAAAACTACCTATCTTGATAAAGTTATTTCAAAGATTTCCGACAATACTGCGGCATCCTCAAAGGAAATAAAGCAGATAAAGGAAGGATTCAATTTCGCGAAAGATAATGGAAGAACATATGAGAAAACTTCTGAAATGCTCAGAAAAGTTGCATATTCAGAAGCGCGTAAAGAAGTAGCTCCAAGTGCTGCACCTCAAGTTCTAGAGAAAAAACCAGTCGAGAATGATAAGCCAACAACAGTCCCAAATGGTTCAGAAGTTGTCTTTAAAAAAAATGAGATTGGATATAAGCCTTTCTCTGAACGGGATGGGAATGCTCTTGTTCATCTTCCGCTAAGATTAAGCGACAAAATAAGCAGAGTCGATATCGTGGATCTTGATGGAAAAGTTTTAGCAACAGCACTCCCAGAATGGAAAGAACTTGATGGAAGTGGAGTGGCTAGGTTTAAAACTCCAGGAAATACATTTGCTAAGAGTTTTAAGATAACCTTTCATTTTCTTGATGGCTCAAAAAATTCAGAAAATATTGAGAATGGAGAAACTGTATATTCAAGGATAATTTAAAATAAAGAGAAGACATAAAATTCGAGATAGTAGATTAATTTTTAACGTAAATTCTAACTTTTTCAAGGGAATAATCATAAGTGGCGGTTAGAGTATAGTTTTGATCGATAATATCTTTGATAAAATTTAAATGTGACACTTTATCGTAATCAAAGTTTATTAATGGAAATGTTCTACTAAAGTCGGTATTTGGAGGTGGACATAAAGTAGAAAATTCTTCACATTTCCTTCCTAGAATTTCAAAGCGAATAAAAAATTTAGGAGCATTCTCCTGTAATAGTTGTCTAAATTCATCCGATAGTTGTGGTAAATAACATTGTTGGCTCGACTCCTGGCTGAAAAAATTTGCTCCAGTTACTGACAGTAGCCCTACATCTTTAAACGGAGAAAGTGTCTCCGTTAAATTATAGATTGATGGCGCATAACCCCATACTAAAATATCTTCATTTGATTTCCTATTTTCTTTTATAAATTTTACGGTGTCGCTGATAGCGCGTTTATCAAAAGGATAAAGTATATGACCAGTTTTAAAATAGTAAATTGCTGAGACTGAGCCTGTTTGAACAATTAAGAAGTAAAGAAAGACATTAAAGGGTATAGTGAAAACTGAAAAATGCGATCTTATAAATTGCTCAGCAAGTGCGATAAGTATTAAAGTAAAGGGAGCAAAGAGCAAAAGGTAGTTAGCGTAATCTCTGCCACCAAGGACTGCATATGAGAGTGCGCCCAAAAGACCAAAAATAATGAACATTTTTAACCAAATTCTATTATCATACATTAGGGTAAGTATCAGTCCTAACGAAGCAATACCTATTGGGGCTCTTTCTGATGCCACTCCCCAGGAGAGGAGATTTTTTATCATCTCCATCATGTAGGGATTTTTACAATTTCGAAACTGAAGTGGATATCTAATGGTATGCTCAAAGAAACTACCTAGTGCATCGAAGTGCCAAAGTAGTATCAAACCAAGAAACGGTATTAGTAAATAAGCTAAAACCAAGGAACAGATTGTTCCTGCTTCACGCAAGCAGGTATTTTGCCAAACTGGAATTAATAGTAATGGTGAAAATACTAACATTCGTTGATCTGCGATTAGTAAGAAACCAAAAAATAAAGAAGCTATGAGGCTACTGCGCCTAGAGCTGAAAATGCAGGCGTGCAGGGTATAATAAATTACAAGATTTAATACTGGAAGAAGATATGATTGCAGGTTAAAGGTCATGCCGTGCCAACCCCAAAACCATCCAAGAGTAACAGTAGCCAGAGCACTTATTTGGGCCGCTCTTACAGTAGATATTAATTTAACTGATTTATAG
>ENA-ORBV01011204-ORBV01011204.1-microbial-mat-metagenome-genome-assembly--contig:-NODE-11204-length-14155-cov-20.736113_pt1 | contig 14155 bp, 34 predicted proteins | sample MGYA00237777_ERZ505514 | MGnify/ENA primary metagenome ERZ505514 (study PRJEB26160, sample SAMN06269048) | microbial mat metagenome | isolation source: Oligotrophic lake microbial mat | place...
ATGTAGTTGGCGACGTTCTCGGCACCGCGGTCAGGTGCGATGCGGTCGAGGGCGCCTTCTGCGGTATGGACAGTAACGAGCCCGGTGGGGCCGTTCCACCCCCACGCGACGCGTGAGCGTTGTTGGGGGTATCGCTGCGGATTGTCATCCAGATAAGCCATTAGGCGGTTTCCCTGAAGCCTGAGGGCGATGTTGTTTCAAGCATACTGCATCAACCATGGCTGGTTGTCTTGAGTCAACCATGGCTGGTTGTCTTGAGTCAACCAGATCCCGTAAAGTGGATCTGGAACGTACTGCTCGCAGTCGGCGACAATCGCTTCCACGGCGCCATCCCCGAAGACCTGAACGGCCAGGCCCGAAATTGAGGAAAAGTCGGTGCCGGTAGTGATCTCGACCAGGCCTGTGATACTCAGCGACCACTCGCCCGCTTGGTTGTACTGTAGCCTTACGCCATGAGCCTCATCGGGGTTGCTCGGGAAAACCTCGGTCTGGCCGATCCCGTCCCCTGGCGTGTTCCACGCATAGAACCAGCGCCAGCTGGTCTCGGCGACTCTCCACGTTGCCGAGATGAAGAGCGCTCCATTAGGAGACAGAATGACGATCTGCGCTCCACCATCTATCGCCCCAGCATTGGGATCCAACTCGGAAACGATGTTAAAGACGCAGCCGGTCGGGCGTTCACCAACCCGAATCGCTCCGTCTGTCGAGGAAACAGCGCCGCCCGATGTGGTGACCGGACCATCGAAAGACCATTCAGTCGTCGTGTTCCATGACTCAACGAAGGGGACGCACTCACATGCCCCACCGCCACAGCATGCGCAATCACAACACTTTCCGAGGCCGAACCCAAAGAGACGGTTCACGAGGTCACCTCAGGCGGGGGCGCAGGTGCTGTTGAGATCGACGTTGATGCCGAGGTGGCAGCAGGGGTCGAAAGATGCAGCGGCCACGCGACCGGCGTAGAAGGTCACGTCGTTGGTGCCACGGGTCAAGGCTTCGGACATCTTGTCAGGGCGGATGACGGCGTCGTCCAAGTAGACGTCCAATAGGCCCGTCCCATAGGCCCAGGCCGTGGCGTCGGTCGCGTCGACCGTGCTAGTGCCCGGAACGATCTCATTGAGAGCCTCCGTATATGGGCTCGATCCGTCGTAACCGGAACCAGAGACAACGAAGTTGCCGAAGACGTCGAGTAGTGCGCCCGATGCGCCCGAGACGAAGACGGCACCAGACTGCTGCCACAAGGACACGACGTCTGAGCGAGCGTGGATAACGCCCCTTCCCCCACCCAGACAAGAACGCAATTGGCGCTGGAGGCGAGCCAGGGCGTAGGGGAGGGGAATGGGGTCACCCGAGTTCAGGATGGTGAGCGAGAGCGGGTTGGTCAGGAAGGGGGTCGGCAGGCTGTTGGTGACCGCCAAGTCCCCCGTCCACAGCTCATCTTCGAGGCGGTGGGAAGTCCATTCGTCAAGGATGGACTCGGCGTGGGCTCGGTACTCGGCTACCTGGAAACCAGCGGTTCCGCAGGTATAGGCACCTTCAATCTCGATGGGGATGAAGATTGGGTTCTCAGCATCAGAGCGAACCGGATCACGGTCAGTCGCCACGCATGGAGCGTAAGAGGTGGCCTCCAAGCAGCCGCCCAGCGGCTGGAAGGTGAACCCGACCCTCCACATGGCGTCCTGGGGACGAATCGGATCGAACGTGTCGAGGAGACCACCGCGTCCACGCTCAGTGCGAGGCGGGTTGACTACTGTTTCTGGGGCAATAGCCATCTGTAGGTCTCCCTAGACATAGAGAATGCAGGCGTGACCCAAGGATAGTCGCCCGACACCGCCTCGCGTGGAGATGGCTACTATCTCGATCGATCTAAACGCCTGTGCCTGGCTGGATGTGCTCGGCCATGTAGCGTATCACCAGCACGGCAGCCCCAGCATACCCCAGGCCAAGAGCCTCGGCGTGACGCCAGCGATCCAGCTCGAATTCGTATAACTCGTGGGCTCCTGGATCTTGCGGCTTCCCACAAGTCGAGCACACGACGCTCGAAGAGAACGTCGCCTCCTTCAGACCCCAGACGTGCTTTCCCAGCAAGCACTTAACCGGCATCCGGATCCTCCAAGGCGTCAACAAGCACACTTATCTCGTCTGGGCTCAGAACCGGCCAAAGGGGGGAATCTTCGGCTTCAGTTCCGAAGCCAACGGCAAGTTCTACCCGTAGGTTGAGCTTGACGATCAAGGACAGGTGGGCATCCATGTCGATGCCTCCAATGAGGTCGAGGAGAACGCGAGTGGGACGGCATACACAAGAATAGCGTTCGCATGCCACCGCAGCGTCAGACAGGGAACTCATTAGAACATCTGGGTCTGCCCAGCCAACTCAGCGCGCAGCTCAGCACGGCGCGCCATCAAGAGGAGCCCCAGCCAATTCTGACCCTGGTAGGTACCCTGTTCGTTCTTGACCATCCCGAAGAATTGATCACCCCAAGTGTTACCCTCGACCAGCATCCGGTCGCCGGTCGTCAAGAGCGCGTAGGCGAGGGCGTCACCGTTCTCGCCGTCGATGGCGAACTTCAACGTCAGGGTGTCGCGCATGGCGCGAATCGAACAGGCCTGCCAATCCGACCTGTTTGGTAACGACCGACCAAGCTTCTTGGACCGACCCGGGGAGTCGCTCTCCAAGATCTTGGCGACATCCGCAACGCTGGTTAGCTTCGCGGCCTGGTAGTAGTGCTCGGCACTCGGCCAGACCAGCTCGTGGCTCTGGGGATCACCCCACCAGGGTGCGGTGAAGTGTGAGATGTGGAAGTTGGAGAAGGGGCCGTGCACCCAAGCGCCGGATTTGCCCTTCCATGTGAACTTGTCGATCATCGGATTCTCCCAGTGAGATAGTTCCACAGCGTTCGCTTGGGGGGGTGATAGGCCAGCGGCAAGCCAGCGAACAGGCCGTTGTAGGTTGGTTCGGGGAGGCTGGCGATGGCGGTGAGAGAACCATCCAGATCGGGCTCGTGCCAGAGGTAGTGAGAGACGTTCTCATCCAGAAGGATGCCGACGACCCCCCGAAGGCGTTCTTCATCGCGCACCCCCAGGACGATGAGGTAGTTGTCGGTGCCCTGCCATTCGGCGGTGGCCGCAGGCATGTTCTGCACGATCCCAGCAACGGCGTGCGCCATCTGCGCCGCCCTCAAACCTTCCGGGAGATCTTCACGGACCACGGCATAGAGCTTGCGCCGGGGGCTCAGATCGACATGGGCACTCATTGGAAGTCCCTCAGCCGCTTGTTCATGCCGTCGGTGAAGGACTTGGCGCTTTTGAATGCGCACCCGCCGAGGATGCCGAGAAGGAGCAAATAGGAGACCACTGCAATCGCCACGTTGTTGAACCGCCCCTCATCTAGGCCGTGGACCAGGTCGACGGTCATAAGGGCCACGATCACCCCCAAGCTCACCGCCGACAGGGTGATCAGGCTTCCTTCGATAGCCGAGTTGATGATGGCCCGCTGAGTGGAGGTTCGCTTAACCCTCATCCGGCACCATCCATGTCTCCTTCTTCGTGCCCGCCAACCTCGTGCAGTCCACACAGAGCACAGAGAGTGCTGGGATGGCCGCAACGTAGGTGTGCTCGTCGGGCTTCTTGGGACACTTCCAGTGCTTGAATGTGGGGGCGCCGCGCTCGGCCATCAGTCGTCCTCCGACCAACGCTCGCCCGCGTAGCTCGGGTCGAACCACGAAGGGGCAACGTCGCTGTTGGCGTAGCGCTCCAAATCGGAGTTCTCGTAGCTTGCGAGTCGCTCGGTCCAGTGGACCTCACATCGCGGGAACGCGTTGCCGCCCGAGACGGCGTGATACCCAACGATCCCCCGGCATCGCGGGTCGACCGGGTCGTTGTTGATGCAGTCCTCATGGAGTAGAACAGTCACCAGTGATCTCCTTTCGGTAGTGCGTCGAGACTCGACTCTCGTCACAGTCACGTTGCTTGAACTCTTCTACCCACCGCTCCGCTTCGAGTAGGGCGGCATCATACTTGACTTGGATGTCAGAGGCAAGCCCGTGCTGATCCTGGCGGAACGGACCCGCCCCCCATAACTCGTAGTGCGTCCGGCATTCTTCAAAGGCCCACGTCCCGGGCGAGGGCACCTTACGTCGCCACCGATGCAGCTTAAACCGTTCGGCCGTCACCGCGTAGTCGAAGTTGCCATCCTCTTCGCGCGGCCACGTGGACCCGGTGATCGCGTAGACAATTCGTCCGCTCATGAGACGTGCCCTCCAGTCTTGGCCTTGACATCAAAGTTGCTCCAGATGAAGTCCATTACCAGCACTGGATCGACGTCGTGATGGAAGACGATGTTGGGTCCGTGGTTGTCGAGCATGACCGCCTCGATGCCGTTCTCGTCCATGGTGCGCAGGCCGTCGCTGGTGTTCTGGCCGCATTCATGACTACCACACTCGAACTCGCGTTGCGAAACCACAGGTACCTTCGATCCAGGCAGAAGGGGGCAGTGGAAGTGGACAATGCAGTCCTTCTCCGGGTGATCGTCAAAGACGATGCGCTGGGACTGCCCGCCAACGCTGGGCCGAGAGCCAAGGGCGACCACCCGGTCAGGGCCATCAGTGCGAACCCGCACCAGACCCGTGGAGCCGAGGTTGTTGAAGTTGGTCTTACGGCGAGAGGTCAGGAACTCGGCGTCGCCCACCTTGGCGGCAAAGTGACCAGCGGTGACGCCCATGAACGGCTTGTAGGCTCCCTGGTCGATGCAGAAGTTCACGACGTGACGTAGTGAGGGGTAGACCTCTGCAGAGTTCCAATCCACCGGATCCCCAGCGATGACGGTGCTCTGGGTGAACGTGAGCTGAGACCGGAGATAGGACATCTCCAGCAGTTCGCGCAACGCCGCTTCCCGATCAGTGGTCACGCAGTAGCGTGCCTCCTCTGGGGTCACGATCATGTTCACCCGGGTAGCTGTGTCGTTGGCCAGCACGAGGTTCGCGCTGGAGGACTTCAGAAGCTTGAGCGCCGCCAGGTACTGCTCGTCTTCGCTAGCGCGGGTGGTGGCCTTGAATGCCACCAAGAAGATGTCCTTGCGCGGTGCCATCTGGCTCACGGCAAGCTTGCGGAAGAGATGCACGATCTTGGGGGCTGGACCCAAGTCGAAGGTCGGGGGTTCTCCTGCCGAGTCGAACTTGCCGTTGTGGGGTGAGTCGTACATCTCCCAGTCGACGACGGCAGGGGACCAGAAGACGATCTTGGTGTTGAAGTCGCTGACGATGTCTTCGGCCAGCTTCCATAGATCGTTCACCGACTCGACCTTCGAGGAAGGGTCGGCCATGCGGGTCAGGTGAAGGTTCACTCCCAGGCCCGTCCAGAAGGTCCCGCACAGCTCGGCTATGCGGCGCGCCGTGGTCCCGTAGGCCCTGGAGGCCAATTGCAGGTGGGGTGCCACGGGGGTGAGTGTCCCCCCTCCCACTACGTGGATCTGACGCTGTCCCACGACATTGACTTCCTCACCCATCATGCTCTCCCTTCGTTGACCTGAAGCGAACCTACCACCAAGGCGTGCCACGACGTCGTCATCGGTTGGTGGTAGGTTGACGGACCTCAACAGAAGGAGGTACCCCATGGTCACCAGTAGCGACTTGGAAGCTGAGCTGGAACGCCAGCGTCCGATCATCGAAGCCGTCGCTGTATTCCTGGAGTCCGAGTTGAAGTTGGCGGTCGCTGGAGCGACGCTTGACTCGCTCGAATCCCGGGCAGCGTCCGACAGCGAATCAACCCGAGTAATCAATCTGTACGTTGAAGCTCTAGGTGACGTCGAAGTCGCCCTAGACGATCTTCGTAAGGTGTCTGGAGGGTGGCGTGGTTGAACTCCTGAAACGACTCGCGAGGGCGACGCTGGGCTACAGATACAGCTTCGTCCAAATGCTTGTCTTCACGTACGCCTACGGCGCCCTGGTCGAAGGCTCGATTTGGTGGTGGCTCATCATCGTGATTGTTGGCTCATTCGCCGCCACTATCTTGGAGATCATCAATGAGGGAGGCACATTCGACCCCAAGGACGACGACCCCAATGGGTCGCAGCGCCGCCCGTAAGGAGGCCTTGGTCTCCTTCGTCTGCCCTCGGTGCCAGGAACCCTCGAAGGCATCCACCTACGGTCCGTGTCGCGACTGTCGGGCCGAGTTGAAGGATGCCATGTTCAGCACCCCCAACAAGTACACGTTGGAGCACTCCACCGAATACAGCCCCAAGATGAATGTGGTGCCGAATGCGGTAGCCACGAAGGAGTAGACATGACCTTGACCTTTGATCAACTCACCCGAGTAAGCGCGGAGCGTCGCGATGTCTGGCACCCCGCCGACGCCACCGAGTGGACGGGCGCCGACTGGTCCAACGCCACCATGGGCGAGGTGGGAGAGCTGGTGGAAGTGATTGAGCTTCTAGCCATCTCCTCCAGCCTCACTCGTCATGGGGGAATCGCCGCCAACCTGGTGAAGAAGATCCGTCGCCACGAGACCAATCTGGGCGAGAGGATCCCCAAAGACGATCTGCTGGCCGAGCTGTCCAAGGAGATGGCTGACGTGGTTGGCTACTTGGTAGTTCTCGCCGACTACTACGACATCGATCTGGGCGACGCCGTGGCCTCGAAGTTCAATGAGGTCTCGGTCCGTGAGGGCTTTCCCCAACGCCTTCCCGTGAAGGCCGACGTGGAAGAGGGCATCGAGTCCAAGGGCGACCCGGGATGGGAGTGTGACTGCGGTCATGGATCTATGCAGCATGACCGAGTGAGCGCCAACACCATCTACCCGTGTCGCCACTGCGACTGCCGAGACGTGTTCCCAGCGGACGGAGAACAGACATGACCGACTCCACGGATGAAGCACTCGCCGTGGATTGCGAGGCTTGCCAGGATACCGGACACTTGCGGGGGGAGCGCTGCGGGTGCGGCTTTGGCATGAGGCACATGCGGGACTGCGGCCACCCAGCGCGACCATGTCCAAAATGCACCGTAACCATCCGCCGCAAGGATCTGTCCGCCACCTCCACGTGTCTGGCCCACTTCCAAAACGAGCCATGCCCTACCTGTGCTGGTTACATTTCGGCAGGTCTCTGATGGCCGACCACTTCAAGTTCGTCGCCATGCGGTACGAACGTGCCATGACTCCGGCGGAGCGGCTCCGAGTGGCCTTCTTCAGGCGCACCCTCCCGCTGATTGAACGAGTTCTTCCCGCTTCGTTCGACGAGGGCTCCCAGGAGTCCGAGTACCCACCTCTGCGGCGGTGGTGGATACGAGGTTCGATGCGACCCGTCGTATCTGGTGCGGGCTTTGGTGAGGCCTACATCCATGGCTCTGGCGGCGTGCTCACTATGTCCGGCTGGAACGAAGAGTTCTTGAAGACGTTCTCCACGTTTCAAGGTGGCCGCATAGAGTTCTGGGAGAAGCGGAGCGTCGGCCCTCCTCCCGCCTACTACAGCAAGATGATCCCCGCTGCCACTCCCACCTACATCAACTACGACTTCCATACCTCGACCAAGCTCGTCGATGGCTTCAAGATCGGACTGAAGTTCGATGAGTGATTCAGCCGACTGGTACGTCAGGAACATGCGAGTCTCCGAGCCCGACTTCGAGATCTCCGACGACCAGCGTCGATGCCTCAACACCCTGGCGGCCATCACGGCACCTTCGGGCCTCTACAACCTCCAGACCCCCTGCTCGGTGACCAAGGCCATCTCCCTGTGGCCTGGTGGGGGCGTGTCGGTTCTGGTGGGGGCGAGCTTGGCCACCCACGACTTCGATCAGCTAACCAATCTGGTGTTGGCCGCCCATCAGAACTACGTGCGCGTCCAGATCGGACCGTGGAGCGCACACCTAGACGAAGAGCGCCGCCATGCCGTGGTCGACGAGAGGAATGGGTACGCCTCGGAAGGGTGGGTCCCCTCGGACGACGATGATGAGTGCCCAGACCTCTGGGATGTGGGCAGCCCCGAAGTGGGGGCGGGAATCATGGAGATCGTCCTGCACGCCCGTACGGCGCAAGCCGACAGTTCGTGGGGTAGGCATCCAGGCCTAGACGACCTCATCAAGCGCGCCGAGCATCGCCAGGTGCCCTCGCCGTCACTCCCATGGGGTAAGGTGCTCCCACACCTATAGAAGGAGGATGCCTTGAGTGATCAACCGCTACTCGTCTGGCTCGACCTGCCCATCATCACCATTGGTGAACTGTTCGGCGCCGTCAGCGCCATCCACACGCCGGAAGAGGCCGAGCTGTTCATGGAGGCCTATCGGGCCGTCAACGAGCATGCCGATGCCAACGTTGGCTACGTGATCGGCTACTCCAGCGACACCGAGCGTGAGCGCCTCTACAAGCTCTTCGGCTTGGCGCATCCCGTCTTCAAGGCGGCCGTCTGATGGCCGTGTCCCCCGAATACTACGAGGCCATTCTCAACTTTCGCTTCGTCGGTGAATTCGACGACGCCGTCCGGCGCCAGGTGGAGGCCATCATGGACGAGACCTTCGAGCGCCTAGCGAACCCAGAAGAATTCGGTGACGACGCCGCTCGACACCCCATTGGTGGCGATGCGAAGATCCGGTGGGTACTCCCGGTCCATGTGGATTACACCTCATGATTGTTCTTGTCGTTCTCTCCGCCCTTGTGGCCGTCGCTGGCATCGTCCTCCAGATCTTCCATCTCAACAAAGCCAGGCCGTACTTGTGGACGGAAGACCCAACCGACCAGTTCGACTTCCACATGGATCGCTGCGACCTTGGCTTCACACTCACCCTGGCCGGAGGTGTGGCGTTCGTCTTCCTGGCGCTCGCTTGGGTCATCTGGCCCTGAGGCTGTCATCACGGCCTGGTAGATTGTCCTCATAGCCCCCTGGCACCTTGTCACAGTCCACCAACGCGACACTCGTTGGTGCCTGGGGGCCCATTCTCCCACTTGCCGGTTAACCCTTAACATTCGCCAACCAGCGTCTTGTCCGTGGTTTCCGCACCCGGCAAGTGGGCGTTTCGCGTCTCGGCCAGGTTACGTCGCCGCCCCACCTCGTATTATCGCCGGGGCAAGCGCCGCCATTTTCCAGGATGGCACTGTCGCACTAACCATTATTATCAGTAGATGAAAGATGGCTGTGTCGTCGGTTGATGGTAAGGTCCGCACCATGAACGCTCTAACATGTGAAAGTCGAACTGGTCTGCAAGGCTCGCTGATGAGGTTGTTCCGCAAGAGGACCCCCGAGCCGACCACTCCAGCGCCCCCACCAGCTCCACCTAGCTGGACGCAGTACGGTTACAGCCCGCCCAGGCGAGAGGATCTGGTCGATGAAGTCGAGTTCAACCGGCACCTGTCTCGGCTGTGGCTCATGGTCCCGACCGGGGATTCGAGACCGGCCTGGATCCTCGAAGCAGAGGCCTACCTGTGGTCCTTGTACGGTGAGCCCGAAACGGCGCGCCAGCTACTCGAACTTGCCGCCGACCCCAACCAAGAGTGGAATCTCCCTCACCCCCATCCAGGTTCCTAGGCTGTCATCACGGCCTGGTATAGTGCCCGCACGCGACAACTGAAGGAGGCGATCATGGATCGAGAGATGGCCCAAGCCTGGGTCGAAGCCCTGGAGTCCGGCAAATTCAAGAAGGGCAAGTACGCTCTTTGCACTCACGAAGAGTTCTGCTGCCTCGGCGTGCTCGCCGAGGTCAACGGGCACCTGGGACCGGTAGACTTCAAAGACTTCAATGGCGTGCGCTGGTTCGACGACGGCGAGACCAACGTCGATGAACTCGGACGCTATGAGGGGACCCCGGTTCCGGCCACCGGGTGGCTTCCGGACGGCTACGCGGGCCTTGACTACTACACCGACCAGTCTGAACTCGGGGCGATCAATGACAACTCCAAGGACTTCGGGCCGGTCATCGCAGAGATCAAGCGTCGGTGGTTGTCGTGAGCGGCGCCACCTACAGGGTCCACACGATCCACAACTCAACCAGAGAGGGGGTCTACCTGGAGGTCGAGGGATACTCCGTGTATTCCACGGGGGTCTGGGAGTGGGAGTGGATGGTGTCGGTCTACGACCCCAACAACGAACTCCTTGGCTTCCTCTCCGACGTGGGAGATCTGGTCACCACCGCCGGAGGTTTGGACGGGATCAAGCACCTCGGGACGGGCGTCCCCTTCATGCCCACCCCACGGTGGTATGGCCGCTGGCGCGCCCCGCAGATCATCAAGCGCGAAGCACATAAGCGCTACAACTCCTACCTGCGAGGTGGGGCTACCCCAACAGCCGTCGTTTCCACAAGTGAGCCGAGACGATGAGCATCTACCAACCCAAGGTCTCTACCGGCATCGAGGCACTTCAGTGGACCGGCGATTGGGAGGCCATGAGCCTCTTCTGCTACGGCACCGTCTATGCCGCCTCTGAGGAGTTCTACGACTCGGATCACCCGGTTGTGCTCGACGACAACCAACTGAGCGTCCTCACCGCCGACGGCGAACAGACCGTCAAGTTCAACGACTATGTCCAACGGATCGGCTCCAGCGGTAGCTCCGACCCCACCTTCGCCGCGTGGGACATGGAGAACTTCCAAGCGGCGTTCTACACCAGATGGGATGGAAGTCCCGCATGACCACTCGCGACCCGAGCTACCTCTACACGCTCGGAGATCTGGACAACCCAGTGGCCGTCCAGGTCCCGATCGAACAGTACGACCGCGACCGCGAGCTGGTCGAGGTAGCCACCCGGCTCTGGAACGCGTCCTACGGAAGCGTAAGCTACAACGGTTACACGCTCTCGCGTCGGGCGAACTCAGCCCTTCAGGATCTGGGCGAGGTTCTAGGATTGATCGAAGGCCAGCCATGAACCCTGACCTCTCGGGCATCCCACAGGAGCACTCCAGCTACGAGGAAGACAACTCCTACGCCCTATGGATGGACGGCGAGAATGCCGAGTGGGAGGCGCAACAACGAGCCGCTGAAGAGGCCCGTCTCGGTCCACCCTGGTCGCCTTCAGATCCTCAGGTCTGGTGGCAGTGGGGTTGCTCGGGCCTCCACCGCGGGATCGGCACTGACGACTGCCCGCGCCGCTCCCACCACCACTGCGATGACCACTGCCCACCACCACCCATTGTCGTGCTGGTATTGATCATGGCGGGATTGGCTCGATGAGCATCGGGTACACCAACAAGACGGGACACTCGTGAGCACCAAGACAAAAACTCCCCGGAAGCTGAAGAGCGCGAAGGCGCGACTGAAGTACGTCGCCGACGTCATCGAGAACCACCCGAAAGAATGGGAACAGGGTGCCTGGTTCGATTTCCATACGTTGGCCGAACGTTGGGTTGCCGACAACTGTGACAACTACGTCGACTGCACTGACCTCAGCGACGTCCCATTTGATGATGGGGAGGGTATCCACTACGTTGCCTCATCCAGGTCGTGCGGCGCGTTTGGTTGCGCTGTTGGTCACGCCGTGACAGTAACCCCCCTGGAACTGCTTGGCCCCGTCCCCGACGACGGGTGGGATCAGGCTGGCATGGTTGCTTTCGGAATCGACGCGGGCGCGGCCGACGTTCTGTTTGGAACTGGGTTCGGACTCACGAAAAGTTCCAAGACCGGGTCCCCGGAGAGAACTGCTAAGAAGACTCGCGCCAAGCGCATGGTGCTGTGTCTGCGCTGGTTGGCCTCTCTGTCGAACGACGACCGCCTGCACGTGGACGGGTCGATGGTAAGAGCGTTCTCCAACGGCAAGCACCACATCTACAAAAAGTTCGAGGCGGGTAAGCTCCCGTACGAGTCGGGCCTATGGGTCAACTCCCACGTCAGAAGACGGTGAGCAGCATCAACTGCGAGGCCGTTGCCGAGAGCGTCGGTCAGCGCATGATCCTCTTCGGGTCCGCCGACATTTTCAACACGATGCGGCCGTGGGAGCAGTGGCTCCGCGACCTCGTGTTGATGCTCCACGGCGAGGCTGACGAACTCACGAGTCTCACTTCAGGAAAGGGAGATCATGCCTGACCTCTATCGCCTCAAGACCACTGTCGAAGCAATGCAGTTGATCCCAGGCACCGACAACTACAAGGACATCTGTGACTGGATCCATGGGGTCAGCCGCGGTTTCATCCAGGTGAACCATGACGGGGATCGTAAGGTCTACTTCGAGTCGCCCCTTGCTGGTGACCAGACCGTCATCCCAGGAGACTGGGTCATCCTGCACGCTGATGGGGTGTTCCGACACTGCCCATCAACCAAATTCGCCCGAATTTACGAACCCCTGGAGGGACTAGATGATTGAGATCGATCTGAACGACGAGAGTTTGGCCAACGAATACGGGGACCGGTTGCGGATCCTGACCGACATGGCCTATCGGCATGACGACGCCAAGTCGCTCATCACCGCCATCAACGCGACCCCCAACGACGACGTCCGAGGGTTGCTCTTCTCGGCAATCCTTCTACTGACACTCATGGACGAGGCTGGTCCGTCATGAACCAACTACCTCCCCCTGGTTGGAAGAACGCCTACTACACCCAAGACCCCCAGAAGATGGTCGTCAAAGACTACTGGGGACGCCACGTCAATGCCACCGACTTCGTCGTGGCCGACCGCCCCGAAGGAAGACCATGAAGCAATGTGAGAACGCCGTTGTCTGGGTCAAGAAGTTCGCAGCCCTCAAGAGGGCATCAGAGACCGGAGGCCGCGTCGTGCGCTGCCAAGGTTGCAAGGGCTGGCACATCCGATGACGATCGAGCACACTCACCAGGGTTTCGTCATCGCCTGCGCCGACTCAATCTGTGGTTCGTCCAATGCGTAGGATGTCCGCCGGTAGTGGCGCCTATCAGCCGTCGTCCCGTCGGCCATCTGGTGGAGACTATCTCTCCTTCTTCTTGATGGTCTATCTGATCGCCGTCGTAGTGATCACCCTCTTGACATGGATCCTCTGACGGACGACGACTACCCCACGCTCTCCGAACGCATGTGGGCCAACATCGAAGATGGATCCCCCGACTGCGCGAACCCAAGCGAGCACGTTTGGTTCGGATCCTTCGGGGTGGCAACGTGCGCCGTCTGTCTCATGACCACTGAAGAGCTGCGGGAGCAGGCACTTTCAGAGTGAGCCATGGGCGGGGGGACTACGGCCCCAAGCCATGAACGCCCGCTGAAGGAAACCCAGCCGCTGTCCAATCAGATAGCAGGCCTAGGCGTCCCATCCAGGAACAGACCCGCCGGTCCATCCACAGCGTGGACCGTAGAGGGGGTTTGGCCAATTCGTGCAGACGTACCAGGTGTGCTGGTGCTTGTTGTCAGGGTCGGTCAGATAGACGATCTGGATCGCTCCGGTCCGTCCACAATCCGGACAGGGCAGGTCCGAGTACCACTCCCGGCGCAGCTTCCCCTTGCGGGTCCTCAGCGGCATGTGGGCTCCTTCGTGTCGTAGGTAGCCTCTACCATACCAGGGGGGGGTTGACGTTCATATCCCCACCCCATCCAATCCCTTAGCATTGGCTTGCTCTATTATACCCGCAGATCCTGGGAGCATACGGTGGGTCAACACCGAGTCTCGTTTCGCTGGGCTGGTCTATTATAGTCACAGATCCTGAAATTATACGGCGAGTCTGCGGGTCTGTGCTGACACCGGGTCCCGTTCATTACGTTCGACTATTATAGTCGCAGAATCTGGAATTATACGGAGAATCTGCGTGTCACTCTAAAGAGCACCCGCCGGGCCGGGCCGGGGGGGGTCCGATCCCGGGGTCCGCCAGTGCACGAGAGGGGCCGAGATGACACGAGATGCACCGAAAGGGCATGAGATGACATGAGATGCACGGGATGACATGAGATGCACGGGATGCACGAGATGACACGAGATGCACCGTGAGGCGTCAGACGGCCACGGTCCGTGGTCGCCCGCGACCCTCAAGCTAGGGTTGAGAGTTCACCCCGCGTGAGCCCTAACCCTCAACCCGCAACCCTCAACCCTGGGTCTAGGGTTGCCCAACATCGGCCCCACTAGGGGGGTGTGAGCCGACCCGACCGTCGACCCTAGGTCGAGAGTTCGGACGGTGACCACGGGCCGTGGTGGTTACCCACCGCGGGAGGGGGGAACGTCGGCCCCCGGTCCACCACGGTCGGTGGTCGACCGGTCGCGACGGTCGACGGTCGGGCCGGGCCCGACCG
>ENA-ORBV01011206-ORBV01011206.1-microbial-mat-metagenome-genome-assembly--contig:-NODE-11206-length-14152-cov-4.413925_pt1 | contig 14152 bp, 9 predicted proteins | sample MGYA00237777_ERZ505514 | MGnify/ENA primary metagenome ERZ505514 (study PRJEB26160, sample SAMN06269048) | microbial mat metagenome | isolation source: Oligotrophic lake microbial mat | place...
CCTATCGAGAAAGAACCTACAGCACATAACTAGTTTTCATGTTAGCACGATTTAGAATCATTAATGTTTAAGAACTTTTTAAAATATTGTATGTACAGAACAATTTGGTTTTGGGTGGGTATCCACTGAATTGCCACTTAAAAAAGAAAACATGGTAGTAGCCTTCTCTTCCCAGTTGCTAGACTACCCAGCCAGGGCATCATATCCTGCTGGTCTCACGGGTGAGAAGAGTACTTTTATATGCGTACCGACCTCTCCAGGTGCAAGCTAGTATAGTAGAGTAGCTATCTACTTTTGTGCTGCTACAATTACGGCTGAAGGCTTTGGTACTGTAGGATGGTAAAGAAGCAGCAAGAAATCAGACATACTACTTTGAAATCCCCCCAAAATACGGGCTGGTGGGTACTCTTCGGGCACCTGTCTCCCCAGCTACATGGTAGCTGCTAGCAGATATCTATTGAAAGGTAGCTATTGCTAGCTAGCTAGGATGACCTTGGGCGTTCCGTCTAGAAGAAAAACGTCGCTTGTGCTGCGGCCACTCCGAGTTCGCCGGCGTCAACTGGACTGCGTGGCGGGGGACAGATGTCATTCTTTTGTTTTCGGATCCAAATCATGATCTTGACGGGGTGGTGGCGCACATTCGGATGTGGTGGTGGCTGGTATGGGCTACTACAGTACTACTAGCTAGCAGCCAGTTATGCCTCTTCCGTCACTTGGACCGCCATCAAAGGCTCAATCACTCCGCCTCGGAGCCAGGCGACGGATCATCGAGCTGGTTCAGTTCAGTTGTAGTGCCTGATGCTGACGGACGGACCATTCAATTGGCCTACCATAATGTAACAGACTCCAGACAAAGCCCGTCGCCTACATACCCTCTTAGCCTAACTAAACCATTCCATGATTTCAGGTGGCAGTGAAACTGTCACCGGCTGAGGTGCTGGCGGGAGAAGTAGGATAGCTTCCTTCCAGGCCACTCTGCGTCCACAAATAAATATTGAAGAAGACGGTTGAGAAGCTTACTAGGGTTAGGGTGTGCGTACTTTCTCTCTATGAGAAGCGAAGATACCAGTACATCGCATTGTTGCAAGTGCACTACTGCCTACTGTGTTTGACGCGAAGAAGGTATCAGAACCATAAGTATTCTTCGGAGTGCCAGCGGCGATTGGACTAGCTAGTAGGAAAATACACGGGACACGCGATGCTGTCATTGCTGTGGTTGACGTGTACTTCATGAAATTTCATCTTACGGGTGCCAGATACCTGCCATGCCACTCTGACAAATTGACTGACAACCAAGCATCAATGAATCGTTTGTTGTACTAGTACCATCACTGGTACCGGCCAGTACTGGTACCTGGTACCAGTAACATGCATGAACCTATCTTACACATTATCACTCAGCTTCCTGCAGCTGCTGCTCACCTTTAAGAGTTCCTTCGATTCTTCATATCCCGCCAGAAGTATCCTTTATCTAATACCACCTTTAACAACGGATAAACAGTAGATCACGCATCATAGGAGATTCGACAAAAGACACACAGGAGGTTCATCACTCAGCTCAATTGCTCCTACTGCTCACCTTTCTCGTTCGCAGTTCGCACCGATCCTCTTCGATCAAGCCTTCACACAGTATTTTTCTGCTGTTTCCTTTTTATCTGCATCTTGAAACGACACAAGACCTACAGTAGTAACAGCTATATATCACTCTGGGAGACTCCACGAAAGACACAGGAGGTTCATTATATCCTGTTCTCTACTATCACATGGATACAAAACAATAACACAAGAGAAGTCAGCTACAGTAGCCATCCGTATCTCTAACGCCCCAGCCACATCTTTCTTCGTAAAACCTGCAAGCCTTCGCCGCCCTCCTTCCTTCCAACGATTATCATCTATTCTTCTTTCTTCACCATGACCCCGAATACTACTGCGAATGACAAGAGTGTGGATCCGGAAGAGGCCACCACCGCCCTCGCCAACAGCCACCAGTATCTGCAACAACAACATACCTATGGGTCTGTCGCCACGGACGAGGACAACAGTTGCCAAACTTGCAACAACAGCCTACACGACAACGACCCCGACTTTGATTCAACCGTTCATATGCACAACAATGGTCGATTGAAGGATGACATTCATCACTCCGTCGACGACCACAAGACGGACGATGACCATCGATATCCTCCCTTTCCATTGCCCTCGCAATTACAAGAGAGTCATCGGAATTACAGTTTGGAACGACTCTTTAGCGAAGTGCGGAGCGAAGACGACTTTGAAAAGGAAGCGGAAACGAACGAATCGGATCTGTATCGAGGGTCGTCGGCCTTTCAACGCGCCATGCCGGAACGATTGTTTGCCCTGACCATGACCCTGTTGTTGGAAATCCCCGTCTTGATGATGGTATCCGGTGGCAGTGACGCTTTGTGTCACTTGATTGGACGAAAACGCTATCAATTGTTGATTGGATTTTTGCCCCTGACCTCGGCCATTTCCGGCAATGTCGGATTGCAAGCGTCGACTCTTACGACCCGCGCCATTTCTCATTCCCACGTGACTCTCAAAGACTACACGAATTGGCTGCTGACGGAAATTGCGGCGGCCGCCTATTTGGGATTTGGCATGGGCTTGTTGATGGGGACGATTGCCTTTTGTGCGTCCGAATTTGACGTTGCCTTTGGGATTACCATTTGTGTCGCGCAAGTCTTGAGTATCGTGACCGCGGGCATTACCGGAACCATGGCCCCCTTGATTTTTAGCTTTTTGTTTCATCGGGATTCCGGCAAGTGGGGCGGTCCTTTGGAAACAGCCGTTCAAGATATTGTGGGAAGCTTTGCCATGGTGATTGTCAGTTATCATATTTTGCGATTTTTAGGACCGGGCCCAGTAGATCCAAACGATGTTTGTGGACCAGGTGGTGGATCCAGCATGGATTCGTACGACGAACAATGATAGAATAATACAATACAGTGCTAGTTAATAGTATGCTACGAAGTTTTGATACTCGCAAAGGTAGCTACCAAGTATAGTAGGTGGTTCTTCGTGCCACTTTGTTATAACTACTCGTTTGCATCCTCCTTTTCGGATTCATGCCCGATCGGTAGAGCGTATCCCCTCCTAACAACCCTCTTGCTAGCTAGCTAGCTAGGCCGGCGTTGTCAAAGCGATGGACCTAGCTAGAAAAAGATGGATTGTTTCCCTGTTCCAATATCTCCATTTTTTGCGGAGACGGAGACGCCACTCGCCTGGTGCTTTTGGGTCTTGTTCCTACTAGTATGCAATTCTAAGCTAAACATCCCCAAAGCTAGCTAGTGCAATGCGACTTACTAGGTAGGCCTTTCCCATGTATTTTGCCCTTGTTTCCTAGCAACTGTACTAGCTAGCTAGCCACAAGCTGCTGGGAGACAACCTCATATTTCGCAGGGGATAGAACCGATCCCTCGAAAAAAGGTCGCACATGTCTCGTTGAGACTATTATTGGACGCGTCACACCACAGCCACACAAAGACTTTCGGATCTTTTGCGAGAAATACGTCCAGGAACTCAATGCCAACGAATGAGCCGGATGGCGTAGCGTTGATATCCACATTCCTGCAACAGAAAAAGTACTAGTAGTACATGACAAACGTTCCAGTAGAAGCAACTCAATCGAATGGTTGATGGTTTCATTGCTTTTTTGATTATCTATCTGTGATTTGCAACACTTCCTTCTTTTACTACTGGCTAATTGAATTCAACAGCAGCTACACGTCAATCATTTGTGAAGGGTCCTACTTATTATGAAGCCCGAGGAATCCAACAGCTCGAACAATTACACCACTCCCAAAGAAACACATGTTACCAGCAGAGAAGTCACTGACACCAACTCAAAACCAGCATTATCGTCGTTGTCCAAGAGGAAAAGGAAGGAATATTCTTCTCGTGAAATATCTCACCTCAATTCTTTATTGGTCTTGTGGGTTGTGGTCAAGATCATTATGGTACTACTTAGTAACACAAAATGGTTCGTTTCCGCCGCAAAGGCAACTACAACAACATCTACTCGGTTGGCGTTTCAACACAGATGTTGCAACCGTTTGGGTCAGAGAGGTCACAGCAGATTGGGTCTACTTGGTGGTTGTGATTCAACAAGAAATTATGTTCAGCCATCACAGCAACAAGTACCATCACTGCTATTAGGAGGAGGACCGACCATTGCACAAGATCCTCGACAATATCCGTTTCTACAACCATCGCGTTTCCTTTCGTCTGCCTTTTCGCGAAAGAATGGTCGTCTTTCTTCCTCGAATCGAAACAATATTGAGGATGAGGATTACGATGATGATTACGATGACGAAGATACATATGTTCCACCCCAACAAGAGTTTGAGCCGATTCCAGTAGGAACCCCTGTACTGGTCGAAGTGGCGTCCTTTGGACCCCTCGGTGCCAGTGTTCATGTGGTGGCCAAATCGCACGACCCCAAAGATTTGCCTCCACCCGAGGCCGACGAAGACGAGTGGCCGATTTTTGGTGTCGGATTGATTACCCAACAAGAATTGGCCTATCACAGAGATGCTCGTCGTGGAGTGGAAGTGGTCTTGGGAGAAGTCTTGCCGGCCTATATTGAACGTGCGGGTCGTTTGGACGGCAAACTCGGCATTACGTTGCGAGCCTTTGGGGGCAAACAAAAAGCCATGGACGTCAGTCAACAAATTTTGGATTCCATGCAAGACGGTGTCTTGGCCTTGGGAGATAAATCCGATCCCGCCGACATTGCCGCCGTCTTTCCGGGTGTTTCTAAAGCAACCTTTAAAAAAGCTGTGAGCGCACTCTTCAAACAAGGTCTGCTCTTGAAACCACAACCCTTGGAAATTCAATTGAATCCCAATCCACAACCTCAGCAACCACCGCCACAGTCAGAAAGAAGACCGCAACCGCCAAGGTCCGATCGACCTCCACGGCAACAACAGCCATCCATGCGGGAGCGTCCGCGGACCGAAAGACCGCGAAACAACAATCCTAGGAGGAGATGAGAGGATTAAAACGGCACGCACGATTCTAATGGTGACACTAGGAATGGAATACAAGCTACTACTAATACTACTGTCGTTGACATTCCGTGGTGGTTCCCCTTCCTCTATGTGTTATTCATCCAGGCATGATGCATGTCGAACGTTTTGACCATCGGACAGAGTTGGAATAAAAAGTCCACCGACCTTTTCTTTTGCCAACATCTATCCCTTGCGCCAATAATCATTTATTCGCAATGTATGTTATGGACCATGATGACTTGTTTTCGTAGTGGGAACAACAATACCATTTCTCATGTAGCTATACTAATAGTGCCCACACATACTCTGGTGTGTAACGTTTGTAAGACCGAGCTGACGGGTTGAGTGAAATCTGCCATCACGTTCCTTCCTTCGAAGTTGTGTTGTAGGACGAGGAACTTTGACAAATCTTCTTGGACGCCAATGTCGCGTTTCATTCTCATGTTTTTCGCTCAAGACAAAGTCCTTCACTTCAAAACGGATGAAACATCACCTGCCGATTCCCTAGCAATCATTGGTGGGACATGCCTGTAGTGACGTCGCGCCTTTTCTTTGCTTGCTTGCTCGTGCTCCACCTATCTTGATTTGCGACCACCCGACAATGCCAATGGTTGTGACGATCACATCGTCACTCCTTGCTATGTTGATCGACCAAAAAGAATACACTTTATTAAATATTATTGATTACCGATATAGTTTAGTAGTTAGTGGAGAATTTTTAAAGGATGAACGCTGAACCTTCCTTGTGATCTTTTGGAGCGCCTCGCCCCTTTCCATCGAACGTCCAAGTTCTAAAGACAAACAACTCAAAGGCAACACCGTGCTCTGGCCAAGTCAGTCAGCTTGGATGATGTGACATGGATTCCATTGCTTGGGTGGCTTTTTCCCGCTGCATTGCGAAAGAATGAGCAAATCGTAGCCACGAGACGCTTACGTCAGGTGTTGTTGTGCCACTCGCATCGTCACTTCTTGCGAATTGAAAAATCAATCCATACAATATAATCAGTGTTCATACAGTAGCTAGCATGGATAGCCAAGGACAGATGCGCTTTAGCATTGTTGGGGTAGTTGTAGAGAATTCATTCTACAGTATGGTTCAGACCAAATCTTTGTTTTATTTCAAACGTGCGTCGTTGCGGATAAAAAGTTGTATGTCAAGACGCACATTTGTTTCATTGTCGCATGACTAGGTCACGAGTGGAAATTTTTTGGAAAAATTGGACAGCGTTGAACTGTCTCCCAGTGGACTATAGGGTTCTATGGGTTCCACCTGAAAAATGAAAAATTGGAGCGCGTTAAAACGTAAACTGGGAACACGTAGGACAGGGTTCCATGGGTTCCACGAATTTTGGATGTGGAACCCTGGGTCGTGGGTGCAAACGTGAACGACTTCCTTTCACGGATGCGTGAGTCGTGAATCCGGATTTCGAAATCCGGATTTCGAAATCCGGATTCACGACTCACGAATGAGTCCCGTATGACATAACAACACAACATAATAAATTATAACGAAGTCGACGATCCGACATGCTACTTACCGAAGGTGAACAATTCAGCAGCTAGCTAGCTAGATATAATATAGCAGCCATCAATGTCTAATAGACGATGATGCACATATGGGATGTAAGATAAAAAAAGGATATCAATTGTTAGTGTTAGTAGCCGTGTGAATTGAAAGACGAAAAAATAGTCAAGTGGGTGACACCTGTTTCTCGTCGCGCTGCTCGGACTCAGTACTAGTACGTATACAAAGTACAGCAGAGTATTATCCGTCCATCACCCATAACATCCACAATGGCGGAGCAGGTGAAAAGGATTCCACACAAAGATAGTTTCGAAGGAATGACGCAAATTTTAGGAAAGGTGGGACAATCATTACCGGTACGTCATTTCATCGAATCTCGTCTTTGGCACAACAACAAGGAGGTGGAGGAAACGTAACGTGTGGCCATTTATAGCTGGTACGACGTATAGTGGAACGTCCCTTGCGGTTGGTTCCACTTTACTACTGTTATTTTAGGGTGATTGGGTGGTCCGAGGATGATGATACAAATAATGAGGTCTGGAATGCTATCGCGACGTTGTGGTCCATAAAGAAGAAATGAATGCCATGCTCCAGCTGCCAAAGAAAACAGTGTTGATCGTTGGCTGTGGACTGACGGGAGCCTTCCTTGACGGCAAGACGACTTGACTTGTACATGAACTTTCCAAAATCAACCAAAATACGAATGGAGTGGAGGTGGACATGCTGGAACGGGCGTCATTACATCCAGCAGGCAGATGCGGAGCATGTGCCACCTTCAATGCAAAGGAGGGTTCTTCCATAATAATAATAATAGCAGATTTAGGTGCCCAAGTATTGTCGACGGTGAATCCAGACAATGATGTTCGGGCCTTGGAAGGACATGGCGTCACTCCATCCAATGTACGCACAGTACAACGCAATTCATTCATTGGGAACAGCCTCCTGGAACGGCAGCTCCTAACGATCGTTCCGGATGCGGCCCTGGGGGAAACAGGCGAACGCATGATTTGGAAAGGTCTCTGGAGGCACTCCATTGCACCGAAAGGAAAAGATTGTCCAGTCACTGTCATTGGGGCATTGCTTCCACCGACCATCACTCCCGCCATTCGGTGTCAGAATCGATGCCATGGAGGGAGCGTCGTGCCAACGATGGAACATATCGAGTCACAGGCGTGGATCGATTTCCGTCATTCCTTGACAAAGAACAACCACCACCAGAATCACAACCACCACCATTTTCACGAATTTACAATGCCGTCATGTTTTGCATTCCTGCACCCGATGGACTGTCCTGTCCACCTATCCAAGGCATCGAACTTCTTTTGGACAGACCCGCCAAACATGTATTGAAACATGCGGGATATGACAGTCGTACCTGTGTGGCACACGTTTTCGACGCTTGTCTAAGGCCCGCTCTTGCCTAGGCATTTTTATGTGGCACGGAGACTGGATCAACGTTGTTTCCAGCGAAATGGTACTACAAGTGCGCTAGAGATCAGTATGGATGACGCTGACGACAAGATCGGCAACAATTTACTCGTTTCTCATCATCACAATGTGAGTTATACATCCTGGCAGGACCCCAAGCGAGGCATTGCACCAGATGACACGGGGACTCCCTGTGCCATTCCCAAGCAGGACACGACACACCATTGGACGAAGTAAATGGGGATAGTCTCTTGTCCGGATTGACAGGAATATCTACTGCCACGATCGGTCGCTGTTGTCTTGCCAAGAAAAGTGTTGCTTGGCAAGTTTCCCAAATGATTCGTCCTATGGAAGCGGTCGTGGCCGATGATCCACCATCGGACGACGCGTGGCAATGTCTCTCTATTATTGGGACGGAAATTTCGTCGTTTGTGGGGATTTCATGTCCCAGTCCAGCTTTGTGGGATGTCTCGCCTCGGCCGATGCTGGTGCCATGCCGGTCGTGAAATATTGGTCCAATCCACAATGAAATCAATTTTTTTTCGGGCGGACCCCTCTTTCTGGAAACCACACATTACATGTGTTGGCGTTTGACACGAGTTCCAGAGAATTGGCATTTCTTTGCCATGGCAGCTGCCAGACGACACACTTTGCACCACCGTAGCCCAAAGACGAAAGCTCTTCGGGCCAGTATCAGGCTCAATGTCTCCAACATGTGTAATTGTGTGCCAACCATTCGCAGATTGGGTAGTATGCACGAAGATAGGAGGTTCGTAGGAACATCGGTTGCGCTCAGCGACTGGTCACGGCACCCACGACAGACCAAAGACCCAAAGTCTCCATGCAAATGTCATGCACTCGGATAGATCATATGTTTTAAAATGATTATGCAAGGACTATCCAATATTTCCTCTGGAGTAGTCTAGCTATTGTTTCTCTAGTGTATCCGATAGGGAGCTTTGGAATATTTTCTGTCAGACATCGTGACTGATGAACCTAATGCGTCCCGTAGCTATTATTGCATTGTTACACAGTTACTTCATGTTTCTTGTCCAGTGCAAAACTGGGCTAATGTCCGTCCACAGTCAAAATCCCGACTAACTCTCACTCTATCGCTCCTATTACTATTGACTGGCCTTCATCTTCTTCATGCCAATGACGTTGAACTTGCTTCTGCCTGGTCTTTTTCGTTGGTCGTCGCCCCATTGCAGGATTCTTCTGGTCGACTGTGCATATCTCTTCTCAAATGCATGCATGCATGATAGACATCGTGCGTACAGGATTATTTCTATGAAACACATTATAGCTAGCTACCAGCCGCCGGGGGAGAACTACATGAATACCACTACTACAAGAATCCATTCGAAGGACTCCAGGCTTGCCCCACCATCCAAGACCAGAAGGAGAAGGTGGGACAACGGGCATTATTATTGCAGCAGCAAAGCAAGAAGAATAATAAGAAGAATGACTCCTGCAGTATTTCTATCGAATTGGATGCTTTTTGTACTCCTTTTATCACCGCTGTCCCTTATGGGTTGTCAAGCCTTTTCAACCTCCCAATCCCAACCAAGAGCACGCCAACAACACAAGTCCCACCTATTTTCCTTTCATTCCGATCCACATCCCCAACATTCGCCCTACAGTCAAAACTACGAACCACCCTATTCTTCTTCCTCGTCGTCTCAGCAGCAATCCCTACGATGTTTGGAACAATTTACCTTTGCCGACAATGGTGTTTGTTTGACGCCCGCCACCTTTGTCAGTCAAACGCCCGCTCGGACGCGGACCTTTACCATGCGCAATGTTCCCGGGACGGGCGATTGCATGTTTCAAGCCGTCATGCTCGCGTCCTTGACCAGTATGGGATTGGGGGGCAACGATGCCTTGCTCAACGTGGTGGCGACCGAAATACGGAGTGTCGTCGCGCACGTCTTGTACGAAGGCTTTGGGAGCAATCAAAATGGACGTCCGGCGACACTCTACGTGGATGCCAAGAATCCCTGCGTTCCCGTCGGAACGCTCCTCCGAAGTGCCGCCCACCAAGAAGGCATGTCGCCCCAAACCTATCTCGACAAATTGCAAACGAATGGTTCCGACGGTGGCTTGCACGGAGGAGGACCCGAATTGACCGTCTTGTCGAATATTTTGCGACGGCCCATTTCCGTCTATGAAGTATTACTGGAAGAAAATAATAATCATGGGAGTACCGATACCAACAACAACAACAATAACAATAATAACTCACAACCACCAAGCAACACGAATGACAATGACAGTTGTTATATTACGTGTCGGGGTGTCTTTGGCGACCCCATCTTTCGAGATCCCTGTGCCAAGATTCCCAATTCGGCCGTCTTATTGCCGGGATTGCAACCGGGCGCCTACAGTTGGCATTTGCACATTTTGGTCGTCGATGTCCTGTCGACGGGAGAAAAACATGCCTGCGTCTTGTTGCCCCAAGATGATTTGCAATAATGATCGTACCCAGGAACAGGTTGGCATTTTGCAGTTCGGAACAAGAACCACACCGACAACAGCTTGGAACATACTACAATCATGTATGTAGCTGAATATCCATAGCTACTGTACGGTTGCGGCATGCACAGATAGAGACATTGTGTACAAAAAAGACCAAACACAAAAGACAATTTACAATACATAAATGGATGACGGAATGAAGGAACTCATGCTATGGATTTGTAATAGCTGTCTAAACAAGCGTCCCGACCGCACCAGTACGAATGGCGGAAGATGCCCGAAGCATGGAACATCTTCCAAGATGGGATCGCCAGAGGAATCAATCCTCTTGCCGTGGCAAGAGGCATGCCGCATTCTATGATTTCCTTCGAATGCCAAAATCTCGCGCCGGGTAGAGGCTTCCACCTCCAGTTAGTATTAGGCAACAAGAGGCTGACCCAGATCAAGTAAAGGAGAGGACCAGGCAAGAGTAGCCAAAGCCCTGGGCCTTGCCTACAGTCTAGATATCCCGGGTGTGTTTGGATCTCCCCCGCGGGAAGAATCATAATGCTCCCTCTGCTGGTCGAATGTATTTTGTCTCCGTTTCTGTGCCATCTCCAGGTAGATGAGGGTTATCCAGAGCCAATATCCTTAGAAAGTATCGCCCTTTCCTCCAAAAGGTCTTTCGATAATGGTAGCAGTACTAGTAATAATTTTTAATATAAAGTATTTCATGCGTGACATGTAGACATGAACTCATGAATGTATGAATCATGAATTGTTGTTTTGCTTTTAATTTGGATCGGGAATGTACATATTGGCCGCCGAACCAATGTACAAGGTCTTTTGATCTTTTGTGACTTGCATGGTCCGGAATCCGTACAAAAAGTTTGCCTCATCAAAGAGCTCGGACGTCACAATGTTCCAATTCCATCCGTCTTTGGAGGCCCACAATTGACCTTGATACCCTGCGTCCAAGTCTTCGCCGTTCAAGGGAATCCCACGCGGCACTAACGCGACGGTTCCAATAAAGTAAATGCCATTAACTTCCGCCGTGGCCCATGGATATTCATTGCCGGCAATACGACAACCGAATACATCTTTTTGTTCTTGACCAAAGCCGTTACCGGTAATCAGAGTCCAATCCTCTTCTTTGAGATTCAGCAAGTCGTCTATTTTAGCGGTCCGTGCCAATGCCATCCCACGAACAAACGACAAGACGCCCACGTATAAATATCCTTTAAAGACCCGTATTTCCATAACCCCCATGGAAATGTGATACCACCCTATAATGTTCCCGTTCGTAGAAGTGACGACAAGTGCCGTCGTTGCAGATGCAATGTATGAAAGTTTGAGAAATGAGTTGCGTTCCAAGGAAAAGATGAAAAAGCTCACTATCACGAGCAAACAAAAACAAAAGATCGGAGTACTTACATTGTGGGGTATACAATTTCGTCATTTGATCATTGTTCTTTTCGTCCAACAGATAAACATTGTATCCCAATTGGGCCCAGGTTCCAAACAGCATTCTTCCATCCCCGAGATCAAGACAATCGGAAACCGACAGGGTACAATCTTCTCCCTCGAGTTCGATCTTCTTCCAACTACCACTACCACTGCCCCCGGCAGCCCCTGTAATAGGATTCCCACTACCATCCGTAGTGGGGTTGTTGTTGTCGTAAACGACGAGTTTGGCGCATTTGTATGTCTCCGTGCCGATGAACAATCGATTACTATACTTGGACGTACACATGGCTCTAATGGCCTTGTCGTAGCTATCAAAGGAACCTTCATCGTCCAAAATTGTAAAGGTGTCATTATTGCTGCCAGCGTTGGTAAAGATCTTGGCTCCAATGCCCTCTTTGTAGAATTCAAAATCGTAGGGCTCGCCATCGTATGGTCCTTCCGGGCCGTTGGTACTACCTGCATAAATAGCTCCTTGATAATTGATCATATTTCGAAAGCCCACAAAGTCAGGATCAGCCTTGAGTACCAACTGAAATGCATCGGTATCCTTGTGATACTTGTAAATTTCTCCTCCTTGATGCTCAAAAATGGGAGTTCCCGACCACTGCCGTAGCAAGGAATCCACAATGGCATCCCACTTCAAGTTCCATGGAGCCGAGAAAACACTGGCCATGTAGTTGGTCACATTTTCCGCTACAAAATTGTCATTCAAGGTTCCCATGTAAACATCTTCATTGTCATCCAAGGCCATGGACCATATATAACGATTGCGTGGATTCCCATTGATCCCGTTTTGTTTGGTAATCTTGGAAATGTCAAGATGCGACAAATCCGGATTCGCTGCCTCGGAATCTATAACGAATGAGAAGGATGATTCAAACAAAGAAGAGTGATAAGGGCATATTGATGACTGTGGGTGTCAATAATGCACAAGAGTGACAATCACCTATAGTATCAACACTTATGAAAACTGCTTACCTGAAAACGAAATCTTAAAGAGTTCAGCTCCCGTATTGGCTGCCTTGTCGTCGGCTTTGTTGCCGTACAAAAAATTGGAAAGGCTTCCAAATATACTACCATCGGCACCTTGTTTTGTGGCTACTTCATCTTGCTTGGCCTAAGGTTGGGGACGAACAGTCACAACAGTTAGCTCAGGCCAATATATCGATTAACACCATTCTGTCTTTTCGTTAGTTGTAAGCATACTCACCGACACACCACTGTTGGCATTGTCGTCTTCTAAAAGTCGCCTTCGAACTTTTCCGGGCTGCTCGTGTTGTGCCAATAAACTAGTAGGTATACTTGCAAATATCAGCAACTGCAAGAGCAGCAATGGAAGCGATATTCTGGATCTCCTCCTCATGATGATGGTGTGGTGGTGGTGGTTGCCTCTGTTGTTTGTTGCCGATCTATGGACGCCGATCCTGTTCTTGCTAAAATGCTTCTCCTGTTGGTGGTGGTTCTGGTAATGATGATGATTTCCTTCGTGATACCGGTAGTGCCTGGTCGTCGTCAATATCAGATTGTAGCTATCCGATGGCTTCTACTAGCTAGTAGGTACTAGCGACTAGTTTGCTAGCTAGTAGTAGGTAATGATATTTTCGGAAAAGTAAAGAGACAGAGAGAAGCCAACGCGCGATTTGCTGTGATCGGGGCTTGTAACCTATAAGTACTCAACTGTAAACTGTAAAATGCGTTCGAAGGGTGGTGGATATCAAAAAAGATCCATCCGGCTTTGGTATTTAGACATGTCTGTGACAAGTACTTAGGCACCGTTGCACGCCCACCCTTCTCCAAAAACTCAAAAAAGTGCAAGTCTTTTACGGCGAACCTTATGAATTGGACCGTTGAACACGTGTGAGGCCAAGCAGATTCAAACCGGGGAACCAAAATTTTAAATTAGGAGAAAGCAATTTCCTTGCCAATCCTTTGTCATCATCTCTGGCTAGCAGCTAGACCTAAGATTTCATTGTCAAGGCTACTCATGGTGGTTTGCAGATGACAATTTGCCAACGCCAACAAGAACAGAAACAGAAAATCTGCATGTTGGAAAGCAAACTCACATGGCGAACGAAAACATTGGCATGTCCTTGCCAACCGCAAGCAGTGTTCGAATTCCAGTGATTGGGTCTCATCAGAAAACGCAAACATCCAATGATGGTTGTCAATTTTGAAACCTGTCTCTTATACACATCTGACGCTGCCGACGAATAGAGAGGTGTAGATCTCGGTGGTCGCCGTATCA